>Ga0123354_10019924_pt1 | contig 10540 bp, 6 predicted proteins | sample TergutLab28metaG_2_FD_97872 | JGI IMG/M metagenome (GOLD analysis project Ga0123354, IMG submission 97872) | Labiotermes labralis P4 segment gut microbial communities from Petit-Saut dam, French Guiana - Lab288 P4 | ecosystem: Host-associated > Arthropoda: Insects > Digestive system > Gut ...
TCTCTGTCTGTATGTACTGCTTGATTCCACAACACTGTAACATCTCCCTCTTCACACACTGGCTTGGGCATGTGTGTGTACCATTTGTCTGTAGTTTCAATACCTTTATTATTATTATTATTATTATTATTATTATTATATAAGGTTTGTGGGCCTTAAAAGTAAGTTCGTTAGGCAGCATTTACAAGAAAATACTTTTTGTAAATTTCATAAGTTATTATTGTGTGTGCTACTTTATGTGCTTTGAGTTTGAGTATTACTTCTATTATTTTTATTATTGACACACTTTGTTATTTGTTTACCATGCTTGTGCTCTGCACACCATCGAGTTGTCATTCTGTGTTACATTCGAAGTACTTCATGTCCGTCTTTACAATATACCTGTGAATTTTATGTTCTTTATGTTAGTCTTTGACTTGTTGCTGTGGTGACAAATTCTTCGTTAATATATTTAGAGATAAGGTAAATATTTTATGTTTATGGTTCCGTGCATCGCTGATGTATATTAATAATTGCCCAATGAGATGCAACACAAAGCAGTCTATTTATTATTCTGCAAGTTCACTCTACATGTTTCGGGTGTCAACCACACCCATCATCAGTAATACACAAAACTAACTACAGCCTTCGGTACTGGTCATATTTTTGTGCAGCTACCTCCCTCCAACGTAGCCACGTTGTAGCTGCACAAAAATATGACCAGTACCGAAGGCTGTAGTTACAGTTTTGTGTATTACTGATGATGAGTGTGGTTAACACCCGAAACATGTAGAGTGAACTTGCAAAATAATAAATAGACTTCTTTGTGTTGCATCTCGTTGGTCAATTATTAATTTATAAAGTAAATATCTCGGGCAGATAGAGATTGGGATTCTGTTACAGCAGGCTGTGTCTCTATGTTCTGAACAATGTCATGAGCGATTTACAGTGCCCTAAGAACCACTCCAATGAGTATTTCTTGGATTTTTTCCACTTTTAACTTCCCTATTAGAATTACGCTGCTGCTGTGTCACTGTTCCCTGAGGTGTTGGATAGTCTTAACTAGTCAGCACATTATCATATAATCGGTTTTTATCCTGGTGGCATCAGTAGTAACAAAACTCTGCTCGCACCCGTTCAGATTGTATTTTACGCACATGTAAATAGCAATTTTCGTTTGTGGAAATGACAGGTAAAACTAAAACACGCATCTTACATACTAAGTAACTAGAGTTTGAGGCTTGTGGAAATGGCAAGACGAACAAGCAACACTTATCATGTAATAAGTATATTATAATTATTTAAATTATCATTGGTGACATGAACAAATTTTTAAAATCCAGTAACACCCTATTATCTAAGTAACTTGCTCCATGGAGCAGGGGCCTTCTTGAAAAGCTAAGAGCTTTTTAGGCAGTCAAAAATTCCTCGCATTTTACAGAAAACGAATGTCCATTACCGTATTTACAAGAGCCCGCCATTGGTCCCTACTCTTGAGCCAGACTAATGCTGTTCAGGCTTTCCCAGGCTCTTTCTGTAAGATACATTTTAGTATTATCCTCGTGTCTACGTCTGAACCTTCTAAGCCTCCACCGCACAACACTATGCATTTCTCTTCTCTCTCCGACTCAGGTGCCTTGATATGATCACTTGAATAATATACGTTGAGAAGTAAAAATTACGGAATCCTCTTTATGACGTTTTATCCAGTCTGTTACTACTTAGTATTAGTCCCAGCTACCTTTCTGAGCACCCTATTGTCGAAAACACTCAGCCCATATTCTTCCTTTAAAATAAAAAACCAATATTCACAACCATATAAAATAACAGGCGAAATTACGGAGATGCATTTTTCAGTCTGTGTTTTTAGATGGCAGTCGGAAAGACGAACGACTCTGGAAGGAATGGTAGCAGACTTCTCTGAGTCCAGTTTGCTCTTAATTTGTTCTTGCATGCAGTTTTGATTGTTTAGTGTTTTTCCAAAATATTTGAACTTTCCCACATTTTAAAAGGATTGATTAATAACCTTCCTGCTGTACATTTGTTCGGCATTCTATTCCCGTGACGTGAACGCCTGCTTGGTTTTGCCAGCATTTGTTTCAAACCTACACCCTCACCATCGACGAAAATAGCTCAAGTGGCTTGTACATTACATCATTTTTTCGCCATTAAATTAACATATTTGCATAAATCAGAAGTCGATGTTTCCCACGCATTTCTTCCTTGTGTACCTAGATCGCCCTAAACCAGCCATCATATTTTAGTAAAAGAGGTATTTACTGCCTCAACCGCCTAATAAGTATTGGTCATGCACGTCTTGCTTCTCACGTGATTTCAACGCCCGAAGTGGCGCGCGCAAGAACGGTTACGAGCAGAAGTCTGTTGTTAGTAGTTTCCAAGGACCCCGTAGGTAAGCGCTACTGTACCAAACATGTATACGTAGCGGTACCAAGCGGTTAAAATTTTAGAGTGAGTTTGTTCGGTGCTGCGTCCGCGCATGCAACGGGGTAGGTGCAAGCGTGACAGAGAAGGGACTACTGCTGCCAAGTTAGGGCAGCGACTCAGTCACACAGCAGAAGTGCAATGTGGCGGTCGACTTCGAAGTACGGTGGGGCTACTGTAGTCAAATCGGGTCGGAGCGGTGTTGTCCCGGTGTAAATATTAAACTGTGTCTAGTCTGCATTACTGATTAAGTGTCAATATTGTCGTTTGGAATTAATTATTTAGATATTTATATTAGAGTAGATGTTTGTATTTCGAAGTAGAGTTACAAGGAAACGTGCCATATTCGGCTTGAAAGTTGGCGTGTACCGTTGTAGTAAATTAGCCAAAGATTTTGACGTTATCAACACATAATACGTGTGATTTGTGTGCAATTATGCGCGTGTTAAACCAGAGTTAATCTCCATTGCCGCACGAAACTTCTGACTTCAGACTCATTTATAAATCTGTTACTTTTGTATATAATTCGAATGACCTAAATGTGATTCGTTTGGTGTACGTGACAAACCAGAATAAAGAACGAGTGGGAAGTAATACATTAGAGGCACAGTAAATTGAGTAAACGTATGACGTGTGTACATAAAGGTATAGTGTTTTGCATGATCAAGACATCTTCACTCAAATTGGTGGACTAGAGGCGAACACAGTAATTACAACAAAATGAAACCGGTAGGAAGAAGGAGCCTTGTCAACTTCTTGCTCCTGAGTCAGCTCTTGTGTCTTCTACCAACACTGATACAAGGTAATTACGCCACAGTAAACATCATCACGAGATTAGCGGCCATCAGGTATTCGCTGTGGACGTGGCACGCCCCCTTTAGTCTGCCGTCGTCTCGTAAAATACGAAAGCCCAAAACTGATTTCGAAATTTGGTGTCAGCTGAAACTATTCTGTTTCCGGTATCATTTTGATTATTATCAACAAATTTAAATAGCGACCTTATGTAGCAACTTATGGAGCTTTAGACTTTTTTTAAGCTTAAGATTACTTAATATTAATCTTGTCTTGAGCACTGTTTGGACTACGTTTGGACTGTGGACTGTGTCTGGTACTTTTATATTTTATTCTAGACTGAAAATATTTTTTGAACTGAACGTGAAGACATGGTCTGTTGTATTTTGTACGGCTTTATAGCTGAATACGATGGCCGCACTGTCCAAAATGTGAACTGGCTGTAGGTTCGGAGCCTACTTACAACATAAGTATAATGTATATCGGTATTTTTCTCGTATTTTTTTTTTGTAGATACCTGACGGTCTGATAATCCGTCAGAGGTGCTTGACCAAATATCTACACGACTTACAATCCTTCACAAAAAACTTAAGACGTAACTTCGTGGGTCGCATTGGCCTGTTAGCGTCTATATATGGACGTATTTGTATTACAACATCATGATATACGTAAGGTTTGAGAGTTCATGTTAGGTTTCCGCCGCGGTGTAATTGAGATCTTAGCTCTTCTGAGATGTTACGCAGCGTGGATTGATAGTTTCCGACCTTTCGGGACCGATTCATTGTCCCAGAACGTCGGTTACTGCGTAATATCCAGAAAGGCGTGGATCTCAGTTTCGAAAGTTGATGAAAATGTGATGTTTTTTTTTAAAGTAATAGCATGAATCTGATACAGCCGGAAGTTTAAATTACAGTAGCATTAACATAACATGTTTGTAACTTTTGTCGTTGTTCGTTGCTTCTTCATTAAAATTTGAAACTGCAGGAAAGAAACACGTGTGTGGAGTTTTTTTTTAAGGAGAGGGGAAACAAAGCGGAAAGTAATAATTTAATTATTAATAACATAAACGAGATTAAGGTTTGATTAGTTTTGTAGAAAACTTGGTTGTATCGTGAGCGATAAATGACGTGTAGCCCATTTTGCCTTTGATATGCTTCTATGTACACGTTCTGTGTCAAATTGGACAGTAGCATTAAGATAACGTGTTTGCAACTTTTGTCGTTGTTCGTTGCTTCTTCATTAAAATTTGAAATTGCACGAAAGAAACACGTGTGTGGAGTTTTTAAGGAGAGGCCAGACAAAGCGGAAAGTAATAATTTAATTATTTATAACATAAACGGCGATTAAGATTTGATTATTTTTGTAGGAAACTTTGTCGTATCGTGAGCGATAATTGATCTGTAACCCATTTTGTCGTTAGTACGCTTCTATATGTTCTGTGTCAAATTGGACAGAGGCATGTTATTTAGTTAGCAGTTTTCTTCAAAAGGTATTGGCTCTTTCACTGAGAACTTCAATTGTGACGCTTAATTGCTGGCTGAACTGGAAACGAGGGGAATCGCAGTCCAATTGGCCTAATGATTACAAATGTCATTCATAGATTCTTTTCAGAACTGATAGTTGTATGTACAGCCGATTTGATATTAAGATTTTCGAATTCTGCCCACATAGTTTATTTCTGTGTTTTGCATTGTTCTTAGAATAAATATAGAGTATATGCCTGTACATGATTAACCGATTGTTCTTTGTAATGAATACTGAGTATTTATTGTGAGGCAAGAACTTCGTTCTTGAAAATTTGTTACAGAGAATTTTCGTTCTTCAAACAGTGGAACATAATGGACACAGTTCATGTTGGAAGAGCAGTGTATAAACGGATGTGCTGAATAGCTGTGAGGTAGCCCATTCCGTACGAGGTATATCTAAAGTAATGAGCTCGCTACACAGGCAGTCAAATGGGGGATGTCACGTTGGTGGTGTAGAGTTCTCGAGGCCGAGTTCTGTTGCAGACACTCCTTATTCTGGTAACAACCTACCTCCCTACCTACCTATGTTGCTGTGTGTTATCCACGCATTATTATTATTACCATCATCATCATCTCCTTTATGCAGGGTATTTATACTTATATTCCTGAGACAAACTATGTCCGTAGGGAATACAGTGTTGCAGCTATTCTGTTACTATTCATAGTGCTTATATCGTTAGTTTCAGTTTTGAATCTATTGTATTTTTACATTAGTACTTTCCGAAGTATGTGTGCAGTGCCCAATATGGCTGTTTTCTGACGTTCCTCGACTACGTGTTTTCTTCTTCTTTTTCTTTTTCTTATTATTACTACTATTACTACTACTACGTAACTTGACGTTTGAAGAGCTTATTGCTGAAGTGCTGACGCTATGTACGTTACATTTCTGGGAAGTAACGTAAAAAATATTTATCCCTCTGATATACGAACGATAATTCGTGTGTATGTAAATAAATATATATTTATGATGTGGCCAGTGCCCTTGCTGCCATTTACACGCCTAACTCCCAGTGATTCATTAGTTAACGGAAAGAAACTGAGAGCGACAATTTATGCACTTTCGCTGTTATATGGTTTTAACTTAACGTAGTTTGGTCAGACACCAGCAGTCTTATCTCAAAACAACGTTATAAGAATTATGACGTCATGCGAATTTAGGCTGTCACGCTAGCGTCGTGATTAGTGTCGTCTATATGCTAATGTCAGGTTTGACAGATGCCTAATCGGTCTAATGGTCCTGCTGCTCTTTCTAAAATTTTATTACATAGACGCTTTAATGTGATGTTTCATAAGATGAGCCTCTGTGGTCATTTTATAGCCTTCTATTTAAAAATTTTCTTAATTATTTTGAAGTCAGTATCTTACCTTTCATATTAGTACTTCAATCCTAGTTGCGACAGTATGTGTTGTGTTGTTTCTAGGACCATTCTCAGTGTTATGGATAGCGACTATTACCTTGTCCTGTCTGTCCTGTGTACGTCTCTCCTCATGTAACAACTCGGCTATCACTGAAAGGATTTTCGTAGATTTGATATATGATTATCTTGGGTAAATTTGTCCATAAAATTCAAGTTTCATTAAAATCGCACAAGACTAGTAGAGAAGACAAATGTGCATGTATGATATCTCGCTCAGTTCTTCTTAGAATGAGAATTTTTTTCAGACACGAGTTGTAGAGAAAATCAAACACATTTTATATTCACTAAATTTTTTCCGAAAAACGAATAGGTTATGAGATAATGTGGAAAAATTTGGTACAGCCAGAGAGGCCACTGGTGACAGCATGGTGCATGCGCATTGCATGCTGGATATCTAAGGCTACATACACGCACGAACACACTCGCACTCGGAAATGTGTAAAACTTATTGCTTTTCCACGGCAACAGTGGTTGCGCGAACGCCCCTCAATGCTACATTTATACGTCTATTGCGTGTCTTTGTCATCACTGCGAACGCCTGTCTTCCACTGCTTACAGTACCTGCACATTTTATTTCTCTTTCTCGCTAATACACTCGCTGTAACTTGTTTATATTGCACTTGGTATTCCCTATATTTCTTTATACTGATAGAACTCTTCATTTCTGCCGTCTTGATAGAATTGAGTTGTGTTTCGATGTACACTTTCCTGGGTCTTTTTGTCTGGTTATACCTGTTTGTAAACGTGCTTTTATTTGCGTTATTTTAACCACACGATATGCAGAACATTATGCTTGCTATTATATATTAAACAAGAAGTATTATCCAAATTTTTGTATTTCCCCAGTATACATTACCCCGTTTCATTTCAAGATCTAGAGTTGTCGCTCGTCAGTTAAAATTCGAACTTCCGTCATAATATTATTATTATTATAGTGGTGGTGGTGGTGGTGGTGGTGGTAGTAGTAGTAGTAGTAGTAGTAGTAGCATAAAATTAGGAACTGTGATGCTGGAGTGTTCGATAATGGAATTATGTTCATTCCAAATTTTGTACAAAAGTGATCAATTCCAGACTGGTAGTGAGAATGACACCGATACACAGGGCATGCTGATTAAAAATATCTTTTTTATGTTCTTTTCTTAGGAAATAGAATAATAAAGTTCTCAAGCTAAGTAACATGTTAGGAGAGCAAATTTGAAGCTCCAATTACGAAAGCCCCTCCACTTGCACAAAATAGACCTTGTTTATTGGTTTACCCTGCTAAAGTGTCAAGAGATTTCTCCCATCACATAACTTCGTAAATTCCGATCTTCTTGCTAATTCTAGCAGGCATTATATTTAACTATGAAAAAGAGGCTGCATGAAAAAAAGGACTATATAGGTTTTGACTTAAGAAGAGACACTTTCTGTTTGATAATTAATAACTTTTCGGCCGTGTGAGAGAAGAGTGCTGCAATATCGTGCAGTTTCTTGCAGTAATACAGTGAATCCAATTACGCACGATATGGGTCCATAATACTGATTTAGAAATAAATAAGTGCATTCAAAAAGCCTTTCGTCAATTATAAACGTAATTCAAATACCAACAACTTGGCGAATTCCAGAATATTAGGTTACGTCATATTTTATTCTCGTCAGCACTTAGAGGTAATTAAATGAGAATTCATGACAGAGACGAAAGTTTAATTTTGTAGAGTGGTTGGTGTAGCTTGGACTGCTGTAGAGAATCTAAATATATCAAGAAATTAGAACTACATTAGAATGTCTGAGACCCTACAATTTACATTGTGTTTATTTTCGTGTCGCAGTTTTTATTAAGTAAAATTTTTATTAATTACAGAGAACTTTGGAAGAAGTACATGAAATAAGCTTAAAGCGAAGCATTATCTTGTAATCGAAAGAGTTTCGGTGCATGCCGACGTAGTGCAGAGCATGGCAGATTAGAGCCATTTATCCGTGCAGTAGCTATGTAGTTTTAATTAGTCTATTGAAATATCGTCGTGATAGGCCAGTTCGAACTCGCCTGATCTGGACTGAACTGTATCGATATAACACAGTAATGTTTTATACAGTCCTCAACTTCGTTTGATGGCACAGAGGGAAGAGAATAAATAATGGACAATTATAAATATTTATTATATACCAAAATATGCACAAATAAATGGTTTAAATTTATTTTAAAATTACGCCCGACATGTTTTGGTACTTATACACCATCTTCAGGGAGTTTACAAGTTGTGTTAGCTAAAGTTATGGATTATTAAAATGATGAAATAAAATATAGTAGTTTGTTGTTATGATAAAATCTTGGTAAATGTGGCTGCATATGTAATTTCTGGTTACGTGTGTGTGTGTGTGTTTGTGGTACGGAGTAAACAGGAACCGGAAGTGTTTTATTAATTTTATCAATTTTTTAATTTTATAGATATAAGGATTTGTGATAATACCACATTTTTTTAGAATATTATCTCTTCAATCCGCTGTAGATGCGTAGCTGGAACTTAACACCAAATATACATATTGAATTCATCACAACAGTGAGGTCCTTACTGAGGAATGTCTAACAAGTGCATTGTGGTGGTTTTTAGCTTATCAGACTTTTGACCAAAAAATAGATTATTAGAGGAAGAAGACGATATTTGTGATGATGATGATAATAGTATTAATAATATTCCTAGTACTAATGCGTATATAAAGATAAATGAAGGCCTTCAAGCATTATGGCTAGCAGATCAGGTATATTTGTGTACAAGTGACATCAAATTGATCTTGATTTACATTGCCATTTTGGAGAAATTATTCATTTTAACTTTTGGCAGAAGAATTTAAGGAAAAATGGAAAACTGTCAGCACACGAAAACTCGTAATAATGACGCGTTCTTCAGTACAGGTACAATATCGTCAGCACTAATAACTGGAGGAAATGTTTACTGCTTTAACAGGTTTTCAGCTGAAAACGTGCTGCATTAAAGAAGATTTTAGTTGAATAGTCGTGTTATTGAGTGTCGGCCCGCTTCTTCCTTTTGAGGATTTTACGAGTATCTTCGTTTCCCTTGGATAGGTTACCGGCCCGCCGCAGGGTGAGTCTACTGGTGGGGCTGCCACCTTGATGCCGCTAGACCTGCATGCTTTTCTGTAGGGGTGTGCTCCCTTAGCTGACTGGGCCCATTTGTAAGGCGCTGGACTTTCGCCTGCACCCTCTCCATTCTTCTGCAGTTTTAGCTGCATTGCCCAGGGGTAACGCGGCCATAGCCTTCGTGGAAGTAGGAGTAGGATTTGCCGACAGAGCCGCCGTTGTTGTTGCGGTTAGTTTTCTCAGGACTTGCGGGAGACAGGAATGGTGATAAACATACATAAAAAAGGAACAAAAAGCAAGTGTGAAATTTATGGAGGAATTACTTTACTGCCTATAGCTTACAAATTATTTGCAAACATAATAAAAAACAGAATAATTGATTATTTGGAAGACGAAATAGTAGAGGAACAGTGCGGTTTTAGAAAGGGACGCAGCTATACCGATGCTATATTTACGGTGCAACAGATAATGGAAAAAAGGAAAGAACACAACTTACCACTATTTCTTTATTTATAGACTACGAAAAGGCATATGATAACGTGAACAGAGATAAGCTATGGGAAATGATGGACAATAACATTCCAAATTATTTATTAAATGCAATAAAATGTATTTACAGGAATACGAAGATTAGAATTAAATTTAATGATGGTATATCTGAACCAATACACATAAATAAAGGAATAAGACAGGGATGCGGCCTCTCACCGGTATTATTTAACATATACATTAATAAAATAATACAGGAATTCAAAACAGTGATAAAGAAGAGTATACAACTAAATAACAGGAAATTAGTGAATATGATACTTTAAGCAGAAGACCAGATTTTAATGGCTACATCAGAATATGATTTACAAACAATGGCACACCACTTGAACCTTATAGCAAGAAAATATAAAATGACCATATCTAGTACAAGAAAAAAATCAATGGCAATATGAGGGGGAGCCATATACAGAGGGTAAAAATTGTGATAAAACGACAATATTATTCAACAAGTAACAGATATTAAATACTTGGGGTTTCGAATATCAGAATACGGAAGTGATTTAGAAGATAAGTTGCAAACATATAACAAAATAAACGGACCTATACGGAGACATTTTGGAAAACAAATGAACAAAGAAACAAAGTTAGAATTCACAACATTACAGCTAAAGAAGCATTGAAATTTGGAAGTGAAGATTGGGTACTGAAGAAAAGAGAGGAACAACGTTTAGAAGCAGCACAGATGAAATTTTTGAGACACTTACTTGGAATAACAAAACTAGATAAAGAAAAGAATCAATGTATTAGGCAAAAAA
>Ga0123354_10019925_pt1 | contig 10540 bp, 3 predicted proteins | sample TergutLab28metaG_2_FD_97872 | JGI IMG/M metagenome (GOLD analysis project Ga0123354, IMG submission 97872) | Labiotermes labralis P4 segment gut microbial communities from Petit-Saut dam, French Guiana - Lab288 P4 | ecosystem: Host-associated > Arthropoda: Insects > Digestive system > Gut ...
GAGGTGTAGGGTGAGCAGTTTGGGTTTGTGTAAATTGTTAAATAATAAATTTATATTTTTTTTTTTATGGGTTGTTTTTGTGGGGGGGGGGGGGGGGGGGGGTCATCTTAGATTTGAATGAATACATTTTGTCATGACAGATGTTTTTCGTATGGAGAGTCATCTAAGATTGGAGTTATCTTGCATTCGGGTAAATATGGTACTGTACAAAACCCAATCATTTTCCACAACTCTGGACTAAACTTTTCATTCCATGGTGTTCTGTACAGAGCAGTAGCCAGTCCCCTGCACAACTTATTCTCCCATATTTTTATATATGGTTGATTGTGTGATGCTTTCAGCACTGCATGTTACTAACAGTGAACGCTAAGATTGTAGAAGATATGAGGTTGGAAGGGATATCTTGGGAAGCAGTCATGACCTAGTTTGAGGTACTAACCAGGAATTTGCCTGAAGTGGCAGAAGAGAATTGCTGAAGTTATTTGTCATGTTAGTAAGTGTCTGGGCTGAGGTTTTAACCATTGAGCTTCTGAATATGAAGCAGGAGTTAACCACTGGACCATAACACTCCTTGGTGTGTTTCTACACAAATATACTGATCACTTGATCATAACAGCCATTGAGGTGATTACAGAGATGTACTGATCACTTAAAATGTTCTCCCTTGAATTGGAAACTGAAGTAAATCACCAAGAATGCTGGATGGCTCTCATGCCAGGTTTCCTGATCATTAATTTTAACATATGCATATGCTTTTTTCTAGGTGACTGCCAGTCTGTTCCATCTTTTTATCGTCTTACACTGAACAGAATTGTATTTCGTAAAGTAACATACTCCACACATACATGTCAGGTTGTTCATAATAATTGCTTTGTAACTTTTATGATCATACAACAACAGCAGTACTCAGAATAGTGAGGTGATGTTCATGTATTATTTTATAAGTAAAACAAAGTAAAATAAAGTTCACCACAGAACAGAACAGAACATGAAGGGCCAGTGGAGGAGAAGAGGTACAGCTCTAGTCTTCCTTTAACCTTGGCACTAGATGGGGGTGGGTGGTCAACACCACACACTAGCTGCCCTACCCCAGGTAAAGGGATCCAATACCCAGTGTAAGGGGACTGGATGGGCCTCATGGCCAGTCTAGATGGGTGCGGGTAGTCTGGTTCCCTCCCCCACTGGGACTTGATCCCTGGACATCCAGCACAACTACACTGTCTTGGCCAAACATCCTTTATAAGCTTTGTGTGAAATGCATATCAGCCATTTGCTCAAATATTTTGTATCTGAAATTGTAAAATGAATGTGGATAAAATGTGGTATTTTATGCCTTCATTGGAAGCTGATGGACAAGTTTCCAGTCAGTCCTGTGTAATCTTCATTTTGTATGGAACTGAAATTGAACTTCATCCATTTTCTTATTTCGTAAAGAATGGTTCATAATATAAACAGATTGTAGGTTCTATGAAATTTCAAGCTTTTGCTAAGGTGTATTTGGGGCCTATGTTTTTCTGTGATGCTACGTGCAGTAGTTTGGTAGTTGGTTACCTGTGCTTTGGGACAACCTTTCAGTCCCTTCTTCAAGACCAACAAGTCCAAGAAGTGTCTGTGCTCACTGTTTATTCCTGCATAAAGTGTCTCTGCATCCACTCAGTTCCTTTGTCAGGAGACTTAGTGCCTACTGTTTATTCCCACATAAAGCCCATCTGTTGTGTTTATTCCCGCATATGGTGTGTCTGTGCTTACTGTTTAATGCCACATAAGATGTGTCTGTGATTTATCTGCATTCCCACGTAAGGTATGTCTGTGTTTACTGTTTATTCCCACATATTGTTCATGCTAGAGCTCAAATTTTTGTATTAATTTTGTGCATCATTTCTCACTTCATATTGTATTATAGTAGTTGTGTCATGTTAGTTCATTTTCTAGTTGCCTGTGTGTCACAAGGGGTAGACAGATGATGTTATCATCACAAGACTGTTCTAGAACATTGATATGATATGGCATAGCATCCCTCCTTTGTGTAGTCTTGCGTGCGTAAGCATGGCTTGAGTCAAGCTGCGTCAGTCAGCAACTGACTCCACGCCTAACCAGACGTGTGGGTTGTGTACTGCATAAGGCAGTCACAAATCATACTAATACAAAAGTTATCATCTGAAATATGTCCAACCGATACGCAGGGTTTTGTGCACATATTATCAGTGATTTAAGAGTTTAATTAACTATTCCACAAGGGAATCAAGTCACCAATTGACTCCACATCTAAGCAGATGTGTAGGTTGCGTACTTACTGCATGAGGCGGTCGCAAATCATGCTAATACCAAGGTTATCATCCGAAATATGTCCACCTGTTACACGAAGTGTTCACTTATTGTCAGTGATTTAACAGTGTAATTAACTATTCCACAAGGGAATTAAGTTACCAACTAACTCTGTGCTTGAGCAGACGCATAAAGGCATGCTTTTTTCAAGGGGGAAAAACAAGCCTCAACAATACTTCATTTGCATAGGACAATGTACAGTTATATTAGTGTTTTCCAACATTCATTGTAGTTCACAAGGGAACTACTAACCACAAGGGTTCAGCCATTCCAAGAGGGAGCGAAGACGAGCAGCACATGTCGCCGTGTTACTGGCATTTTTAACACGGTTATGGTGTCAGGCAATTCTACATGCAACAAGTTAAGGGTGAACAGAGCAACATCAATAAGTGCATTTCCAAGGGGGAAGCCTTACTGGCTGGACCTGTACATAAGGTACACAACAGTGTGACATCAGTCTAATTGCAATCCAAAGGGAAAACTGTACTGACTGGACATGTACATAAGGTACACAACAGTGTAACATCAGTATAAGTGCAATCCAAGGGGGAAGCCCTACTGACTGGACATGTACATGAGATACACAACAGTGTAACATCAGTATAAGAGCATAGTAACACCACAAAATGCTAACAACTATTCCTTGACACTGGGTCAAGTGTATACAATACAAGCATTCATTGTACAACTAATAGTAATATGAATGCAACAGTTTTACAGTGTGATTCCAGTATACAACAAAGGGCAATCATAATAAGTGTGTTACCAAAGAGGTATTATTTTTAGAATTCACAATTTATTTTGTATACAGTGATTTCAAGTGTAATTTTAACCACAAGGGTTGTTATACAGTGCAAGTACAACCATAAGAAATAACTACAGTTTGTAACACTTCAATAAGTGACTACAAGGAGCATTAACCAGTTCAAGATTTACTGTACAAAATTACATGGTTAGTACTTAATAGTGGAATTAAATTAGATTTTGCTTTGACTGGCAGTTATTATTGAATGGATTAATCTGTTCATGCTTATTTGCTCCCCTGATAACAGAGCAGGGTGCCAACAAATATGGTTTGTCTTTCTTTACTGTTTATTCCCATAAGGTATGTCTGTGCTTACTGTTTAATCCCACATAATATGTGTCTGTGATTTATCTGCGTTCCCACATAAGGTATGTCTGTGCTTACTGTTTATTCCCACATAAGAATTGTTTATCATTACTCTCTATTCCTGCATGAGGCTTGTCTGTGCTCACTCTTTATCCCTCCATACAATGTCTCTGCCTACATGTTTCATGTTCTCTCCTGTATATTCTCACAGGGATTTGCCTTCCCTCTGGTTATTTGTCTAGGGGGGTGGGGGAAGGAGGAGAAGAGGAGATGCTTGGAAAAATCTGCATGAAACATTTCCACACCAAAGTATCTTCCATTGTACTGTTTTTTGTGTCAAGTCTCTTACAGAGTGCTGCTGTGTGGACTGCTTGAGAATTTATCAACCTCGTTGTGAAAATGTTGAAGCCATTAATCGTTGTTCTGGTCTCTAAAATTGTTTTATGTTCCTTTCAGATGGACCTCGTCCCCCTCAGAAGGATATTTTGGCAATTCGTGCCTACATACTGTTGTTCCTGAAACAGCTGATAATGATTGGCAATGGGGTCAAAGATGATGAATTGCAGAGTGTCCTGAACTACCTCACCACCATGCATGAGGTTAGTTGTGCCCATTTTAGTTTGTCTGATGTAGTTCAATTCTGCTGGGAGCTGTGATTTGTTTGCAGACAGAACTTCTGTATCCAGTTGCAGCATGTCATGTGTACAGATGAATCATACACTACAAAAAGCAATATTATTGTGTCAGAAGGTGCACTTACAGTTTAAGCTGGTTGGTCCCAGAACCATCAGGACCACAGGATTGCTGAATGTTGCAGTTCTCTGGATATTAGAATGTTGCAACGAACATATTTCTTGGTGTATGTGTTAACCTGATAGATGACCTAACCAGTTGAGGTTTAAACACAGGTACATACTGTAAATAGTAACAGCTGAACTTCAAACTGCCAATGTAGCCTATTTTCATAGAAAAATCCAATTCTCTGGATTTTCTGCATATCCTGATGGCTTGCTGCCCCAATTAATCCAGATAAGTGGAGTTCTACTGTACCTTCTTGGGGTGGAATATACTGTTAACTTGTGACTTGTGTGTATCATGTATGTGAACATGCAGACTGTCTTACCAAGCAAGTTAACCAGAGCAGTGATGCTTCTAACTTCTATTTAGTCCCAGTTCGTACCTCTGCGAGGATACTGAGTGTCTTTGATGTCTTTCATGCTTTTCCCCATTTTCTCCAGGCAAATTCTAGGCTAGTAGGACTGGTTTAAATTACACCACAACTGCTTACTTCTCCTAACTAACCAACTAAGTAACTAACTCCATGGAGCAGAGTCATTCTTGAGAAGCAAACTGATTCTCAGCTAGTCAAGAAATTCCACACATCTTATGGAACCCGAAGGTTCATTACCACATTCACGAGAGCCCACCACCCGTCCCTATTCTGAGCCACATTCATCCAGTCCATGCCTCCCCCATCCAACTTTCTGAAGATCCATTTTAATGTTATCCTACCATCTACACCTGTGTCTCCCAAGTGTCAGGTTTCTACATCTGTTCAAATTCGTTATATGTATTGTCTAGTCTTTGGTGCTAGATAGTCCAGCTTCTGACTGTGTCATTAAATAAACTTCAATTAAATGAATTATTACAGCTAATTATCTTAGTTTGAATGTGTATCATGTGTACATGTAAATGTGTATATAATTTATATTTATTCATTCCTGTGACCTGTATGTGTTTAAACCAAGTATGTGCAGCATACTTAACTGTATACCCAACATTTTATTTTCCCCATTTCTTCTGTAATAACCAAGGCCATCTACACGGCGTCCTGCTGTTTGCTTCATGCGGACAAGCCGTGTCTTGTCAGTGAACAAACAATACTGAACTACCTCAGTTCACTGCTGACTGACTGTTCACAAACAACTGATTAGACTATCACAGCCTTCTTGCTGTCAGAAATGGTAGCAGTTTATGTGCACATGTCAAGGAAAGTTCTGTGGTATGATACTTTTTACATGTTCGCTGCTCTCAGGGCACTCTTAGAGAGCCAGTTTGCCAGGAATTGCATGTCCAAACAATGTAGGTGTTGTCAGTACAAATCATGAGAGTTTACTCTCATGTTTACATAAAGCCTTAATTAAGGATAAGGATGTTTATGATTCTGATATTCACACACATACAAATGTGGGTTCCATTGTACAGTCCAAAGAGTGTAAAGTTTCGTATCCTTTGATTAATTTTTTTAAAGCATTATTAACAGTCATTTTTCGCAGTTCAAAATTTTCCTCACACTGGTGCCCAAAGAAAACTGAAATGTGTGCTTACCTGTATTGTATTTTTACATCTAGTATGGGAAAAGAAACATAAACTGTGTTTACATATGTGGTGGCATTGGTTTTACAAGCTTAAGATGCAGTGTAGTCTTTTCTTATTGCTGAATACACCACAGGATTGAAGAAGTTATGACCTATTTTAAATTTTCATTCCAGAATTTGTCTTGAGGAAACTATTGAAAGAACTCACTCAGGATAGCACATTGCTAGACAGATTTTTTAGTCTTAGACCTTCCAGATGTGAAGCTGATGAGCTTACCATGGTACGAGGATCTGAAAGTAGCAGAGACTAGTAACAGTACTGTGTTTTGTTACAGGATGAAAACCTGCATGATGTACTTCAGATGCTTATATCCCTCATATCAGAGCACCCTGCTTCAATGGTACCAGCTTTTGATGTCAAGCAGGGTGTGCGCACAATATTTAAGTTGCTTGCAGCGGAAAGCCAACTAATCAGGCTGCAGGCTCTCAAGTTGCTGGGGTTCTTTCTCAGTCGTAGCACGCACAAGTGAGTTGTCTGAAGTCTTTTTGTGTATGGCAGTGCTGTTGCATGTTTTGGATTTGTGTAAGTGGGGGCCAGTTATCCCTCAGAGTACTGATGTTTACTCATATGGCCAACATTTGCAGAACCCAAGAGTTTATTACTGTGTTCTGAAAAGCCTGCCGTTGTACCCTGTCACTAGTTGGTTGAATCCATTCTCCATCTGCAGACCCTGTTTTCCCAAGATGCATGTAAGTCTTCAGAATTTTTCTTCCCGTGAAGTTCAGTGTGATGCATTGCCAAGCAAAAAGATAGTTTTGGAGCCCCTGTCATATGTGGTTAGGTTCATAAATAGCAATATTATCCAAGGTTACTAAACTAACTTTGTGTTACTTAAAGGGAGTTTTATATTGGAGTAGGTTTTTCACTTTTTACCTGATGATGGAAGCAGGGCTAGTTTTTAAATGTTGTTCTTTTTAACCAAAGCAACGCGATGCTAAGTGCCCAGGACATATTCTAGTAACACAGCGTTGTCACATGGTTGAACTTGCCTAAAGCCATGTCGGTTGAGATCAGCAACTTCAATACCAAAGTCTGCCATGTGACGTTATATTTAGCCTTTCCATCAGCTTTCTACCCTTTTTCTAAGAACATTCTGATGTTATCCTGCTTTCTTATTTCAGTGAAACCTGTCTTAAATTGAACCTAAATAGACAAGAAATCTGTCTTTAGCAGAAAATTTTTACATGTTTAAAGCAATGCCAAACAACACCTGTCAAACACAGAAACAGAAAGCAAGGACAAGACTTTAATGGAAAATATTTTTTGTATTTTTATTTGATTTTGTTCTATATCACATTTCCAGCATGACCATACCTTCCTTTACCTATTGTTTACCAACAGCGAGAGTTACTGTTACATGCAGAAACACGCCGGGTGAATCCAGACCTCATTCCTTCACACCTGCAACAGTGGCACTCCTTAAATCTTTCCAAGTTGCAACCCATACAGCACAATTAAGCTTGATTTACCCCCATTAGAGAAGGACAGTAATCACCACTCTTGTGTAGGTTTTCAGACTTTAATGGCCCATATTAATCAGATGATATGGGATCCCATAGCACGAATACAATTGCACTGTATTTTGCCTCACCTTAAAAATATTTTAATGGTGGCCTGCTGATGGTCTTTACAGACTGGAATGTATAGCTGTATTTAAATAAAGATAAGTTGTTGTGTTTGACAGATACATAACAGGTTACTTTGAGTGTCTTATGAACACACCGGGATGCCCTCCATTAAATTGATGGTCTTCTGGGTCCTTCCATTGCGTAGCATCAAAGAATGACACCAGTGATTAAAAGGAATATACCACTTCCATCTTCATGATACTCCGAATGATGTGTAGGTAGATGCTGAAGTAATCTGGGGAAGATAATGTGTTTATTAAGGAGGTATGTTTTGCAAGGATTGTGGCCGGTCAGAACCTCAGGAAGGGGAGAGGAGACAGATCTTGTTGCAAACTAATAGGAACTTTGAATAGTGAAGTTTAGAATCAAGATATGAAGCACCCTTTTCAGAGACCAAGCACACAAAGAAATGTGAGTATGTAAAGAGTGTGTGATATTACATGTAGCGAGTTCTTTCACAGGCACTGAAGCATGTGAAGTAGAAAGTGAAAAGTGTGGAACTCAGTTCTTCAGGGCACAGGTAAGGTAGTGTCACTGCCAGGGGATGAGACTGTTCTGCCACTGGGGAATGCTTCTTTTCATTCAGGGAGTACGAGTCTCCCACAACCAGCTTGTGGAGAACCTCTCTCACCAGTTCATGTTCTGGGGGTGTGGCTCATTCACAAGTGCTTTCCTTATGAACTGTTTCATTCATGTGAACCAGGCTTCCTTATGATTTCATTAGTGCAACAGTTTTTGTACCTAATATCTCAGGAGGAAGTGTGAAAGCAAAGAGCACACACAACCATTACACTGTTATGGCTGAACATCTGCTTTTCCATGTTTCAGAAGGAAGTATGATGTGATGAGCCCACACAACCTTTACACTCTTCTGGCTGAACGCCTGCTTCTGAATGAGGAAACCCTCACTCTTCCAACATACAACGTTTTGTATGAGGTGAGGTCTGAGCCAGTTGTGAATCCTGATCCAGAGATTAGGTCTTGCCAGAGGGTAATTGGAAGGCATTGTGTATCCTTTTGCTAGACCTGACCTCTGGTTCAGGTTTTGCTACTGGTCTAGGCAGGCATGTAATGCACATGGAGGTAAGGTTATTAACCCTTTAATGCCACTTCTAAAGACATCGCTCAGTGAGCCCTTTAAATTGCTGAATGACTTATAAAGATGTCGCAAACAGTGTGTTGAAGCTCGGAGGAATTTTGTTCACTCCTGTTTGATAAACTACTGTGGCTTGTTAAGCTGCAGGACTCTTGAAGGTCAGGGTTTCTTTATGGAGCCAGAATGTACCCTCTCCACCTCCGAAACCCCACCACAAACCCTGATTTATAAGTTAACACTAGGTAACTGTACATTTTGTCCCAGCTTGACTAATATGGTTTAGACACTGATAGCTTTGTTTATAGCTGGCACTGGGTTTCACTGTGGGTTGAAATATCAACGCTGGCCTATGAAACGAACTGTAGCTGTTGACCATAAAGGTTGTCAGTGGTGTACTGTACCCATGTGATTCAGACAAAACTATTGCTCAAAAATTGGAGATATCCACAAAAATCGATGTTTACAGCTACAGGAGGGCCCACAGACATGCCTCTTGTAGTGCTGGGGTAATCTGTAGGTGTTGTGCAACATTAAGCCTTCTATCTAGTAACAACGTCTTGGGCACCCTTGCAAGGCTGGAATTTTATACAGTAGTCACATTGTAGCTTTAGATCTGTTTTGCTGTCACTGTAGAAGATGTTCATATCTGACTGGTATTACTTTTCTGCAAATGTGCCCAGTCATACATAGTAGTCTAAACAAGGCAGACGATTGTGGGTATCAAGCAATGGCCGGAAAAAAAAAAAACTTAAGGAGGAAGCCATCAATGAAATTCTGGTTGCTGACACCAACTCGGAATCAGGTGCTGAGGCTAGTGATGTTGAAGACTATTTTGAGGAGGAGGAGGTGGCGGCAGCGGTGGTGATGATGAGGAGGAGGAGCCTAAGCAGAAGTTGCCATAACAAACACTGGCCAGCAAAATCATCGACCCAACTGCGCTGCTGTTTGTGTTTTTCTCGTGGCCAAAGAAAGGGCACACTGTACAAGTGTGCCAGATGTGACGTGGGCCTGTGCGTGGTACCTTGTTTCATAGAATATCACACAAAAATTTGTAATATATCACCCTCTTTGTGTCATGATAAAACAATGATCCAAGATGCCACAGACCTCTACAGCAGCCAGAATTATGTAATGAACTATTTACGCCACATTTCATATAATGCATGCGATTCACAGGCCTAATTTATTATAAAAATATGTGAACATTTTTTCCCAGATTAGCCAATTCATAAGCAGAGTGCAAAACTTTATTTCATTAAATTTGAAGGAAAAGTCTAGGAGATGTCCTTTTTTTTTCCTAAGAGTAAGCAATAAAATTTAAAATCCCTAGTAAAAATTCTCAGCAGGTAGCATTGTATGCAAGCGCGTGCACGTGCGTGTGTGTGCATATGTGTGATGCATATGTGTGTGTGCATACATGCACATGCATGCGCGCGCACATGCACACACGTGCACAACCATGAACAACCTTGAAGGATGGAAAAATATCAGTCACGTACTTTCTGAAGCAAGTACATACAATCCATTTTATGTAATTCATTACACACTGTGAACACAAACAGTAATGCACCTTGGATTATCCACGGTTTTCTTTTATTTACGTGACTTTTCATTAGCTTGTGTAAGTGTAATGCAGTAGAATGTTTTCCAACATAAAAATTAAAAGTTTATTTACTGTTCATGAGAACGCAAACATGCCTAAAAAGACCTGGCCTGTGTATGAAACTACTGAGGGTGGATAAGTATGAACAACTGGCATTCAAGTTTGCATTTGGAGCCAAGAAAAGGACATGAGGTATCAAGAAATTTTCTCAGCTATTCTAGATGTAACCTTGATACGTCATTTCTCAAGGTACCCTGGAAACAAACAATAAATGCAGGAAAAATGGTGGTTGTGGAAAAAGCATTGTATGTGTCCCAAGCATGGGGGGGGGGGGGGGGGGTTTTATAAAAAAAAAAAAAAAAATATTCTTGAAATATACAAAAATCATAAAAAAGACA
>Ga0123354_10019926_pt1 | contig 10539 bp, 7 predicted proteins | sample TergutLab28metaG_2_FD_97872 | JGI IMG/M metagenome (GOLD analysis project Ga0123354, IMG submission 97872) | Labiotermes labralis P4 segment gut microbial communities from Petit-Saut dam, French Guiana - Lab288 P4 | ecosystem: Host-associated > Arthropoda: Insects > Digestive system > Gut ...
ATAATATCGACAATAAAAGATAAAATGTTTTGTTGTGTTTGAGATGTAAGAATAAAAAAAAAGTGTGGATGGGGGGGGGGGGGGGGGGGGGGGGCGGGGAGTCGGAATTTTTGTGTGTTACAGAAATTAGTGAAGGTAACTACCGTGTTCTAAACTTTTTTCAGGCTGTGGAGTGTTCCAGATAACGCTCAGCAGGGGGTGCAATGAGACGAGCCTTAAGAAAGACCTAAAGAAATTATACAACCTCATTGGAGTACAAGGGAAGTCGACGGTTTTCCTTTTCACCACAGCGCAGATCGTAGCGGAAGGTAAGTGTTAGTTTTAGTGCAATTTAGTGCAATCCTTACACTAGAGTTAAACTTGCCACATCGCGGCGTTTTATAAGCTGATTACTTTGGATTGGTTTCTGCCACTTAAATGGGTGTTAACAATACGTTTAGGTAAATCACCTTTATCTTCATGTCAAACCGTTTTATTGAAACGCAGTGCGAGATTTCAGGTTCTCACGACGGCGCTGGTGAAGATTCAGGCCTGCTTGGATGTCACAACATTTAGACCGGTAAAAAACTGCGGTCTATTTTTGTCGAGCCCTTTGCTCTCATTTAGCCGGTCCCATTGGCCGCGCGGTCTAAGGCGTAGGTCTGCGGCCGCTCGCCTGCTGAGATCGTGGGTTCGGATCCCACCGGGGACATGGATGTTTGGTCTGTTGTGAAGTGTTGTGTGTTGTCAGGTAGAGGTCTCTGCGACGAACTGATCACTCGTCCAGAGGAGTCCTACCGACTGTGATGAGTCATTGTGTGTGATCAAGGAACCTCAAAAATGAGGAGGCCTTGGACCGCGTTGGGCCGCAGCACCACAGGAAAAAAAATATTGCCCTCATTTTCTTGCTCAGACACGTGGGGCGCTTGCTACTGAAGAAGAAAAAGAAAACATGTTGTTCCCAAAATTCGGAAAATTTTCCACTCAACACTGTATAACGTCCGAGAAGAATCGAACTTTCAAAACGCAATATACATAAACAACAGACCCTCAAAATAAAGTTTGTTTATATAAATTTGAATTTAATTGACTAATCAAACCTAGTTCAGTCGTAGGGCCATCGTTCATGGCTATCATGCAAAGAGCAGTCGTACAAGATTTGCGTGTCTCTGTGAACCATAGTCACAATCATAACATAAATGGGCGAGTCAAATTAAAACCTTAAATATTTTTTAACTCGTATTTTATTGAACACAAAAGGTACACAATGACTTCATTTTTCTATTTAGTCTCCATTGTGTGTTATTTCATTCATTGTTACGCGGCGATTTTCCTTCAACTGCTTCAACTGCTGCAATGACCCCTGGTGTCACTACTCGGTGTGCCTGACCGGGTCGAGGAGAGTCTGTTACAGAACTAATGCCGTTCATGAAATTCCTAGTCCACTCGTACACTTGCTGTAGTGACAGACATGCATCACCATACTGAACTTTCATTCGTCGATGAATTTCGATGGGTTTCACCCCTTCACTGCTTAATAAACGGATGACAGAACGCTGTTCTTCTTTGGTGCATGTCGCAAGGGGGCCGCCATTTTTACACTACTACTGCGCCGTCGTGTTGCATTCCTGCATCGTACTGCCACCTGTCGGCCATTCTTCAAATCATGGGTATCATTGTTGTCAACTTACAAGACAATGGAGTTGTGTTTCGAATTTTTATCCCACTTTTAAGTATTCATTTTTACTTTCCCTCGTAATTGTTTAAAGTCGTGTTGTTGGGTGACTCAGCCGATAGACCGTTAATAATTTTCTTACGAATTTTATACACAAAGAAATCATATAATCCCATTTGCTTGTGTGAAGTTAATTTGTGTACAATTTTAAACATTTATTTTTCCATTTCTTTTGCTTTAGTTTTGCTCACCGTTGATATTGAGGCATTTGATAGTGCCATGATTGATCTAACCATGAATATGTTCTTGATATGTCCGTAAACTGTGGATTTTATAAAACGCGTAAGTTTTAAGTCTGATTTTTTTAAAGTTATACGCTAATAAATATGTACTTCTTCGTCAGGATTCTTGGAGCTAATCAACAACATGTTAATAACTGGAATGGTTCCAACCTTGTTCAGCGATCATGAGAAGGAACAAATATGTGAGTCGATTCGAAGTGCGTACAAAGAGGCGGGTTTTGGAGCTACAAGGTTTGTACTTTGTTCAGCTGCTGTCGACTGATAGTGGCTTCATGTTGCACCTCGTATGACAGACTTCAGTATTTGTAATTATCTTGCTGTTTTTTTAAAACACAGTATTCATTTCTGACGCTGTAAGCATCTGAACCTGACCCATGACCCTGCCGACGTCTCACTAATTCCATCGATACTTGCTGCAGCGTTCTAGAATTTGTACGATTTGTTCTCGTCAGTGTGGTTTCGTCAGTTTGTTCTCTTCTTAATTCGTCCAGTATCTTTTCTGTTTCGTACCCAAATTTCTGCAGACTTTGTCAAAATAAGCAAGAAATACCCCTTATTTTTTATATAGCGTAATTTCTAATTTTTTTTTATATATTAAGATTCAAAATTATATTTTAACTTTATGATGAAACGTTCCTGCTTTTCAGATCCTATTATATAATTTGTTCTTTTTTGCAGCTGATTTTTCGTTATGTAAATAAATCTGACTGCATATTTCGAAATAAATAAATATATATACATAACTTCTTGCATGATTTTATATTATTGGTCATTTTTCTAAACTACGTATTTACCCCATTTTAAAAATCCTACTTCTTTGAGGGTTAATGCTGTTAAATCATTTTACCAACGTTTGGAATTTTTTCAGTGCAAAATGATTAAAATTGTTTAATGCTGAAGTTACTACGTGGTACAGTGACAGTGGACGGAAGATCGATGACGGTCGAGGTTCACGGGTCGCTGCTATGTCCGTCCTTCTGTGTTATGGTAATACGATAAATGAATAAGGGCATAGTACACATATCATGGATGTTAACTTATCCTACCGCGAAGAGCAATAGCGTTTATACCTTCCTTTTTGGAGAGCCGCAAACTCTGAATGTGTAGGGCTATAAAGAAAGCACAGGTAAGGCGCCAAGTTTTCCAAATCATTGCTGGACAAAAGAAATGAATCGGCGTTATGCTTTCTCAGTTCCTACCACATGGCGTGTCTGCTGCCATTTTCGTAATGAATGATCCAAAAACTGTAAAATATTTGGGGTTTTTAAACCGATGCGCAAACATAATCATATAGTTATTACAGTTGGAAATGGCTATCTGATAGGACAAAAATATATCTGCTTATAAAATTTTGGTCTAATAAAGAGGGGCGGAGCTGTGGGTGTTGTACCATAAAAGTATGACTGTGTCCCTATTCACAAATATGTTTCAAAGTGATTCAGTCACCCTGATAACGCACCCTTCACGTATTATGCAAAAAACAGCAAACTAGCTCCACCCGCCCAGCCCCGACCCCCGACAAAAATGCCACTTTCCATCTCTCTCCCGCACACACACACACACACACACACACACACACACACACACACACACACACACACACAATAGGAATGATTTTAAGAAATGTGTAAGTTATGAAGAATCAACAGCGAACAGATTTACGAAATTGCTGCCGGGATATCGTTCAGGTCAGTGACGCACTAAAAACCGAAGTTACGGAGATGTGCTTTCTTTCCATCACAAGCCGTCACATCGACCTTGATGGTGTGGTGAGATGAGGTCTCCTAAACGCTGGTTGTTAGTCCAACAACGACGCTGCTACAGCCCCAGAGCAGTTTAGTGAATTTATAAAACTCATGATTATAAAATTTCTCAAGTTGTTTGTTTCGCCATCTTAGATTTAGTTTTCCTTCTGCCTCTTTTGTTAATTACGTACTTTTCGCAGAGGAGAGACCAACCTATTGACATTCATGCCAGAAGAAAGGTACACCTTACATACCTATGGACTGTATACAAAAGATCAATGAAAACGAAATTATTATTAGAATCAATTGTTCTGTGTTATTTGTTGCAGGGAGGGAGTGTGGCGGTACTTCACAGCGGCCTGCATCAACAATTTGCATGTAGGCTTCTGTTTGTCGCCTTCAGGAGACATCTTTCGAAACCTGTACCGCAGTTTTCCGGGTCTCGTCAAGAATACGACCATAGACTGGCTCTTCCCTTGGCCTCCGCAAGCACTTGCAGCTGTTGCTAACGTGTTCTTGGCCGAGGTAATATATTTTGTCAAGAGAGAAAATTACAAAGTTTATTTAAATCCCCCCACCAGATTTGTATAAGTTTCACGCCATCAAAACGTGTAGAAACACATTAGTAAATTTCGGAGTTTGCGGAGTCTGGAGGTGGATAGAAAACTCGTAAAAGCCAATTGCTTTATCGCTGAGAAAAGAACCCACAGCATCCTGCGGGAATGAGCGTCATTGTGCTCAAAATTCGATTTGTTAGTTGTCCCGAGGGAGACCATTCCAGCACCAGGCGAGTTTCGAACTCGCTTAATACATACAGTAGGAAATAGCTTCATCACCTGAGATATTCGGGATCCGTCTTTCAAAGTACATTTCCGACTGCTGTGTTGCAGACAATTACGCATACTTGTAAAGGTTGGAGTGGTATTGATTGAGAATTCTCTGTGATAGAAAGTACAAAGCGGTACGTTTACACGTAATTACCTCGTATGATACTTTTCTGTGCATGATTTGTATTCATTTTGCAATGAATAATTTGTGGCGCACTGCCACATTACATGTGATTTTTAATACATCGAACGTTTAGAGTATCCATACGTATGATAGAAATGGTAGTTTTGGCACTATTACTAAAATAAACTTAAAGATTACAAAGGCCACTGCTTTAGAGTGACAGAATAATTGTACCAGTTTTTATGAAACAGCATCATGCCGTTGTAGCGTTATTTGGGGGCAGCACAAGTCGCGAGAAATGTGCGTGAGAGCAAAGTAAATGTAAATATATGTAAAGATGTAGTTCATGTCCGTGTTACCGTAAGAATTGTGTAGAGGAACAGAAACGCTTGTCGTATTACGTTGCTAACAAGTTTCAGTTTTGATTTCTTAATTATTAGCTTATTATTATTTTCATTTTTATCATCGTCATCATCATCATCATCATTATTCCCAGACACTTTTTTTGGCGAAAATTACGAAAAGCGACTATTAGCTTCGTCATGTCTATCTGTCCGTGTCTCCATCCTTCCGTCCGTCTGTCCGCACGGAACAACTCGGTTCTCACAGGACGGATTTTTGTGAAAATTGATATCTGAGTATTTTTCGAAAATCTGTGGAGAAAATTCAATTTTAATTAAAATATATCAAGAATAACGGTTACTTTGCGTGACGGAGATAAACATTTTTGATCATATCTCGCTCAGATCTTCTTAGAATGAGAAATGTTTCACACAACATTTGTAGAGAAAATCAGTCACGCATTTTATGTTCAGTAACTTCTTTTCAAAACTCATGTCGTTTATGAGATAATGTGGAAAAATTTTGTAGAGCCGGACAGGCCTCAGATGACAATATGGCGCATGCGTATTGTATGCTGAATACCTAAGGCTACGAACAAATATTCAGAATATGCATTACTTATTTGTTTTCCATCGCAAAGTGGTTGCACAACCGCACTTCATTGTTACATTGTATGTACATTGCCTGTCTTGAATGGTTTGTGATTAAATGGCAGATCACTGCTTACTTTTCAATTTATTTTAGAATCCAAAAATCCCAGAACCATTTCGGATGACGATCGTGGAACACGCTGTATACGTTCACTGTAGTATCCGTGCCTATACACAGGATTTGCTGCTTAAGTTACGGAGGAAGACCTACGTGACACCCAGACACTATCTAGACTTTATCCACATGTACCTCAGACTGATGGATGAGAAAGACAGCTGCATGAAGGTACAGGTAAGGGAAGAGGGATCACTTTTGTGTCGTAGACTTGCGAACGAGTACGTAAGTATATCATCACAGATGACACGCTGGGATATTTAAGGTTTTACAGAGTCATTGATGGAAATTCAAGCCTTCTGGGAAGCCAAGAAATTTTCTTGGATAATATAGGCCTTGAATATGGAAGCAGCAAACTGCTACGAAACGTTGGTAGTCAATAACAGTGGACAGGATAACATATCCTCACGTACCTGTGGGCCACTATTTACATTTAATTTATCATATAAATGCTAGCTCAAAGCAACACACCCTTCATCGTCCCCGGGAAAAGTTTACAAGAAAATTTATGAAGATTAAAATAAAAAAAGAACATCTTCAAATCTTCTACAAACCTTTTCGAAGGACAAATATTATCCAGGTGATCAAATCAAGGAGAGTGAGATGGCCTAGGCGTGTAGCTCGTATGAAGGGGAAGAGAAATGCATACAGAGTGAAACCTGAGGGAAAGAAAAAAAATTGGAAAACCTAGACATAGATGAGAGGATAATATTAAAGTAGATCTTAAAAAAATAGAATGGGTGGCTTGCACTGGAATCTTCTGGCTTAGGGATAGGCAGAGGTGGCGGGCCCTGTGAATTGGATAATGAACTTCCGGGTATCATAAATTACGAAGAATTTATTGATTAGATGGTAAACTTTTAGTTTCTCCGGAAGCAGTCTGTCGCATGGAGTGAATTAGTCAGTTAGTTAATTATTTTAATTAATAAGGTTACTCAGGAACTTTTACAGCACTTACGAAGTGTCCAAATATCCCGCTGTACTTTATTAAACCCGTTTCTCCTAACACAATATCCAGTAAGAAGCAGTGGTTCAGTTTATCGTAAATAGTATAAAGTCTGTCCTGATATACAATGTAAGTGCGTTCATACTACATAACTTACGTGAAATGAGGTAGTATAGTCAGTATAGAGACCGTTACTGGGTGGGTATGGGTTTGATTCCTGGAAGGGGCAGGAATAGCTGGCTTCTTCAACACGTGTAGGTCGACAATGGGACCGTTGGCGCCCAATAAAATTTTGGCTTTAGTAAACGAGCCAGATCATGAGGTGGCTAGTCATCTCCCCTCGGGGCTGGTTTAAGTACCTTTGGAGCCCTACTCCGTCCACAGGGCTTCATGGTACGGTGCCTAGACATTAGGACGGCTTCACATATGCTCTGGTTATGCTCTTTCATTCCTAGGCCTGTAATTCTGTCCCTATATATGCTTTTATTTTCTCCAGCTGATCAGGCTGAATTATTGATGAAACATGTGGTCGTTTATCTCAATATTTAAACAACTTGATGCACAAAATTTGTTTCACAATAAGTTTTATTTCATGCCTCTACACGTTTCGAGCACATGTGCTCGAAACATGTAGAGGCATGAAATAAAACTTATTGTAAAACAAAATTTTGTGCATCAAGTTGGTTAATTACTGAGATAAATATACTGAGATGCACGGTCAACAAAACGTCAAAAAAATGTGGTCGTGTAGCAGCATCGTTATATAAGCGCCATTTATGACACTGTGACTGAGGAAGTGAGCAGTGTACTTTTGAGTTTTGAACATGAGGACTGCAAGCGAACTGTTGAATGACATCCACTTCTTCCTGCAGAAGTTCTATTCCCCACTTCAAAATGAAAAGTGTCTACACAGCATTCCCAGACTGAAATATGATTCTTATTTGGTTCAAGCCTAGGATGTGTAATGTAATTATGCACGTAGACTGCAGGATTATTATTTTATAAGACAACTATACGTTACCCCTCAATGTGGGCTTGTTTATCTTCTTAACTTATCCTACTCAACCGACAGCCAATATGAGCTATATAATAGTGCAAGGAAGTGTCAAACGATAGTAGTCTGATGAAGTAATCACCTGTGTTTGTTGTTATAGACAGCTGGGCTGCAATTGTAGACTTTTGCGTAATTGATGTTGCAGTGCGAGCACTTGACTGGCGGAATGACTAAAATCTTCGAAGCTTCCGAAAAGCTGAACGAACTGAAAGCAAAACTAGAATTTCAGAAAGCAGCAGTGGCTGAACAAACCGCAACATGCGAGAAACTTCTTGTACAAGTAGAAGAAGGTAAGTCTACATTAAGATTTTGAACTCTTTCCGTGTACCATCTTCCTTGACCTTAAAACGTAACATACTTACTTTTAGATAGGTTATGTTGGCAGTTTTGTGGTATTATTTTCCGTCTTCCGGGTTTTTCTGCCTTGTTTATTTGTTGGTGTTTTTGTCATGGAGGTACCTTGAATTCCCCCCAGAGTTATCGAAAACCATTAGATATTTTCTCCAGGTTCAAATTCCTTACGCAAGTTTATTGACGCTGGAGGCTAACCAATAGCAGAGCTCCAAATTGAGATTAAATTAATGAATAGGAAGACAGCTGTGGCGGTAGTTTGGCAGGAAAATAATGATTGCTTTTCTTTGACAATGTCGTAGAGTGAAACCTACCTGTAACGGAACCCAAGGGCTCTTTTCCTTCGTAGACAGGTCACTTTCAATCAAGTACTTGAAGTTTTGATCCCCGAGACACCAGAAGGTAATAGGTTTACGCTAAATACAGGACAGTTTTCTGCTATCCACGGGTTCCATTTGAACAGTTTTTACTGTATTATATTATGCTACTATTTTATATAGCTACTGTAATTTTTCTCTACGTAACTCGATCCGCCAGTGCAGCGTTCACTTTCTTTAAAGGTGTACCATTTTGGTACCGGCTAGACACTTTGAAGCGTTCTGTAATTATAGGCTTCCAGTTCTCTTTTGCTAAAATACACTTAAGTAATTTCTTGATTTCATAGAAATAAAATCAATTTAAATTAAAAATAATGGGTTTGCTAGTTATGAATCTTGAGGTTAATACAACCGAATAAATCAGCATTGCGTGGAATTTAGTTCTGGAGATATTATGAAGTACAGTATTTGAGGTTCGTATCTCATAAAAATGAAATCCTCAGATAAAGTCCAAATTTTTATTTCCTGTATTGCAATTTTGGATGCGTAGAGCGAGGAAAATAAATTCAAAACTAGTTTTGATGTTTATGTGACCGTGCATCATTGATACAATAATATAAACAGCCAACTAGGTGCAACAATAACAAATTTTATTGATGATTTCAATCAGCTCAACATGTTTCGGGCGATAATTTCGCCCACCCCTAGGAGCAATAGACTGCTGGCAGCACCGTCGGTGCATTATACCACAAGCTGTAAACACAGTCTATTGCTCCTGAGGATGGGCGAAATTATCGCTCGAAACATGTTGAGCTGATTGAAATTACCAATAAAATTTGTTATTGTTGTATCTATTTGGCTGTTTATATTATTGTATCAATGATTCACGGTCACACAAACATTAGATTTCGGACTATTTATACACGTTGAAGTTTAATTTGTTATTGTTGCATCTAGTTGGCTGTTTATATTATTGTGTCAAAACTAGTTGTTAACAAATATTTGTCAAAGTTGATCTGCTCTTAACTACCTAAGACGGATTTTCACTTATTACAGCGACGGCAAATGCGAGCGACAAGAAAGAAGCCGCTACGTTGAAGAGTATCGAAATGGAAGAGCAGAGCAAGATAATATCGGCAGAGAAGGCGGAAGTTGAAGCAACATTGGCTGAAGCATTGCTGGGGTTAGAAACGGCTCGCCTTGCACTCGGGGAACTAAATGAGAGTGACATCACTGCACTCAGGTTATAGATCGATGGATTTGTAATGAAGGTTGAAATACTAGTAATGTTGCTTACTCAGGAGTACCAATTCGACCTTGGTAGGGGATTTTGCAAGGAGAAGTCAGCCCGTTAGATGTTTGTGATCAGTAACTGATGTATTTCAGCGATAAAAGACACTGATATAAGGCGCTGTCCTGTCTTTTTCAGATCGTTTGACATTGTTCCTGAACCAATCATTGTGGTGTGTGAATGTGTGGCGATCATTAGGGGAAACACAGAAGTCGACTGGGAAGTCGCTAAAGGAATGATGGCAGAGCCTAACTTTTTACAAAATCTTGAGGAAGTAAACTGCGACTTAATCACCGGAACACAGATCAGAGCAATCAAAACCCACATGAAGGTAATACAAATTACTATCATAGTGTCTCCGTAATTATTTTACACGCTATTGCAGGATTTAGATTTTTTTCAAAATACGTATATGCATAGCATGTAAAAATATAATGATAGTAAGTTATTTACAGATCTCATGGATGATTATCATCTTTTACTAACCATCACATCCAAATGTGCTACGTAAAATATCAATGTAAAGTCCAATGAGAATAAGTTTATAACAAACAAGATAAGCGGATAATCCCATATTAAATATGACTAATTTGCAGAGGATTTCAAGAAGTAAGGTACAAATCAGTAGGCATTTATCAAATGTCAGCAGAACTGATTAAAGCAGGAGGTAAGACAATTCGTTTTGAGATCCATAAAACTAACTCCGTGGCCTTAGTCCGCACGCGAACTATACCGACAGAGCGGCCGCCGCCTGTCGGCGAAGTTAGTGCCAACTTTTGCGGATAGAGGGGTGTTACGTGGTCAGCGCAACGAGTCCCCAC
>Ga0123354_10019928_pt1 | contig 10539 bp, 6 predicted proteins | sample TergutLab28metaG_2_FD_97872 | JGI IMG/M metagenome (GOLD analysis project Ga0123354, IMG submission 97872) | Labiotermes labralis P4 segment gut microbial communities from Petit-Saut dam, French Guiana - Lab288 P4 | ecosystem: Host-associated > Arthropoda: Insects > Digestive system > Gut ...
ACGCGATGCACGGAAATATGAATGTTAAATAAACCTCCTTCGATGACTCGTGTAATATGGCTTCCTGTCGGACAAGAGGTGCCTGGCGCGGAAGGGATTCAATGTGTTTAAAAATTTATTTTGGAACACCAACATACTTTAATTGCAGAAATCCTTTGGAGCGGCTCTTTTTCCTAAACTAATGCCCGTTATATCTTTGAAATAATTCAGGAACATAATTTCTATGAAAATACGGACATTTTAAGCATCTTCTTTCAGTAATGTCTCGGAGCTGAAGTTATAACACGTGCAAAGAATTGGCTGTTTGTGCCAGAAGAAATAAGATTTTGCGGTAACACGTATTACAACTGCAAATGGCATACCACAGCAGTATGTTATGTTCTTCCAGCCGTACGAAAATTAATGCAGAATGTCTGCACCTCGCAACACCTGTTGGGCCTGAACGAGTTATTCTCTGGCACAGTAAGTCAGTAGCGTTATAAAGATAATCTTTTGAAGCAAAACACCTGTAAGCAAATACATATGTGATCTAGTTTTCCTTAAACATGAATAACAATTCTACAAGTACCAACCACGAAATATCAAGTGAGATATTTGAGATGATACGGTTGCTTCTACGTCCAGTAGATTATGTTGTAGCTTGAGATCCATGTTTAAATTCGTTTGAGTCCAAAATTGTATGGCTGTGAAAAATGAACTAAGGAACTTTAGCGTAATACGCGAGATTCGCAGGTCTCATGAAGATGAATATTAAATTACTGTCTTCTGTGATGTCTTAAAATCTCAAACGTACCCACGCAAGAAACTACACGGCGTCCCATCCCTCAATTTCGTAATTTCTGTATTTCCATTTCAAATGTCCTCTAATTTTATAAATTTTGAAATACAGTCACAATCGCCGGTCCCGGTGGCCGCGCGGTCTACGGTGCTCGCCTGCTGAGATTGTGGGTTCGAATCCCACCGGGGGCATGGATGTCTGTCTGTTGTGAATGTTGTGTGTTATCAGGTAGAGGTCTTTGCGACGCATTGATCACGTGTCCAGAGTGTGATGCTTCGTTGTGTGTGATCTAGAAACCTCAAGAATGGGGAGGCCATGGCTCGCGTTGGGCCGCAGCGCCACTAAAAAAAGGCCATAAATATTTTCCCATTGGATATGACACCGTGCAGTCTGGTAGAAATTTAACTTTCGGCAAAGAAACTCCCTCCATCTTCAAGGTATTCTTCCACTACGAAGGAGGAAATAAGTTCTTCAGCAACGTAGGTAGATTTTGACAAGAAAACACTGCGCCACATCTTGAAGGAAGACAATCTCTATATTCCCGCTGTAAGAAACTCAGACTCCCACACTAACTCAGTTTCCCGAAGTAGAGCAAAATGTGCATGTTTTAAATAAATAAACATGAACTAATTTTCCAAAAGATTAGGTATCTCTCGCTTGCTTGCTTGCTAACTCCGTGGAACAGAATACTTCTTGAGAAGCTAACCGATTCTCAGCTAGTCAAGAAATTCCCAGCATTGTATGAAACCGGAAGTCTCATTACCGCATTCACACGTGCGCGCCACCTGTCCCTATTCTGAGCCAGTACGATATAGTCCATGCCCCCAATGTCCACTTCCTGAAGATCCATCTTTACCGAATCTCATGTCCCTCTTGCGTTGCTTAGGTCGTACCAAACTATCGGTCCAGGTCCGAGGCTTTCTGTTTGACCATGTCGTAACATAACACGTTTTTACGGCAAGGAGTTGTTAGCACGTCGCCCAAACCCCCATATTCTTATTCAATATATTCGCTGCTACTCTCTATATTTGAGGCCGTTTCTCCATCCGCAACCTGAAGACACGCCATGTTTTGGTGACAAGGACCCGCTTATCACGGATCTCCCCATTACAAAATGCATTTTCGGAGGTCGGTAGCAAAATACTACATACTGTGGGTATGCAGATATAGTTATTGATTTATTATAATATGACTATGTTTATTGAAAAGTTTACTTAACATTTCAGCGTAGAAGCATAGTGAGGAGAGATTTGAAGGTAGTGAACCTGACCCTTTGAGCGTTACTCACCTCGTTCCTGGAAAGCCGGAGAAATCTTCACTAACGACAGTCGGTGTGTTAGGCTGGACTTGAACCAACCATCTTTCGAATAAGACAACATGGTTGTGAGGTTCTGTACTTTGCCCATCGTTCTGCATTCAACAACAAACTGGATCTGTATCTTTCCTCAGGTTCAAGTGTGGAACTGCCCTGTGCCACGCTGTACGGTGATCTTGGACCATCTTGCAACTACGCACGCTCAGTCTGTGTCCGCATACAAAATGATTTGTGTACTTGCTTGCAGGAAAACCAAAGGCACATTTTTGCCTGTATTTAACTGAGGACCGTGCTGCTAACATGCTGGTCGAAGTATGGCGCGACTCATCTTTAATCCCGCCAATCGGTGGAGGTGAATGATTAGATTAAAGCCCCGGTCGCTTTATCCCCAGGAAAAAGCGCTGCCACTGGTTTTGGCTTAAAAGGCTGGGTGGCAAGAAAAACCGGTCTGAAAACTGTCAAAGAAAAAAAAATTTTAGCCCCTGCCTGATAAAGTATCCACATTTCTCCGTGCTGCAGCGTAGTGTTCTGTTCAGTACACACAATTCGAACTGTCGTCTTTATGTTCACCAATATGTACTATAAATAAATAGGAATTTTTAAATGCACATAAACTTAACTTCATGTGGTAACATCGAAACAGTTTTTTTTATCTACAGTCCAGCCATCGCACTGGTATAAGTAAATGCAGACTGTCACTTCAGATTGAGCCGCTTAAACAGGACGAATGATTGTCTAAGTCCGAAGTTAAATATTTTATGAGATTTGACAGATATCAGACTGCAAGCTTGTTAACAAGTATATTGCTGTCGTATTGAATTTATCGTCCCCTGTGTATTAACTCTGACAAGTGTCGCAACAAATAGAGCGGTCGATGAAACATGTAGCTACTGTGTACATCTAAATATAGACACAGCACGTTCAGCACTTACACCAGCGGTACTGCGAAGTTTCTAAATAAAGATGTATTACACAAGACAGCAGGAAGAAGAGAAAATGGAGAGAGTCGTGATTGGCGCTACATTTGTTTTTAGCAGGAACACACAAATTTGTCGCTGAAAATTCCTATTCGGTACCCCGTCATCAATCTCGCATGTGTCGGTTCGTGACAAGGTAAAGTAACTGGAAGCGTATTCCTTTGTAGTTATGCTTGAGACAGAAGCTAAGCGGTGCGTTTACCATAACTGCATGGTAAAATTGGTTGGGGGGGGGGGAGAGGGGTCTGGGTGAGAACCATGAAGATAAACGTGGAAGTGTAGCCAACGCCCGAGATGGCGTGTACGTTAAATACAGGGTTATTCAAAATGATTGTCGGGGTACAATCGTCCAGGGGCAATTCCGCACCAAATTCGGGAAACAGCCACCATCTGACAATTATATTCGAAGGTGGTATGCACAGTTTCAAGAGACAGAGTGCGTGTCTATCCCGGAACTGAAGGTACGAATCAGAACCGCCACTGAAACCAGCACCGCTGACATGCTACAAACAGTTTGGAACGAACTCGATTATCATGGTGATGTTTGTAGAATCATAAAGAGTGCACATATAGAGCACCTGTAAGGCATGTAACAAAAACTTGGAGTGTTATTTTATTACATAAAAAATACATGTACTCCTATCTCAAGTGTATTGTGTATGACAAGTTGTTAAAACCCAGACAATCATTTTGAATAATCCTGTATATCCTGTGAAATAAAGTACTTCAGAAGTATTTACAGTCTACCTACAGGCCAGGACGCAGTTTATGGATGACTGTTCTATGTCGTTTCTCACGCCTTTTCTGTGGAAACATGTAGTTCACGCCTTTTGAGGGAGGTGGCATCTCTGTGTTCGAATCCATGCCATTGGAAGGATGAAGACACCTTTACTCGCTGTGCTAAAGCAACATAAATCAGAGTTAGGAAGGAAATGGGAGAGGTGCAAAAGTAATGTAGGACAGGAAGAAACGGTGAAAGACGAAAATTATTCTCCAGTGAATGTCAGCAGACCTCTCCCCTGGAATTTATTTACAGCTTCAGCTATTGTTACGTATCATTAGTGATAATCTACGAGAGAATTAGTTTACTTTATTCGTACCCATTTCTGTCACCAATCTATTGGTAGCAACATTTTGGGATGTTGTGTTGCACATCGATAACAATGAAGAGATTATTACTGATCCTTGTTTATTGACCTAGATACCAATGAATATATTAGTCTGCCTTTAACGTTGAAATATATTTCAGCTTCCGGCGTACTTTCAGTGGCAAATTCATAAATAAGGAATGTTAAGAATACGTCACCCGACACATGTCTGCACTTTGTGTTCTAACACAAGAGGTACCCAAGGCGATGAACAATGCCATCGTATGTCTCTGGTATGTGATGCTTGTAATTTCGTGAATAGGTACCAGCAGTTCTGAGCAATGGGCGTACTACAACGTCCAAAACTTGAAGAAGGTGGCAGCATGTTCCTCCAAAATATTGGTACCATTACCATATTACATAGTGTTACATCTCTGAGAGATATTATCATGGTAAATTTTCTTGCCCTGGTACAACAATTGCTTCTATATTCGAAGAGGAAAGCGGTTAAAATATTCGCTCTTGGCTATGATATTCAAGAGTAAAAATTGGGTATTGGATTTTCTTGTAGAAGTGTGAGATTTAATAGCCGAAGTGCGGAAAAATGTAATGCATTCTGTGTTACATTTTTGTTGGAATTCGGGTTGTGTACACGGTACGTAAATTTTCATTTGCTTTCGTTCGTAAAAGCGGTAATCAAGTCTGTCGTTATTACTGCAAATTAGCACTGTTTAAGATGTATTCCGATTGCGGTATGATGTGAATTACTAACGACTTCCGTTTGAAACGGAACAAGGGCTTTGGTTCTTTATGTTTGGATTTAGCCTATGTAATGCCTCTCTTTAAACTACATATGTTGCATAGTTGCGATTGTATTTAAATGCCGTACTATTGGATCGCTTCTGAATCTCATTGTTTTTGTACATTGAAAGTCATTGTTACATTTTTATTCTAGGACTGTAAGCTTAATAACCATTTTTTTTAAAATAATGTATATTCTAACTCTTGGGGCACCCCCTGGCGCAGTTGGTTGAGGCACTGCGCTATAAGCCGGAAGGTCGTGGGTTCGATTCCCAATGGTGTCATTGGAATTTTTTATTAACATAATCCTTCCGGCCGCACTATGGCCCTGGGGTCGAGTCAGCCTCTAACAGAAATGAGTACCAGGAATATTTCTTGGGGTTAAAGGCGGCCGGTGCGTACCTTACCACCTTCATGTGCCGATTGTCTTGAAATCTGGGAGCCTCAACCTCCTGGAATCCGCTGGGCCTGTCCAGGCCTGTAATGGGATTGCTTTACCTATTCTTACACTTCACGCCATGTAAGCCTAGTTGTTAAAAATTTTCAGTACTCCCGAGGAGCCTGCCGCTACTGTTGACACTGAAGAGGACAGGAGCACCTGTACCTGCCTATCCAACAACATGATGTCACATCCCTAAAGACTAATGTTTACAGACACCGAAGCGAAAATCTCAAATTGAAGCATGTTTTTTAAGTTACCGTCTTCTGGGATGTGAAGATTTGTAGCCTGATAGACACGTTCCGTCTTTTCTGCGTAGCCTCCTCCATCCATGTACCCATTGGCACACACTATGGGGGGCCCCGGGACGCAGTACCCCCCAAGGCGAAATTAAAAAAAAAACATATTTTGTAGTCGAGAGGCTTTGGGTGATTTACGCTTCAACCAAAATCGCCTACCGAAGATGACTAGTACATTGGAATGTTGACAAATATAAATCTTAGGAATGTGTAGATTTTTCCTTTTTCAGTTATTTCTATTTTTTTTTTTTTGTAACCCAACTAAATGTCGGCTCGGAGATTTTGATATGATTTTCTTAACATGGTTTTTAAAATCAAACATATATTATATTTAGTGTCAGGGTTTTCCTCCCCTCCCCCTCCCACCCACCCCACCCCCCGGCAAAAAAATTTCTGGCTGTGCCTATGCATTACCTTACACTAGAGATTTGGCATGTTGCTGCTGAATCTTGGTACCTGTCTACGAGGCTATACAACACAACATACCAGACAACAATCAGCTTTGTTGTTGCCTCCATCAAAACCTATAATCGCAGCATGTTTCTAGCATTACCGTCTTCTGGGATATTACGTCTTGTCTTTTGGTAGGAAAGAAATTGTAGGAATTTAATTTTAAGTAGGTTTCATTCTAGTAAACAAGCACAAAAAACTGTCACATGAGTACTCAGAAAACTACTTCGTTTCATTTCAGTTGTGATGCAAGATTTCTCCGTGAGTGCCTCTGGCAGCGCTGTGACCAGAGGCAATATGGCAGTCTTGCGCTGTACAGTTCCGAGTTTCGTCCGTGATTTTCTCAGTGTAACATCATGGCTCCAGGATCAGAAGTTCAACATATACCCATCCAGTGACGGAGGTAAAGATCATCCAAAAATTCTAAACAACAATAAAGTGCAAATTAGTCAGCTGCTCTTCCCATTGACACAAAATATTGGTAACAACGAGGGACACTAAAATTTTGAAAGTAAATTTCAGACTCTACTGTAACTTACGCCAGTCCCAGTGACAGCGCGGTCTAAGGCGTAGGTCTGCGGCCGCTCGCCTGCAGGGGTTTTGGGTACGAATCCCACTGGGAGCATGGACGTTTATCTGTTGTGAATGTTGTGTGTTGTCAGGTAGAGGTCTCTGCGACGAGCTAATCACTCGTCCAGAGGAGTCCTACCAACTGTGGTGCGTCGTTGTGTGTGATCTAGAAACCTCGTGAATGAGGAGGCCCTGGCCCATTGGGGGGTGTCGCGCCAAATCAAAAAACTCTAACCTACAAAACGGTTCATAGTGCCACTTTTTTTTGTTCACTTAAAGCGTAAGATTTGTTTTGACGCTGTGGTATAAATTCTTCAAACTGTAACTAACCTTCATGACCCATTTTCATTTCACCGGGTGTCGTAATTTAGTATCTGGAGTAGTTACATCAGAATCATCATCACCAGCTGCGGTGCTGTCTTCAGTCCGGTGTTGACTGTTTTGGACATTCGGCCTATCTAGGGTGCCATTTCTTTTAATCACAAAGCTTCGGCAAATGATATGCTTTGCTTCGTCATGTGGCATAATCCAAAATATCTTTCGTACAAACCACAATGTGAGGGTTGTTCGACCGCGCATCTTCCTCATGAAATAAATTTAAATGCCAACTTGATGCAAGAAGGTAATTTTATTAATGAATTCTTAATTCGACATGTTTCGGGTACATACGTCCATCATCAGGAGCATTAGATATTGAGTTGCAGCATACGGTTTTCTGCACCGAGTTTCTGGATGGATGGTGGTCTTGAGAGCCATTGCGTAGGTCGTGTGTACGGTGCGGATGGTGCCGTGCGGCAACCTCCAGTGCTCCTGATGATGGACGTATATACCCGAAACATGTCGAATTAAGAATACATTAATAAAATTACCTTCTTGCATCAAGTTGGCATTTCAAGTTAAACCACAACCTTTCAGTCACTTATCCTGATGGCTTTCGGAAACAGTCCGCTGTCCCAGCTGTCTTTAAAGAAGAAAGTTTCGGTTACTGCACTAACTTTCGTTAAGTATGTAGGCTGTCTCCAACATACTTTAGGCTACATCAGGATACAGCACAGTTATACAAGTATTCTAGAAATAAATGTGTATATTTTAAATATTTAACTCTTTTACATCTTGAAAACTGTGCAAGAAAGTGGCTAATTTGGATTTACGCACTATTGTTTTTATTTGATTCTCTGGTGAAAATCGCTTGCGGATCGAAACATGTACGAACATTCAGTTTGCCATTGAAAGTAACTAAGAAACAATTTTGTGCATTGTGTTGGTTTAGTGTCATGAATTCATTATTGATAGTGGACGGCATGAACAATACAAAGTTTCGAAAAACTGTTTCTTTTTGTTTCACCACGTGTACACCGTCAATATAAACTTTGAACGTCTCAAAAATAGGATGCATAATTCATCACTATGCGTCTCTCTCTCTCTCTCTCTGTAAACTTCCTGTCCTGCCTGTAAACTAGCTTTGATTGCATTTTCTAGCAAATTATTTCATCGCAGCTTTCCTTCTATCGAAAACGAAATCTTTACAAATAAAGTGCTCTATATGTAATGCCGAATGCCTTCCTTGTTCTCTTGACTTTGACGTTACTGATCTGAACACTCATCTGTCACACAAATAGCGACTTCTTCCACAAATCTCATTCCTGTTATTTTCAAGCTTTGATGTATTGTTCAGTTTCAAAATTCTGTATCTGTCCGCAGAATAGAGAAATTACAGTACTTCAGGTGTGCACAAATCCGCAGCACCAGGTTGCCCAGACGAATGACGTAGTATTCGTGAGCCCTCACTAAGTTGGTTCTTATTACTTTTCTGGGGTCTAGAAACTTTAAGTGGCTACCTGTTTTCTGGGAATTTTTCTACCTCTCTACTACTTCATTGCCCATTGTTATCTCTTCAAATATCCTTTTAACAGCGCTTCACTTACATTGAATGCGAAGTAGTTTCGTGCGGACATCGGCAAAATGTATGAAAGTTATATTTAAATCAGCATATTTTGTGGTATTTGATAACTTGACAAACCGTAGTCTGGTCCTTATTTGCGACTTTCTTTAGAAAAAGTCAACTTTTGAGATTTCTTTTACTTGTTTTAGTTTAAATTTTTTGTCCATTAGTTTTCTTTTTCGGTGTCTGATTTTCCGCAGTCACAAGCGCACAAGGGTCTTATGTTCCCAGTTATGCTGCAGCGGTTTATGCATTAAATATGCGAATCCACGGTAATACATAACAGGGCGATTATCTCTATCAATGTATGTATAGTGTATATTCTTTAAAAAGTTGTGGTAAATAAGCATTTTGTTAGATACCATTAACCTATTTCAAATTGAAGCCGGCTATTTTAAGATGCTTTCTTTTTTAAGAATATGTAGGCCTACATAATAATAATAATAAGCAGTCGAAAACGATTTATTATGTTAGAAAATCCGGGCAGAGTGTGGGAGATTTCACTAGGATTTTCACATCATATTACTTTCAATTATGTAATAGAACGTTCTGTTAATTATCTGCGACAAATATTATCACTTTGTTAATTTAGATGGATAATGATTAGTAGGTTACACGTTATTTTGTTTGCTTCTGTTAGCCCTTCAGATACAGCAAATGAGATTTTGTAAACTGATGGATTTATTTCCACCAGACCTGCAAAATGCGCAGAATCCCTTTACGAAGTTAGCAAACTACAGCACGCCACATACGCTTTCAGAGACGGGAATTAATATGCACGCCATGTTGATCTAATAAAGAAGTGCAAAAATCTTATTCTACATGGCAAACTTTTCAGAATCAATTGCTTTCGTCTATTTTACGAAGCTCTATCTATTGCGGAATTTATTCAAGTTAAAATTAATAGGTGATATTTACTGATATACACACGGAGTGACCTGTCTCAAATAGTACGGAGACTAGTCTGTTGGTTGGACAATGGAGGAAAGGGTTCGATTCCTAGCAGGAAGAAGAAACTCTTCTCGTCTCGAGAGCGTCCATTCTAGTTGTGCACATCCAGCCACTTATTCAGTGGGGCCCGGCGTCTTTTTCGCCAGGAATATGTGACTGGTGCGTCCAACTACCATTCTTATCTAGTGGTGCAGTTAAGAATGTGTGGAGCTACACCCCAGTTGCCCCTTGTGTTCATGCCGTGGTGCTTACACAAAGAGATGAAAACTCTACGATTCTCGAAAACTTCGGGAACTACTCACCCAGCATCGCAGCGTCATATAATACACCCTGACCTCTGTGATAATCTGAAATCACGCATGCACGAGGATGATGTTTCCTTGTTTTATGTGCATGGTACAGTGTGTCGCTGTCTGTGGCGTGTCTCATTTATTGCCTGTTTTTATTTAGCAAAATACAGAATTCCGAAACAGGACAATTCGCTTTTGAACAACGACCAGTCCCAAGTTGACTGCTGTTTACTACCAACTAATTGTCTAGTGTCAGGTCCAGCAGAAAACACTGCATAGCACATAAAACCTCCTGTGGTTGTGTTTGAATACGTTCAGTCAACAGTCACTTAACTATAGAACAACAATTCGGTAAGAGCTGGCTGCTCTCACCAACGGCAAATATGTTCCTGTATTTACGTATTTATTTTCTACACTGACTACGGGCTGGACGGTCTGGAATCGAATCCCGGTGGGGACGAGATTTTCCGCCCGTCCAGAACGGCCCTGGGGCCCACCCAGCCTCCTGTAAAATGGGTACCGAGTCTTTCCCGGGGGTAAAGTGCGGCCGGGGCGTGCTGCTGACCACTCACCCCCTTCTAGTGCCGCGGTCATGGAAGAATAGAGCTATACCTCTACCCACTCTCTGGGCCACACCGG
>Ga0123354_10019929_pt1 | contig 10538 bp, 3 predicted proteins | sample TergutLab28metaG_2_FD_97872 | JGI IMG/M metagenome (GOLD analysis project Ga0123354, IMG submission 97872) | Labiotermes labralis P4 segment gut microbial communities from Petit-Saut dam, French Guiana - Lab288 P4 | ecosystem: Host-associated > Arthropoda: Insects > Digestive system > Gut ...
GAAAGTACTGCAATGTGAAGCTTGCAGCCTGAGTGGTGGGGATCACCGCTGGTTCAAGAGAAGTACCAGGAAGAAATGCCTGTGACAGGAGACATACATATTGCATAATAATAATAATAATAATAATAATAATAAATGTATGTTAATAGACGTTGCAATCTAAGGAGACAGAAATGTGATTAAAAAAGAAGACGAGAAGATTCTAAAATATAAAGATCTTACAATAGAAATATAGCGCATTTGGAATGTAAAAACAAAGGTGATACAGTAATAATAGGGGTGACTGGGACTATTTCAAAGTCATTCAGAAAATACGTGAGCAACATACTAGGAAAACGTGAAGTCAAGGAACTACAGAAAAGAGCCATATTGGGCACTGCATGCATACTTCGGAAAGCACTAATGTAAAAGTACAATAGATTCAACACTGAAACTAACGATATTAAGCACCATGAATAGTTAGAACAGAATAGCTGCAACACTGTATTCCCTAGGGACATAGTTTGTCTCATGAATATAAGTATAAATACCCTGCATTAAGGAGATGATTATGATGATGATGATGTTAATAATAATAATAATAATAATGTATGTTATATGTTTCAATACCGTTTACGAAACAGAATTAACTAACAGAAATCCATAAGCAGTTACTTTTTAAATCGTACCTTTTCAGTGTTCGTCCGAACAAGAGGAATATTGACATGGAGGTAGAACGTCACGCCTTATGAGCCTATCTCGCAGATGGAGATCACTGCGGGCCTGAAGCCCGGCCATCTTTACGCCCGGGAAGGGAACTCATTTTACTGAAGTTTCGTGTACTGTAATGTTGTGACTGTAGCTCAGCTGTTGATGCATATTTTTCAGGGTCGAAGCCTGACAGTCCAGCATTTTTGCGTGGACCATTGTCCTTTGTTTTTGGCGCGACAGCCCCGATTGGGCCAGGGCCTCCTCATTCACGAGGTTTCTAGATCACACAAAACGACGCATCACAGTTGTTAGGACTCCTCTGGACGAATGATCAGCTCGTCGCAGGGACCTCTGCCTGACGACACACAATACTCACCGGAGACAGACATCCATGCCCCCTGTGGGATTCAAACCCACGATCTCAGCATTCGAGCGGCCGCAGACCTACGCCTTAGACGGCGCCGCCACTGGCATCGGCACCATTGTCCTTACTGCACTAAATTTTTAAACACTAATTAACTGTTAAGTCTCAGGCGTGGGTCTGCGGCCGCTCACTTGCTGCGATTGCGGATTCGAATCCCGCCGGGAGCATCGATGTCTGTTTATTGTGAGTGTTTTGTATTGTCAAGTTGAGGTCTCTGCCTCGGGCTGATCACTCATCCAGAGGAGCCCTACAGAGTGTGACGTGTCTCAGTGTGATCGTAAAGCCTTGATAATGAGGAGAACCTGACCCACTTGGAGTTGTTGGGCGATTAAAAAATAATACTCATTCATTGCTGCTAGAACCGAAAACTCAGTTTTAATTCTAATGCCGAAGCCTGCAATTGGACTTATCCCAGGTCAGGTCCTACTTTGCTCGTAACTACATTACCTTGCATGCGCTTATTCCCCTTTACGTGTTGTAACAGTAGTACTGGAATGAAATAGAATGCGAAGTACCACCAAACTCTCCAAATTCGGGGTTTACTCTAAATTTGATGTAGGTACCATGGCCATAGTCCTACATAATTTTACGCTTTGTTCTTAGACGTGTATTCGCTCGGAAGGAGAGGGCGTTGCCGAAGTTAGTAAGAAATGACAGAAATAGCGAAGTTTTTATGTAGCGACAGTGTTCAGTTGCTAACGTTACATAGCGGCGATTGTTGAGGAATGCAATACAAATATGAAGCGTTGATGAAGTGAGGTTGTCGTGGTGGTCATTGTTTAAGTTTCGGGTCTTCAGGGGTCTGACGCCAATTAGTCTGTTAGATAGTTGACGTTTTGGAGAAAGCTGCTGTCTCCACACTCGGGGTAGAAGACAGTAGCAACAGGTTCTTCCGAAAAACAGCCATATCTATTTTGTTTACTCCACGGCCTCAGGTGCAAGAAGAATGTGCATTCTTTAGATGTTCGCTTCAAACATTTTTCTTGCTAATTAAAATTGATAACCAACAAGATGCAAATGTTATGATTTATTTACTTCTAGTCAGAAGCTGTAGTTACAGTGATATGCTCCTGATGATGGGCGAAAACATCGCCCGAAACATGTAGAGCTGACTAGAAGTAAATAAATCATAACATTTGCATCTTGTTGGTTATCAATTGTAATTACACTAGTGATGGAAGGAAACACGAACGTTAAATTTTTCTTGCTATTCAGTGAAGTAAATGTGAAAGTGTTAACCTCTTTATGTATGCCTTTATATAAAGTGATAGGTCATTCGTTCTGCATATAGTGATGATGGAGGTGGGAGGTTATCATGAATAGTGAGTGGAATAAATGTGGAAGAATGCGATCGTGGCCTACTTGAAGATTAGATTTTGGTTTTTGATTAGAGTGTTGCCGATACAAAACCTGTACGAAGGCAGACATACTAAACTGATATATACGTCAATAAACATTTCCTAATGCGCAATGTCATTAGAATAATTTTATTTAATGCTCAGTATTTGTAAAGTCTGTTGCAGACACGGTCGGACGTGCCGAGTCACTGCGCAGAATGTCACAGTCAGTACCATAAATTAACTACATGTTCGAATGTACGTTAGAAGCATAAATTGCTTGCAAAACTACACAATACCCATCTTCTCTATGGGCTTCAGCAGTTCCTGAAGTACTTTCTTTTTGTAATATGTTTTCTTTTGGGTAATTCCCCGGCGTCTGAGTTCTAATAGCCGACGTTTCGGAACCCTGTATCAGTTCCATCTTCATAAGCAGGTGGATACTTCATCTGCCTGCTTATGAAGATGGAACTGATAGAGGGTTCCTAAACGTCGGCTATTAGAACTCAGACGCCTGGGAATTACCCAAAAGAAAACATATTACAAATAGAACACGGCGAAAGCTTAAAATCAAAATTTTGTTTTTCTCTTAATTTCCTTTTTTTTATATCTTATTCTTTGTTGTTTCCATGTATTAAAATTCTGAAATTTTTTGAATGATTTTTTTGTTGTAGTATGAAGGACTGTTGTGCTTATGTCAGAGGAGCTTAATGCTGTAATTAGTAAGGGGCGCGTTTATAGAATTTGACATAATACCGAGGAGCCTTGTGAAATGTGCAGGCTAATTAGAATTGCTGTGGCAGCAAATGAAGGAAATTGCGATAGTTGCTGTAGATCGGGACACAGCTTTGCTGATGTCAGTCACAGAATGTGTGTGTGTATATCTATATAAATATAAATAAATAAATATATATATATATATATATACACACACACACACACACACATTCTGTGACTGACATCAGCAAAGCTGTGTCCCGATCTACAGCAACTATCACAATTTCCTTCATTAGCCGCCACAACAATTCTAATTAGCCTGCACATTTCACAAGGTTCCTCGGTATTAAGTCAAATTCAATAAACGCGCGCGCGCGCGCGCACACACACACACACACACATATATATATATATATATATGTGTGTGTGTGTGTGTAAGTAAATGACTTCAACAGTTTTTGCGAAACTGCAAATCTGTTATATAAACAACGAAAAGATGTAAGTCATGATGATTTTGGAGTATATCTGAAATAAGTAATCGTGTGGTCTAGATTAAGCTAGCTCAAAACTGTGAGAAACTTGAGACATCGCTATTAGGACTCAGAATTTTCAGATGCAGCTTTTGGACCAGGGGTGTCTAATCGTTTATTCGGCAAAGGCCCACAAACGTTATTTTGATCTGGCTCGCGGACCATACATGTGGAAATCTCGTCTATAGCGTGAGATATTCTATGGGCTTATTACTCTAAACCTGTATGCAAATTTACAGTTATAGAATTTTTTGCTGTGTTAAATTTCATTTTAAATTTAAATTAAAAATCACAACCTAAAAATTTAAGTAATATCTCTACAAGCCTGTATTTTGACTTAAAATATTTTTCCTACCTGTTACTATATCGTACTCCTCGGTTAGAACGACACCAGTTTATAACGGCACAAGTTATGCATTTCTTTTCGTGACTTCGTAAACAGATCGACTATATATATATATATATATATTAAAAATAACACAACCTGGCGGGCCGCGGGCTGGACACTGCTGATGACGGACCGTGGAAATGGAATGACAATGAGACTGTTCAAGAGACGTACGGCTGGAGTTTCCTCTTTACCGTATCCTAACCAACAGCACTGCAGTACTCCCAGCTTAATTTACAGCAGATAATGGCAGTAAATCAGCCGGAGCTTGAAACTTGCCACTCACCTCCATCCATTCTCTGAAGCCAAAGAAAGAAGTGCCCTCCAACATTTCATTCGAAATTTCAGTGTACGCCCCCGTGTTTCCCTCCAGTTGCCTAGCCCCATGTTCACACCAATGTTCTTAGTTGTAAGGACTTGATAACCTGCGCTAGCAACGAGAAGTTTGGACTGGTTTTTGGCAGAAAGGAGGAAGGATTTGCGTGCCCTATTTTCCTATCACCGTGTCGCCCCCATGTGTCCATTTATCTAGGCGTATAAATTTAGTTAACTCCATACAGCAGAGTCCTTCTTGAGAAGTTTGTCAAGAAACTCTCCACATTGTATGGAATTCGAAGGTTCGTTACCATATTCACAAAAGTCCCCCACTCGTCCCTCTCCTGAGGCACATGAAATTTTCCATGTCATACCGCCCTATTTCTTTACGATTCATTCAATACTATCTACGCTTATCTTTTTCCATACGGTTTCCCCTCCAAAACCCTGTATACATTTCATTTCTTCCTCTAACTTTTCACGTGCCCAGACTATGTCATTTTCCTTCATTTGTTCACGTCATTCATTGTGAAGTTCGCTATATCGTCTACGTCAGGGGTTCATAAATAATAATTCTGGAATAAATTGAGCTGAGTACGTGGCAGCAGACTATGACGGGTCTGGGGTTCGAGGTCGCCTAGTCACTGGGATGATGTTTTCTCCGTGGCTGTTAGAGTGTACCCCCTCCTGTCCGACTATCCTTGATGTCTACCTGTTGTGTTTCTCGGCCAACTTCGCTCGAGCCAGTCGCAAACCACTATGAACTCCAGTTAGGTCTGTCTCCTCCGCAGGATGTGTAGTGCCGTAAGGTGTGTGACCAAGTGCTGACCGGTGTACAGTAGCCTTCAAGATGCATCACAGACAAAAGCTTTGTGACAAACTTAAGAGTGGATTCCTCAGGAAGTGGTGTAAGTCATGACCAGTTTCTTTCTTGTTGTTCGTTATGCCTTTATTGCGTGTTTATACTGTCATCAGAAATTCTCTGCCACATGTTCTTTAACGCTAACTTATAGTTTCAAAACCCTTGGAATTTTGAACATTTATGTTCTCTGGAATATGACGCCGTGTGGATTCAGGGTCTCTGCAACTAAATGAAATGTGAACTGAACAAGGATTGGTTTGTACAGTGTAATTACAAGTGATGATAAACGAGCAGCACAGAACCGCAAGATAAAAGTAACAAGATCCTTCGAGACGTCTGTAAATGTTTGCCAATATACACGGTATCATATACCACAAAACTAGAATCTTCATCAACACCGCTGTGAGAACTTCAATTCTCGCAGTTTGATTTTTCTCTGTACGTGATATTTGTGCTGGTAATGTAGACTTTTGCGTGTGCGTCATCTGTAACTCTGCTTCCGAGATGTTGTTTGATCAGGTGTCATTTTGTTTAGCAGTTACAGAATTCAGACACTAATGTCTGCTTTCATAATTCTCCCGCCATTAAGCAACACTTCAGCCTTACATTTTACACTAAGCACAGTTATCACTGGTTACAGTGGTTACATATTTCATATAATTACATATTTCATATAATTTCATATCGAGTCTTTGCGCTTGTCCAATCAATATCAAGAAATGCACAAATATAGTCTTTAATAATGTAAAATTTACATTAAAACATTTAAAAAGCTCCTACATGTTTCGATCATACGGTCATCCTCAGGGAGCATACTTTGTTCCCTGCTAAATTTACAGTTTAAAACACTTAGTTCAAGAAGTGAGTGTTTTAAACTGTAACTTTAGCAAGGAACAAAGTATTCTCCCTGAGGATGATCGTATGATCGAAACATGTAGGAGCGTTTTAAGTGTTTTAATGTAAATTTTAGATTATTAAAGACTATATATATGTGCAATTGTTGGTGTGTTGCTTAAATAAACTACAAAATGCACGGTGCAACGATATCAAGAAGTTAAGCAGATAGAAAATAATACAGATCATTACTGTTTTCTCAGAACTAGAGGAAGGAAAATACCATTTGGGGTTTACGTTTGTTTGATAGGATTTGTTTAAGAACACTTCGTAAGTTGCGGATGCTGAGTTGTGTAGAAATGTGTAAGGATCTGCACGAGTGGCGACACGGAAGAAATATACAGTAAGCTTAACAAACCTGAAGTGACTGTGCCGATATTTGCTGGAAATGTCGTAAGAAAACTACGAAATTATTCAGCGTGTATGTTTCCGGGACTGAACAAACGCAATGAGGCTGATAGTACGAGTTAAGTGTGTTATTAATTTGGTATTCGTCGTACGGTAAATACATGAAGTAACCTAGTTTCGCGGAGAATTGGAATCGATTCAACACAATGCGACATTGCAGGGGTGGCAATTGGTGAGGACTGTGTCACGTGGGCGACTTCATGATAAAGCTCTGTGGTCTGTACTGCTTTTCGTTCTGGGAGCCGATACGATGAGACGTCTGCAAGGGCGGTCCGGTTTGGAAATCATTAAATCATTTTACAGATATTTAAAAATGTCTGACGAATTTGTTGGGAGTCGAATGTAATTCGGTGTAATGACTAAATAAAAGAAACAGATTTCTTCTTAAGAAGCTGATAGTCACTTAACTCGTCAAGGGGCCTCACTGCCATGTCTACCGTAGCCCACCACTAGGCTTAATCTTAAGGCCAGTGAACTTACTGTACATTGTCAGAACTCAACACTGTTTCTTTGGGATCCGTTGTATTATTCTCTTCCGTCTACGCTTACATCTCCCAAACAGTCCCTTATCTTTACATTTTGCGGCCAATATTTTGGATGCACTTCTCATCTATCCTTTTCGTGCTACATGTCCCGAGTACCCCATCCTACTGGACTTGTTGCTACTCTTTTATTGTCCTTTATTTAATCGCCCTAATTATATTATGAAAAACTTCGTGTCAAATATTAAATATCGTTTGATACTGAAAATAATTTTTACTCAAGCATACAATGCATCTACAGTTATCAGATCTAGCGAGAGTGGTCGAGGGGGGGGGGGGAGGTTGGAATATTGCGTCGGAGAAGCCTGTAAGGTGTCGTCTGGGTCCGCTTTTTAGCCTAGAGCTTGGCTTATAGTTAGGAAGTCAAATAACCAAACTTAGGCAATATTTTTGCAAAAAATAACACATATCTAATGCAGTTTTGACATGGAATAAGAAATTAAGTCTTAAGGTGTATTTAAGGCTAAATATGTGCCTTCAGCTTCCTCCACTTACAGAAGTTTGACCTGTGTCATGTAGACCTGACTAGGCCTAGGCTTGGCTAATTTTATTGGTTTTGCAAATGTAGGTCTGTGGGCTAAGTTATTGGCCCCATAGCAATATACAAGTGGTATAATATATGACCGAAATGCCAAATGCATGTTTCTACACACAATTCGGAATTGCTCTTCAGTAATTGCTCTGAAGGTTTGTAAGCGCGGGTCGATTAATCAGTTAATCGAAAGTCTGATGCTCGAGGTTTCACCGTATGGTGGTATTTCGTAGTTGGACACAAGAAATTCACGTTGAACTTTATGAACGTGCGTGCCAACGGTGTATGGAACGTTTAGCTATCTATGTTTGTTACTGTTGAAAGGTATCAGAAATACTGCTGAGCTTGTGTTTAGGTCTACATGCAAATAATGTAGGTTACAGGAATGCAAACACAGCAGCAGGGCGATCCTTTGACATTGCATTTGAGAATATCGCAAACCATGCAGGGTCTGTAAAAACAAAGACAATGGGCCATAAACACTTCGGAGTCGTGACCGCTGGACTAGAACTGAGGCAGCTGTAAAGAGTAGCTGCTAACGGTTTATAGTAGAAAGTTGTGATTTTGTGTGCGACACGTGAAAGCATTCATCGACTGACCAGACTCAGTATCACGTGCAGTACAGAGGAGACCTGGTGGTCTGGCTGTATGACATTCCTAATTTATTAGTGTATAATACTGTTTGTTATTTCGTCTTATATGCTTATCTTGCTGAGTGACGTACTGAAAAGGATTGCTACAGCTTTCTTATGTCCCACTATTCATGAATTACACATCTTCAGACGCAGCTCCAGTGTCGTAAACACCAACGTTACGTGAATTGTAAATGAATTAAAATGAGGAAAGGACAAGAATAAAGAAAAAGCATATGAAAAAGTAAAACTTAGGAGAAAGGAATGAAGGGAGTATTTAGGAATGAAAGGCAAGGAAAGAAAGAAATATCCAGAGGACGAAGAGAGATAACAAGAGAAGAGAGACGAAAGAGTTACAAGAAATGAATAAAATAAATATAATAATTTGCTGGTAATTGGGATTGTACTAGTAGCATGCGCAGAAGAGAATATACAAATGTGGTGCCAAATCAGAAAACAAGATATGATTTCCTTTGAACAAACAAAAAAGTATTAAAAAATTGTGCCTTTCTCGCGTGGTATTTTATTTACATGACCTGCTTTGAAATAGTGCAGTTGTTAGCCCACCCCCTGGAGAAATTTCTTGTTCTGTACCATAACGTTCAAACTTTTTATTAAAAAAAACAGTTATGGTTGCCGTCAAACCATTTCGGAAAAGAAAACTAGAGGACAGGGTTTCAAGTGTAGGTTTTAAGATGTCTATAATGCATTGCTTGTCAACCGTTGGTACGCAGCGGGGCTTCTAGCAGTACACGAGGTTATTTTGGAATAATTTTTTCATAATTCAGTATTAAAGACGTTAATTGCAACAGTAAAATAATTTAAGTATGTTTAAATTAAAATAGAAATTTTGATGAAGTATCAATGAAGTTAAACTAGGAAAGTACAAAGCTGTATGTTATTAATACTTCAAGTACTCGGTGGTACGTGTTAAAGTTTTTTTTTCGAAGTGCCAGTAGTGCCCGAGGGCCGAGCCCACTGTCCGCGCGGTCTAAGGCGTAGGTCTGCGGCCGTTCGCTTGCTGAGATCGTGGGTTCGAATCCCACCGGGGGCATGGATGTCCGTCTGTTTTGATTGTTGTGTATTGTCAGGTGGACATCTCTGCGACGGGCTGATCACTCGTCCAGAGGAATCCTACCGACTGTGGTGCGTCGTTGTGTGTGATCTAGAAACCTCGTGAATGAGGAGGCCCTGGCCCAATGGGGGCTGTTGCACCAAAACGCAAGAAAGAAAGAAAGAAAATTGCGCGGATATGAAAATTAAAAGGCACTGTTCTAATGAACTTTAAAACCCACGAGGCATGCAAAGTGACGTATGTTTACGCCTATTTTGAGTCACATTTCCTCTCTTATTAGAAAGGCAGTGAGTTGCTATTTTACCCTTGAAGTCACGAGAGTTAAAAAAAAAAAGACGGGGTGTTAGGGTCTGTCAATGACACAGTTTTCTGATTTATATTTATGTTAGAACCAGTCAAGCACCATTAAGTGACTAACTTCCTGCACGTTCTTTTACAAAAACTAATTGCTTTTCTTAGAAAGAGCGGTTTCAGGCTGCTGCCTCGTACTGTGCAAAGTGCAAAGGAAGTTTTCGGAAAAAAAGAGAGACAAATTATGCAAAAAATTGAGAGACTTTACTTACCGCTGATCTTCAGGTCAGTCTAGTTTGTCGTTTTTCATTCCGGTGTAAGAATGAAGCAGATTACTGTTAGTTATTTTAAGATGGAAATTGGAAGACTCTATTACAATGATCTGGAAGAAATACATTTTCGAAACGTGGAATGGACTGAATTGACTCGGGATGAGGGTAGTAACTTTGAAACTTGGCAGTGGATACCTTCTAAACTGGTGTTATTTGTGTAATCGGTTGGCCAGCAAAGATCTCCGTTAGCACTGTACACAAAATCAAAGTCAAGGAAACATTCCATGGGCATTTTGCACTTAATCAACTGGTCTAGAAATATCTTCATGTGCAATGTGTTCTTAAGTAATCAAGAAAGATCTCCATGGTCATTTGGACTTAAGCAATTGGTCAAGAAATCTCTCTGTGTGCATTGTATCAAATCGCCAAGAGAGCTCTCTGTGGGCATTGTACTCAAATACTACCTAATCAGCTGGTCACTAATGTTCTCCATGAACATTCTATGCATATTTATCTCAGCAATTAACCAACTTGATGCACAAAATGTTTGTTTTACAATAAGTTTATTTCATGCCTCTACATGTTTCGAGCACATGTTCTCATCATCAGGAGGTCAAAATTGCATTACA
>Ga0123354_10019931_pt1 | contig 10538 bp, 12 predicted proteins | sample TergutLab28metaG_2_FD_97872 | JGI IMG/M metagenome (GOLD analysis project Ga0123354, IMG submission 97872) | Labiotermes labralis P4 segment gut microbial communities from Petit-Saut dam, French Guiana - Lab288 P4 | ecosystem: Host-associated > Arthropoda: Insects > Digestive system > Gut ...
CCTTCCAAAGACAGGGCGACTGCATCCCGATATCATAGTTGGCGGCAAGTGTAGCCCGAAGCGAATCGTAGGTCGGACAAGGTCGAAGGCCGCCCTCCGACGGTCGTAGCCTTTTGACGCGCAACGTCACCATTTTTTATTTCATATTACGACGCTCTCGCATCGGACGGTACGACCGTCGAAGGGCGCCGCTGCGCGGCTTGTCCGATCTATATCACCATTCGATCTGCATGCCAGGAATGGCGACCAGGTTCTCTTCAGATGTGGGTGCAATATTTCGTGCTGCCGCTTCATAGTGTCATGGCAAACAGGTGCAATCGCTCTGCGAAGGGGCGGGGTTTCGGCGAGTCTTTGGAAGGGGTACAAACCCCTTCCAAAAGTTTGTTAAACCGGCCTGAAAGCCGGTTCTGAATAGTTGTTCATGCCATCATGACCAGCGCGTTTTTCAGGGTATTGCCGCCGATGATGCGCATGAGCTTGTCGGCATACAATGGGTCGGTAGCGTAGCCCGCATTCTTGAGTCCCTGAGCGAACCCAGCGGCGTCACTCCTGCCAAGCACCTTGGCATACCGCGGGTTGTCGGTAAGGAGTTTCGCGTAGTCGGCAAACGCTTCAGCCCAGGATCCATAGGAGCGGAACGCGGCCCGCTGGGACTGCCAGCTCCCGCCTTCAAACTCATCCACGTTCTTTTGCGCGGTAGTCGCCCCTTTCCAGCTCGACCCTGCTTTGATGTTGAACAGGTTGTAACTGGGCGACCCGTCGGCGTTCTTCAGCTGCTTTGCACCCCACCCGGTTTCCAGCGCCGCCTGTGCCACCATGAAATGCGCCGGGATGCCAGTGGCAAGGCTGGCGGCATGCGCATGCGGCCAGATGTCGACAACGAAATTTCGCACATGTTCGGGAACCTGCCCGTCCGCCTTGCGCGCGGCATCAATGGTTTCGTTGATTTTTTCCGATTGGGCAACAGATTCAGCCACCGTGGCTTTCGGAATGAACCGGAACGGAATATTCATGCCTCCCTGTGGATCCACGCTCTCGCCTTCCTTGTTCCGCCCGCCGCCCAACTGGCGGAAAAACACGTCGGCCAGGCCGATTCCCTTGGATTGCGCCAGGTTGCTCGCCAATTGCTGGTCGTGCAACCCCTGTACGAGTTTCGTCTGCTCGCTGTCGAAAGGGCCGTTGGCAAGCGCGGCATTGCGCATGGATTTCAGCATCATTTGCAGGAACAAGGATTCGACCTGCTTTGAGGCCGCGCGCAAAGCCTCATCGGAATTGCCTTCGGTTTTCGCCAGCACCTTCAAATCGCCCATTGAGCGCGGGTCAAGGGTATTGAGAAAAGCATTTGCATTTTGAACCATCATGGTCTTGCTCCCGTCTCAGATGATTTCGAGTTCCGCCCGCAACGCCCCGGAGGCTTTCATTGCCTGGAGAATGCTGACGAGGTCTGGCGGTTTGGCTCCGATCGCGTTGAGCGCTTTGACAACATCGGCCAGATTCGCGCTGCTCTTGACCTCCATGACCGCGCCGCCTTCCTGGTTGATATTGATTTGAGCCGAAGTGCTTGCCACCGTGGTACCGAATGAAGCGGGTGCGGGCTGGCTGACATCGGTGCGCGTATCGATCGTCACCGTCAAATTGCCGTGAGCGACGGCGCAGTTTTCAAGCACGACGCTCTGGTTCATCACTACCGAGCCGGTACGGGCGTTGACGACCACCCGCGCGCCAGGCCGTGCGGCAGAAACTTCGAGGTTTTCAATCCGCCCGAGGAATGCAACCCTTTCCGGGCGACCAACCGGGGCATTCACCTGGATGCTACGCCCGTCGAGTGCCTGCGCCGAATCCGGTGCGACCCTGTTGATGGCTTCAGCCACCCGGCGCGCAGTGTCGAAATCCGTCTCTTTCAGTTCAACGATCACGTTCGCACCCTCACCCACCATGGCCGGAACGATGCGTTCCACCGTCGCGCCGCTGGGAATGCGTCCGGCCAGCAGATGATTGACCGTCTGCTGCGTGCCGCCGCCCGCCTGCGCGCCTGCCCCGCCAACGGCCACATTACCCTGCGCAATCGCATACACCTGCCCATCGATGCCCTTCAGGGGCGTCATGATCAGCGTTCCCCCCTTCAGGCTCTTTGCGTTGCCTATCGAGGAGACAGTAACGTCGATCCGCTGGCCGGGGCGCGCGTAGGCGGGAAGCTCCGCCGTCACCATTACTGCGGCCACATTTTTGAGTTGCAGGTTGCTGCCCGGCGGCAGTGTCACGCCCAGGTTGCCGAGCATGTTAACGATGCTCTGCACTGTGAAAGGGGTTTGCGTAGTCTGGTCGCCTGAGCCGTCCAGCCCGGTCACAAGCCCGTAACCGGCCAGTTGGTTGTCGCGCACACCACCGATGGTGGCGATGTCCTTGATGCGTTCAGCCCACACGTTTGAGGAAAACAGCATGGCAAAGATAACGATCAGCACCCACCAGAATGTGCGCGTCGGCAGATATACCGGCAGGAATATTTTCTGGACGGGAAACTTGCACGCAACCATAATCTTCTCCTTGACAACAAATGCAAATATCATATTTCAAAATGGGTTGATGAAGTTAAAGAAGCGTTGCAGCCATCCCATGTTGTTGGCCTCTTCGACAAACCCGCTGCCACGGTATTCGATTCGCGCATCGGCTACCTGCGTCGATTGCACGGTATTGGAAGCGGTAATGTTGTTCGCGTTGACAACCCCCGAGAAACGGATGAATTCGTTGCCCTGGTTGATCGTCAGCATCTTCTCGCCCGATACCAGCAGGTTCCCGTTAGTAAGCACGTCGATCACGGTAACGGTGATGGTTCCGTTAAACGCATTGTTGGCCGCCGATGCACCTTTGCCTTCAAACGTGGAATTCGTCCCTGCTTCCAGCGACAATCCAGCAAGCCCGGAAAGCGGAACCTTGTTGGCTGCTGTAATCCCCCCGCCCATACTGGATGTGCGGTTCGTATTGGCGTTAGCGTTCTTTTGTGCGGAAGTGCGTTCGACGAGATTGACGGTGATGATGTCGCCGACACGGCGGGCACGGCGGTCTTCCAGCAGCGAATACCCCTGCCCCGGTTGCCAGATCGCGCCATTAGCGACATGCGGCCCCGATGCCGTAACGGGGCGCGCGGACATCGGCTGATGCACGGAAGTTGGCGGCGTCGGCTGCACCTGTGCGCAGGACGAAAGAAGCGTGGCAAGCATCACCGCCACGAAGGTGACGGCAAGAATGGAAGCAGCGCGCACGATAGCATTCATGGGTGTCCTCTCTCAAATCTGCGTCAGGCGGGCAAGCATCTGGTCGGAAGTGCTGATAACGCGCGAATTCATTTCGTAGGCGCGCTGCGTAACGATCATGCTCACCAGTTCCTCGGCCACGTTGATATTGGAGGCTTCGACGTAACGCTGGTTGATGACCCCCGCAGCGTTCGTACCCGGCTGCTGCGGCGTGGCTACGCCGGAAGAAGCGGTTTCCAGGAAGAGGTTCTCGGAAACGGCCTGTAAACCACCCGGATTGATAAACATAGCAACCTGGATGCTTCCGATCTGTATCGAAGCGGTATTGCCCGCCTGCACGACAGTGACCGTGCCATCCTTGCCTACAGTGATCGAGACCGCGTCGGCAGGGATGTTGATGTTGTCGGCAAGCAGGTAACCGCTGGCCGTCACCATGTTGCCCTGGTTGTCGCGCTGGAACGCGCCGTCACGTGTATAGGCGGTCGTGCCATCCGGCATCGTAATCATGAAAAAGCCGTCGCCCTGGATCATCATGTCGAGATCGCCCCCGGTTTGCTGCGGGGCGCCCTGGGTGAAAACGCGCTCGGTCGCCACCGTCCTCACGCCCGCGCCAAGTTGCAGGCCGCTGGAAATCTGCGTTGCTTGAGTCGATTGCGCGCCGGGCTGGCGGATGACCTGATAGAGCAAGTCCTCAAAGACCGCACGTTGGCGTTTGAACCCGTTCGTCGATACGTTGGCGAGATTGTTGGCAATCACGTCCAGCGAGGTTTGTTGGGCATCCAACCCGGTACGTGCTGTCCAAAGCGAGCGGATCATGATGGGGAGTCCTTTTCTTTATCGTTATCGGTGCTTCAGCGCGGAGTAAGCACCTGCGTTGCCGTACGGTCGTTTTCCTGTGCGTTGGTAATCATGCGCATCTGCATATCGAACTGGCGCGCAAGCGAAATCATTTGCACCATCTGCTGGGCAACATTGACATTGCTGCTTTCCAGGTAGCCGCCGGCAACCTGCACCGCCTCATCGGCCGGGGCCAGTTGCCCGTTTTGCAGGCGGAAGAAACCGTCTTCGCCGCGTACCAGTTCGCCTTCGGGCGGATTCACCAGTTTCAGCCGGGCAACTTCATTGGTAACGCCGTCCCGAATCTCGGAAATGGTTCCGTCCGTACCGATGACGATCACGCTGTCTGGCGGGATCGTGACCGGGCCGCCGTCGCCCAGCACCGGCAAGCCGGTACGGGTTTGCAGCACGCCGTTGGCGGAAATTTCCAGTGCCCCGTCGCGGGTATAAGCCTCGCCGCCTGCCGTCTGGACGGCCAGCCAGCCCTTGCCTTTTACGGCCACATCGAACGGGTTGCCGGAATACTTCAGCGACCCCGGCGTAAAGTCCGTGGCGATGCTCGCATCGACCACGAAAGAGCGCGAGCGCATGGCCTGGGTCTGGATTTCCACCGCGCGCGTCTTGTGCATCTCGGTGCGAAAGCCGGTGGAATCGACATTGGCGAGGTTGTGTGCAACCGCCGCCTGCTGCCCCAGGGTGCTTATTGCGCCGGTCATCGCCGTATAGAGCACGCGATCCATTTTGCTGCCTCAGTTCACTATCAACGCAGGTTCACCAGCGTCTGCAGGATCTGATCCTGAGTGCGGATCGTCTGTGCATTGGCCTGGTAATTGCGCTGCTGGATGATCATGTTCACCAGTTCCTGCGTGAGATCCACATTCGATTCCTCGACTTGCCCGCCGGAAACCAGGCCGTTCAGCCCCGACCGTGGCCGCCCGATGATCGGCGGGCCAGACTCGGGCGACTCGGACCACATGTTGTCCCCAACGCGGGCCAAACCCTGATTGCTGCGGAAGGTTGCCAGCACCACTTGCCCCAAGTCCTTGTACTGTCCATTGGTGTAGCGCCCCTGGATGACGCCGTCCTGGCTGACCACGATCCCCGCAATCTGCCCGGTCGTATAGCCGTCCTGCCACTGATCCGTGATCGAGGATTTCGAACCGAACTGGTTCAATTTGTCGATGTCGATCGTGATGTTCAACTGCGCCGCGCTGTTGGTGAGATTGGCAGTGTAGGGATACGGCGCAATGGGCGGATCGAGTTTGCCGTACTCGTCATACACCAGGGGTTGCGCGGGAGACAGCGTCGAAATCTCATTGTCGAGCATCGCATACACATCCCATTCGCCCGGATTGGTCTTCACAAAGTAAAGCGCCATCGAGTGCTGCCCGCCGAGACTGTCAAACACGGGGATGCTGGTCATGAAATTATAGGTATCGAGGTTGCCCGGGTCGAAGGGGACAATGGTAATCGGAGGGTCATCCGCGTTCAGGTTCCCGGAACGGATTTCCACCGACGAAGTCGCCTTCGGGTCGATGTCGCCTTTCGGTATGAAAATCGGTTCAGAAATACCCCCTGAAGGCGGGATGAAGCCATTTTCATCTGCCCTGATACCCATTACTTTCTCGCCAAGCGGCGTGACGAGGAAGCCGTCCTTGTTGATGTCGAACTGCCCGTTGCGGGTATAAGCTATCGTGCCATCGAAACGTTCGACGACAAAGAAACCGTTACCGATGATCGCCATGTCCAGCGGGTTGTTGGTCGTGGTCGGCATGCCATCGATGAAACTCTGGTAGACCGCCGTTATCTTGCTGCCGTAGCCAATCTGGATGGCCGAACTCACCCCGGTAAGCGCCCCGGCATACACATCGGCAAAAACAGCGTTGGAGGCTTTGAAACCCACGGTGCTGGTATTGGCAATGTTGTTGGAGATGACATCGAGTGCGCGGGAGGAAGTGTTCAGCCCGCTCAAGCCTTGTGTGAATCCCATGATGTATCTCCTATTTCAAAGAATCTGTTTAACGTCGTCAATCTTAAAGATGCCAAGCCCGCCAACCTGCAAATCTGCGCCATACGGGCCACGGATTACGCTCGTCACCGGGCCGAACTGCAACGGCTTCGAGACGACGAGTGAGCCGTTCTGGCTTGCAGCCACGCTCACGGTGTACATGCCCTGAGCAGCTTCGCTGCCATCGGCTGCCAGGCCGTCCCATACATAGTTGTGACTGCCCGCTTCGACATTGTCGAATTCGAGTGTCGTCACCACTTGCCCACTGGAGTCATGGATTGTGACCGTGACCTTGTCGGCAAACCCATTAAGCTCAAAGCCACCGATCGCGCCCGCCTCGGTCAGCCCAAGGCCCTTGCCATCGACCAGCACGCCATGTCCGATCAGCGCCGTGCTATCCGAAAGCTCCCTGGATTCCATCAATGACTGCACCATCTTATTGAGGCGCTCGATGCCATCGACCGTGCTCATCTGCGCCAACTGCATGGTCAAGTCCGCGTTTTCCAGCGGATTCATCGGATCCTGGTTGCGCAACTGCGTGGTGAGCAGCAAAAGGAAGCGGTTCTGCTCATCCTGCATCGCCGTGGTTTTGGCGGGTTCCGTGCGGGCAAGCCCGGACAGAACACTGGAAACCGTGTTATCGGTACTGACACTCATCTTTCGTACTCCTGCTTAAACCGGCTTTTCCGCCGGCCAGATCATTTATTGACCTATCTGCAAGGTACGTTGGAGCAAGGTTCGTGCCGTGTTCATTACCTCGGCGTTGTTTTGGTACGAACGCGAGGTGGAGATCATGTTGACCATCTCCTCGACCACGTTGACATTGGGCATCTCGACATAGCCTTCGGCATTGGCGGCAGGGCTGTTCGGCTCATAGACGAGCCGCATCGGCGCAGCGCTCTTGACGATCTGCGTCACCACCACGCCGACCGAAGCGGGGCCCGCCCCCGGCAATTGCCGGGCGGCAAAAACAACCTGTTTTGCCCGGTAAGGTTGGCCGTTTTCAGAAGTAACGCTATCGGCGTTGGCCAGGTTGGAAGCTGTCGTATTCAGCCGCATCGACTGCGCCGTAAGGGCTGAACCGGCAATATTGAATACGTTGAACATGTTGCCGTCCATTGCCGTCTCCCGGATGCGGTCTCAAACGGTGGACGGCGCGCGGCAGGCGCAATCCCGGCCCGTTACTGACCGATGATGGCCGTCTGCATTGACCGCAGCAGGCCGTTGATGAAAGTAATACTTGCTTCGTAATGCACTGTGTTTTCGGCAAAAGCGGCGCGTTCCATGTCCATATCCACGGTATTGCCGTCCACTGCCGACTGCCATTCCATGCGATAACGCACAAAATCTTCCGGCGAAAACCCTGTTTTGACACCCAAGTGGCGGACATGAGTTTGCATCAGAGACAGCGATTGCCCCCGATTCAACGCCGCATTCAGTGCATCGCGAAACAAAATATCGCGTGCCTTAAAATTCGGTGTATCAGAATTGGCGATGTTTGAGGCCAACAGCTGCTGCCGATACGCTTGGAGATTCAGCGCAGTCTGATGAGCCATCAAATTTTTTTCGAGCAGGTTTTTCATTACCTCTCTCCTGACTTGACCTCACCAAGCATTTTTCATGCCAGCTTGTGTGAGGCAATTTTTACTACCCTAACGATGATGCTAACCCTCTTTTTTAGCTGTGTAACGTTGATAAAACGGATAAAACAGCATCAATTTATTAAAATAACGCTTGCAAAAGATCCAGTGCAATGCGGCAAAAATTTCCGCCTGTTAATAACATTATTGCCGTAGGTACAAAAACATAACATTATGTATTTAATGAAGTTTTATATCCACATACCTCAAAACAAATCTAAAACACTCTCTTCATCACACAAATAATAGTGACATTTCTCACAGCAGCAACCGTGACTTTTTTATTGTTTTTTCGTGTTGCATCACGGAAAAATATAATTGAGTCACCCCAACCTAAAAGCCAAAAATTTCTCGATATTCTCTTCCCGTCACGCTTTCAGCGTGCTACCTCCCTCAAGGAAGGAAGCTATTCAGGGAAACCTTCGGTTCAATAAATGATTGCTTCGCTCATCCTGCCACTCACTCCGGGGATTGATCTTGACGTGTGCTCAAAATTTTTCTGATATCACTTTGAGTCACCTCGGCCTAAAGGCCAAGGATTCCTCGATACGGTTCAGGAAAGCCTTCGTCCCCATAAACAATTGTCCCGCTTACCCCGTCATGAATGACAGGAATTGCACTCCACGTGTGTTCAAGAATACCGGTTGCCGCCCTCGCAACCTCCTGATTCATGCAACGCTCGCAAACATGAACCGGCCGTGCTGCAATTCCATTCGGACTTGCCACAATGCATTCATACTGCGAAACTCAAGCCCATGCAGGACAAAGCAAAATGATTGGCCGCCCGCTTATAAGCATTGCCATAATTCCCGCCATGCTCTTTGTTATGGCCAGTGCCATTGCGCAGCAAACATCTGCACCGGTTGAAGCAGCGGCCCGTACACTTATTGAAGAAAAAACACAGGGGCTTCCCGGCGAAGTCACTATCGAAATCAGTCCGCTCGACCCCGGCAATCGTTTGCCGCCATGCCACGCACCAACTGCCTTCTTACCCAATTCGACCCGTGCCTGGGGCGCATTCAGTATTGGTGTCCGTTGTGAATCCCCGGTTGCCTGGACGGCCTACCTCCAGGCGCGCGTCAAGGTCATCGACAATTACCTCGTCGCTGCCCGCCCCCTGCCCGCCGGACAAATCCTCGGCCCTTCCGACTTCGAACACCGGCGCGGCGACATTGCCGCCCTGCCCAATGATGTGCTCGCCGACGCCAGCCACGCCACGGGACGCCCCACTCGGCAGGCGCTCGCCCAGGGCACCCCCCTTCAGACCCGCATGCTGCGCATCCCGGAAGCCGTCCGGCAAGGCAACAAAGTTACCGTTTTCAGCCAAGGCAAAGCTTTCCGGGTCTCAAACACCGGGCGTGCCCTCAATTCCGCCGCACCGGGCGAAACGGTTCGGGTACGCCTGCCAAACAATCAAGTCGTCAGTGGCACGGCACTCCATGATGGTACGGTCGAGGTCAATCCATAACATTGCGTCGATGCCGCGCAGCAAGTTGTATTGGAACTTGCCAACGGTATTTTTAAAAAAATCTGCTAAAGTTCCGCACTATCATGCCGTAGCAAGCAAACAGGAAGCTTTCAAAGCTAGGTCATTTTCCCCCGGAGTCTTATCATGAAAGTCGAAAGTCTCGGCAAACCTATCGGACCGACTCCCACCAGCGAAACACGGCAACGCCCGAATTCCGAGCCCATAGCAAACAGCGGAGAACAAGTACAGTTATCGTCGCTCGCTTCGTCCCTGCAAAAGGCCGAAGCCGCCCTGGCAAAAACACCAACGATAGACACCGCACGCATCGAAGAAATCAAGCAAGCCATTCGTGAAGGTCACTTCAAGGTAGACGCCAATCGCATAGCCGATGGACTCATCTCTGAAGTCCGCCAAATGTTTGAATCGAAAGTCGGACACGGCTGATAAATAGTAAATCCGTGCTCGGCGGCGGGGATTGCGAGTTAATAACGCAATCCCCGTCACTTTTTTCAGGCCTACCGGCAACCGTGGCACGAAAAATGCGTGTAAAAGCCTGTCTCAACACCCGTTTTCAATACAGCCATGTACACCCCCAACCCCCAGGAACTCCAGCGCATCGTTCTCCTGCTCGAAGCCGAATCCAACCAACTCAAAAAATTCCTCGAACTCCTCGAACGCGAAGAAGCCGTGCTCGTCTCCGGAGACACGGACGGCCTGCTCCCGATCACGAAGGAAAAAAACGACCGCTACCGCCAGTTGCAACACCTGCATGATGACCGATCCATGCTGGTATCCCGTTTCGGCTACGGCAAGGGCGACGCCACTATGCGTAACCTCTGTGCCAGACAGCCCAAGGCGCTCGCACGATGGGATGAAGTTCTGTCGCTTGCCGCACGCGCAAAAGAACGCAACCACGTCAACGGCCAACTCATCGCCAGGCACATGCAGCAGACCCAGGCCGCCCTCTCCGTCCTGACCGAAGCCGCCAACCATCCACAGCTTTACGACGCCGGTGGGCATTCCCGCCCAAGCGGCGGAGGGCGCATGCTTGGAAGCGCGTAAAAAGGCCACTCTGGCGCTTCGCGTCGACCACCCTATGGGCACCCCTCCAGGGAGGGGACAGACTGCTGACAAAGCCTCCCTCGTGAGGGAGGTCCTCAGACTGCTGACAAAGTCTCTGCGCATGAATGGCAGGGCGATTGTACCTGTTTGGCATATACTGTATAGATACTGTTACCAAAGTCAAGCTCCGAGGGAGGCGTTTTCGCTAATGCTCGGCATGGCGTGTAAGGCACAAACCGCCTTACACGCCACACCGGCAAGCGTGTTTTGTC
>Ga0123354_10019934_pt1 | contig 10537 bp, 3 predicted proteins | sample TergutLab28metaG_2_FD_97872 | JGI IMG/M metagenome (GOLD analysis project Ga0123354, IMG submission 97872) | Labiotermes labralis P4 segment gut microbial communities from Petit-Saut dam, French Guiana - Lab288 P4 | ecosystem: Host-associated > Arthropoda: Insects > Digestive system > Gut ...
GCAAAGCCGGTTCGCCCCCAAACACGGCCCCCACCTTGCACGTTGCACAACCCCAATCCCCCCTCGAAGGAAACCCTCGATTAAATAACACGTACCTGAAAACCAAGTAAAAACGTTCAAAGGAAAGGAAGGGGGGGGGGGGGTAAAAGAGCGCAAAAGTGATTCAACCCCTCAGATTTAATTGTCAGCACAGCCTTTCATGCTTCAAAGACGACTTCCCGCGATTCAGTCTGTTTCCTCGAAAGAAGCCTTACGACCGTGTTAAGGAGGTATAACCCCGAGTTAACCTTTACAGACTTAGTTAGGTGGCTAAACATTAAGGTTTAATGGTCAACACAAAGGAAAACGAGGTGAAACGGCAATAATGCGTGCGAACACACGATGACCTTGACTTTGTACCGCTTGGGCACTTTTATCGCTGCAGACCGACTTACTTTCTGACATGAAAAGCGCATTACGCAGGTAAGCTTCTCTGGCACACTGGCTCTTATAAACAGACCTACAGGTAAGTGAAAATAAAGTTTATAATCCTGGTAAGCCTAGAAGTCAAAATGACTTCCTTTCTAACAGCACAATTATATGCAGCTGAGTCCTTCTTCAGAAGCTCATACGCAAACTCTTTGTCACAGTATCCTCCACACCGCATTCCTAACAGCCTACTACCGATCCCTATTCTGAGCTACAATAATCTATCTGACAAATTCATGACCTTATTTAATATTATTCTTCCACACACATCCGTTACATGCGTGCTATATGCCCATCCAGGCTCATCGTTCTACAATTTATTGCCGTAATAATATTTGGTACAGGGCGAAAATTATACAGTTATCTGCAGCCAGCTTTTATTGCGTTCTTCTTGGGAGCAAATCTTCTCCCCAGCACCGTGTTCTCCAGTGCTATCAATTTAGGGCTATAAGTCCGGCATCAATTTCCACACCAATACAAAACAGGTGAAGACATACGAGAGAACCAGTATGTGATTTTAGGTTTTCAACCACAAACACAATTACCTACTTTTATGTGAAACGTACAAAATACAAATTACAGGTTTTATTTCGTTAGTTCCGTGAAATTAACACTTAGAATTCAAAGTTCAGCACTTAAGAGTTGCATTTAAAATAGGCATGTGTATGATATATAGTTTTTCTACTAGGCGAAAGGCGAGTTAAATTCGTTAAGCGGCTAGAATGAAATTATTTCAATTTCACGCCTATTTAATAAATACCGCCAAACCTAACAACTGCATATTACATACTTTATTGGGGCAAAATGTTTCGGCATAATTCGGTCATCTTCCGGCCACTAATATAAAACTAAAAAAAGTACTATACAATGTTATTATATGGTATGAATAACTGAGAACACAAATTTACAATTAGGCCGAAACATGTTGCCAATTAAGGTATATAATACACATCAGTTGTGTCTGACGGTATTTAAATACTTCTTTGTTGCAAATTAACACAACGGGATGATAAATATAGAATCTTTAGGCCTATTTCTAAAGCGAAAATGAGAGTATCATTAATGACTCTGATCCAACAGCTCTAATTAGTGTTACTATCACTACTATTATTGTTATCAGTAATTTTTGCGTCTCTACCATTGCTACCTATCGCAGATAATTCATGCTTCTTCCAGACTAGGGATTGCTGTAGGAGTTACATAGCACACACAACACAACTACACAAAGCCCCACAACGTAAGTTACTGTCTTCGACCAATGAGAACAGCTTTTACCTTGACAGCCTGGTTAGGGCCCCTCATCTCCGATCTAACCGTGTGGACGAAACATATATGTCCTGTCTCTGCCACCGTATTCACCGCTCTCCATTTGTTAGGTGCCCAGTTTGTATCAAACATACAAGTCAAATTTATGTACAACCCCCACCACATAAAAGAAAAGAGAAAAAATAACAGCATTGACTCACACAAACAAGACACAACTGCACTTTGGTCCAACGTACTTTAACTGGAATACTTCGTTTACTGGTCATAAACTAAAGTTCTGACTACTCCCTGAGCCATCACTGTGAAGGTCAAAGCTGTTCTGATGAGTGCACAACAACAGACATCCGCTTATACCATTTTTGACTTCAAGATTTGAATATAAAATAGAAGAAGCGACGGGAACAAGTTAAAAGAGAAGGATGAAGCTAGAATGAAGAATAATAAAAGAGAATGGAAGCAATATCACACCTCCCGTAACCCCACATAACAGGCTGATATTATGAAATTTTGATGACAAATTTTCAAACTAAACTATGTTGACATCTGCATGGAACAGATGCAGGCGGTGTGAGCACCTGTTCCCGCTATTAACCCTTCTGACGCCCCAGCGAGCAGTGTGAACCAATACGAGGGGACAAATCAGAATCTGTGTGCTTTTGTTACACGAAGGAGGCCGTCGCGTGGTGCGCACGAAGTCTGTCGTACACGGTTTGCGACGACAGAAAAATACAAAAGAAAGAAAGAAGGTACGGAACGGAACCAATACTTTATTTATGATGTTTAAAGAAAAATCGTATATAATTATGCTTAATTTAGCGTCGAATGTTGGGGTATACAGTGTGGAAGCGGTCATGGAAGTGCTGAGAAGAACTCAAAAACTCAGTCAGGGAAGTAGGTGTCCCGGCCGGTTTTCGAAACGTGCACTTTCGACTTGCGTCAGAAATATTAACCTCGACGGATAATATTTGTTGTGATGTAACATGATTCCTCACAGACGTCATGATGCAGCCTTCTTTGGAAAGATATTCAATCAACTGGTCAGTCAATTCCCTCGTTTTAAAGAACGCGAGGGTTCCCCACCGCTGTCCAGACGTCCGTTAACGACACCTAACCTGACCACCTCGTACTAATGCACTAATAATAAAATTAGCCTAACGAGAACGTCTCTTCACTAGTGATTTTAAAACTACAACTGTTTTACATATGTGGTTCTCACGGCGGTGACGTCAGGTACGCGACGCCGTCTAGTGTGATGGCGGTACACGTCATCCACCTCATAAGTATACTGTCCACCGGCAAGTAGAAACTGCCTGCGTGGGTGGGTGGCCTGTTTTGGTGCGTTGCGCGGCAGTTTTGACTCTGCGGCGGACTAGAGGGCTGCTATTGGTGGCGGCGACTAGCAGAATCTCGTCATTCGCTACGTTCTAGCTCATGCGCACGCATCGCATTTCTGACAGATTTTCTCCTGGCCGGTGGACTGTATTTCCCGTCTGTTCATACTTCTTCATTTAACAGCCCAAACTGAATTAAATAAAGAAATCCAGGACTGAAATTCTGTACTACGTCAACCGTAACCGTCGCCATTCTCCAGTTACATTATATCCTTCACGTCCAAACAATCCCCTCAGAATTTCGCTTTTAAACACAGCCTATCCATGCAGAATATTACGTTCCCACGGCAATGTGACGATTACCGTCTCACGGTAAGTGACGCCCTACAGTCTGGCAGAAATTTAACAACGTTTCGGAGAAGTCTGTTGCTTCTGTTATCAAGGCAGCAGGTTCCTCTGAAACACTAGAAAAAATCTACCAGTCTAAACAGCTTTAAATCTCAAAAGACAGTATTTTTTCACATTCGAAAATATATGCATTGAGTAACGATTCCGGTGCGTTCGCTAGCTTTTGCTGTATTGTCTCGAAAACCGTAAACGTGCGAGAAAGTGTATTGTGATCAAAATGCGCATTTTACAATTTTCTTCAACGGTTGTTCCAAACATTTTTCGATTGAACAAATATTTAGCGAGATGCGGGCGAGTTGCTGTCGAGATGTATGCATACACTAACATAGGTCTGCCTGTGAAGTGTTCGTCTCTATTGTCCGATTTTAAGTAAAATCGCAATGTGACAACAAACTGTAACAAGTTATTGTAGTAATAATCCCCAGAGGTATTTGAGCTGTAACATGCAGACTGCGAATACAGGCCTATTAGTACATTCTAAGAATTTTTCCTGAAACGAGGCCAAAGGAAAGAAATAAAAGTAAAAGGTAATACGAGGTAATAAGGCAAAGAAATAAGAACGTAATAAAAAAAGAAAGACAGGAAACAAAGGTGTAATAAAGGAAGGAAGAAGACAAAAACGAGAGTATCGCAAAAAGCACTAAACAGCGACAATGTGAGGCCAGAATAAAGAATGTGAAAATGAAGAAATAAAAGTAACCGAGCATAAAATGGAGTACGTACTGTGCAAAACTTCTTTAAATTCCGAACCATTATGGGCATTTTGGGGGCAGGATAGATCCCCGTCTTCAGGCTCGCCTCATACAAAACAAATTGTTGCGACACAATAATTACTTACATAATTATCAACCACAGACTGAAGCCAAAATTAATGAACAGGACACACTGCAATAACAGCTGAAAACTACGCCTATGCAAACCTGAAGACAGGGGCAGCCTGTCCCCCGCAACGTAATGTGTTACGTTTCAATACATATGCTAGAAAAAGTCGATAAAATTAATGAATTCAGGCGGCATACAACATCGTCAGAACCCTACTGAGCACCTTCCCCTTCAGGAACTCCATTAGAAACACAAATCTCTTACTCGTATAATCAAACACCGTTTATTTTCAGAGCAAAAGTCGTGCGTTTTGTGCAATTGTTCAAGGCAAGAAAATGGTCAAAGGAATGCTGAAGTATCAAAGTGTTTTTTATACTTTGTTCAGGTACTATCCACGAATTCTAGCAGCCACTCAGTTCACGACTATGGATCGGGAAGGAAAAGTCGCTGTTCGCAGAGAGCTGACGAATGGGACCGGACATGGTGCATGACGCCCGCCAGAGGGCCGGCAGGAGACTGGCTGGACCACAATATCTCCACATCTCTAGTAGTATTCTAACCTTTATCTGTGCCTCAAATCTTTCCCCGTCCGACAATCCATTCCTGGACGCTCACGTATAAGCAAACCCTCAGCGCACAAGTGACACATCTCACTACGTACAAATCTCTCACCGAATTAATTTATTTTACCGACACAGCAACTAAGAAGCAAGAGATGACACTCTCACAGATTTAACACAGGGTGTATAAAAATTCGTTTCTTTCTCAACACTTAATTCATTTGTTCTTTAAATCAGAAGCAGCTACAGTCTACCTACTGCATTCACAACGTCTATGAACCTAAACGCATGTAACTCCGAGTCATCTTGGACACCAAACGAGAAATTTCCTGTAAGGACGGCTGAGGTTATGTCTCTAAAGCACATGGAGCTGTAGGATACCAGAAATGCTTCGGTGTCTTGACGTTTGTGTGACCGTGCATCACTAGTACCATGATGTCAGCGACCAACAAGATGCAGCAAAATTTGTTTTATTGATTCCTTTAAGCTTGCTCTACATGTTTCGGACGACAGTTTCGCCCATCTTCAGGACCACTTTGACTGTATATACAGCTTTTTGGAACAATATACCGACTCTGCTGTCTGCTGCCGGCCGGTGCCCGGCAGCAGACAGCAGAGTGTAACACGCTAGAAGAAGCTAAAGTCCGTCAACGGATATGTTACACCCACCTTCCATCTTCACAGTTTATGTTATAACATAGATATTAAAACTCTCTTTCCATCTATCTTTCCGCTTTCCAAGTATCTGTTTTTCAAGCCTCCCACTAGAATCTTTTACGAATTTATTACTATTCACCCAAAGGCCTTGCCAGCCCATTTTTCTGTTTCTACATGTTGTTATCCTTAGTCAGGTGACCTAAATAAATGCAAGTCACTGGTCCGTAACACACTATCGTAAATCGCTCACTTCATCTTCGGTCCGAACAGTATCCTGATGACTCTGTTTTCAGACAATTAGTTTACGTTCGCTCACAGCCGGGACAGACCACATTTCACAAGCACACAAAAACCAGGTATAAATTGCTACTGTTCTCTTGCTCTCTAGCAGTTCTGAGCGGTACACACTAGGCTGTAGTTCATATTAAGTTTGTGTACCTTCCTCCACAAGAATAAAAACCAAAGGCTTGTGACAGGGTATTAACACGCTCCGAGTGTATGTGGCGAGGAGATGGGTGAGTGGCCGACATCCCCCCACCCCCCCTCATTTCAACCAGTTGACTGATTTTTACAAAACTCGGTAAGAAATTTATACTCCCTGAGGACCATCCAATTGCTGTATCCTCGTTGTCTAAACGCCATATGGCTTAACTGCAATGCAAGATCACTGTCTCCTGGCGGTAAGGACCAACACAACAGCGGCAGTTCCCACAATCACACACAAACACTGCCAATAAGTTCCTCGCTTTATACATATGCAATGCAGAGGTTGGTGAACGTGTTCCCGAGATCCCGCCAATGGACATTTATCCCAAGCTAGATATATCCAATCCACATGTTCATAAACCATTTCTGTGAGATCCATTTTAGCACTATTCCCATACATGCCTCTACCCAGCAAGTGATACCCTTTCCTACTAAGCTTTGCAGCTTACCATACTTATTATTTCCCTCTTCTGTGCTACATGCACGTCCACCTCATAGACCCTCATTTAGTAACCTAACAATAACTGGTAGGCTACGTAATGCAGTTTATGAATACTACACTTAATGGATGGCTCCAGATTATTAGAACTTGTACCACTTATCCACGGATATCGTCTATGAAGAAATTTTATATTGGCTCTTGTCACTGTTAGATACTTGCTGAAGCACTGGTATTGAGATGAGTAGAATCTGTTTCTTTTGTTTGTTGAAATGAGAAGTGTCAAGAACAAATAACAGTACAATTGTTAGTGTGACGCAATGAACAAATATCTCATGACAATCGTCATGACAACAGGAAGGGTCGAAAGAAGTGCAGACACTGGGTGTTTCGGAAATATATTCGCATCGTATTAATTCTTGCCACAGCAGGGCAAAAATTACATAATGAGGACTTTGTAAATTGAATTCGTTGCGTAGTAGTATTATAGTGATTAGACTGGCACGATTTAGTTGTGCTTACGGAAAGTGTAGGCCTAAGCATGGGGAAACCTAGAAGCGAACTGAAATTTCAGTCGGGTAACGCTAACTGAAGGGACCAACTGAAACAGCTAAGTCAAGATCGGGTAATGGTAACAAGACAGTAAATGTAGCCTACGTACAATATAATACCGAGGGGCACTCGTACCTTTGTACCCTGGACTCTTCCCCGATGGCCCTACAGTTCAGTCCACTGCAGGCACATTTTTTATTCTACGATGAAGAAATCCAACGAGATGCAACAGTATGCCGATATTTATTTACTGCTAGATTACTCTACATGTTTCGGGCGTCCATCGCGCCCATCATCAGGAGTACATAAAACTGTAGTTGCAGCCTCTGGTACAGATCATACTATCTGGGAAGCAAGCTTCCTCAAACGTGACCAAGTGAAGTCCTAATTTCGGAATAATTTCACCACTCTATGTCATACAACCACTGCAGGTCATCGAACCAACACTCCGTTACTTAGAACAGTCACATGTTAGTAGCTGCCAAACAATTTCATCAAATGAAGAATGCAGACAATCCCAGACTTACGGAATTTCGGATTAAAACAATTGAAAAAAAGGAATACAACATTTTAAAAACAGCATTCTTAGAGGCGCGCCGGATTTTTCTTTTAACTTACGGAAGTGAAAAGCGCGTTGAGGAGAAGGTAGATGAAGAATACGAGTACTGCTGGGCGATAACACATGCGGCGGTGCGGTCATTTTGCGGCCCCGGTCTATCCGGAATGTAACTACTGCGGAAGCCGGGGAGTGTCTGTACCATTTTCTGGAATGTGACAACGTGCAGTCTTCTGTCCTAAGACGGAGGCAATAAGTTTCTGAAATTGTTGGCTAATTTTTTTCAGACTACACGGCGTCACATCCCTGAAGACACAGTATTCTCCATGTTCAATGCATTGAGCATTTGTAATCTGAAATAACTTGCAAGAAATCTACACTATTTTTAAAATACCCTGTGGTTCTGTGTTCGTGATAACCAGCAGGTGGACGCACCTTGGCGCCACGTCATCGATTGTTCGCTGTTGCCAAAACAGCCTCCGTTTCAGCATCATTTCTATAGACTGGGTATGTGACTAACATAGGCAATGCCCACACACGTGTAACAGAATTTCTTATATCGTTTTTGCGCATAACTTCTCTTACCTTGAATACTGCAAAATAATATTCCACGACTCTATTATGGTGGACCCGTTTTTATGGCAGCTAGGTTCATTCTGAACAAAGAAAGAGCTGATATTTATTGGGCAACTACTTAACGTGAATAGAGACGCGACAGTGCTGTCGGTATAGGGCAAGAAGGGCTGGATAACTGAAGAATTGTAGCTCGAACCGCGGTCGGGACAATGGATCTCTTCTCCAAAACATCCAGACAGGATTTGGGACCCACCCACATACTATTCAGTGAGTACCGGGGGTAAAGCGACGGAAGCGTGAAGCTGACCACTCATGTCCATCTACAGCTGCGGTTAAGTATGCATGGGGCTACTGAAATTTACGAAAGAAAATTCTGCACACATTGTTTGCTTCTATCCGAGCTGCATGTCTAGTCAACTTTACCCTCGTAAATTTCACAATCTTACCAACAACAGATGAACAGTACAGTTAAAAAAAAATACAGGCAATGTACGAGGCGCGTTCGTGCAGCCACTGTTGCAGTGGAAAAGCAATCAGTATTACATAATGTTAGTGTGTGTTTGTAGCCTTAGGTATCCAGCATGCAAAGCAAATGCGCAGTAGTGTCATCTTTGGCCTGCCCGGCTTTATAATGTTTTTTCCACATTATCTCACAAACGGCATGATTTTAGAAAAATAAATTATTGAACACAAAATGTGTGTCCCGATTTTCTCTACAACTTTTGCCTGAAACATTTTTCATTCTAAGAAGAGCTGAGCGAGATATGAACAAAAATATATATTGGTCTTCAAGTATAAAGTACCCGTTATTCCTGTCGGATTTTAATGAAACTCGATTTTTCTCGACACTTTTTCTAAAAATACTCTAATGTCAAATTTCATGACAATCCGTCTAATGGGAGCTGAGTTGTTCCATGCGGTCGAACGGACGGGTAGACAGACATGACGAAGGTAATAGTAGCTTTTCTCGATTTTGCGAACGCGCCTAAAAACAAGGTGGCACTTGCCAACTTTCTGTTCGCCAAACAATAAAGCCTCAAATACCAGACAAATCCGACACTGGCTTGGGTAATTGTGTGTCCTGGTTGTTATAACAACGCGGACAGCCAGGTGGGGGGTCTGCGCACAGGAGGAATACAGTCCACCAGACAAATGAAACACGGGTGGGGAATGGGGACACAATCCGCTGTCAAATTCCTGTCATCCCTCAAGACGAATTGTCCTTATGAAACAATGGGACATTCTTCGACATTGATACACCACACAAACATTAACCTTGCAGCAATTATACGTGATAATGACGTCAGATAACACGTACAGTTGCCTGTGTCTAGACACTGCTAGATCGGCACTAGACGTAACACACCAGGTTCACGCTCCGGCCGTCGGTCCTGGTAATCATTGGACAAGGGTCTAGTTGAGCCCAAGAACCGGTCCGGATACAGCGGTGATTGTAAAAGTCCGTAAATGGATACGAACACCTGACGTCCAACGCAGCACTGCCGCCTTACTTTCATCTTCATGTGTATTTACTACAACTAACACTGCATTCAGCCGGTCCCAGTGGCCGCGCAGCCTAAGGCGTAGGTCTGCGGCCGCTCGCCCGCTGATATTGTGGGTTCGAATCCCACCGGGGGCATGGATGTTTGTTGTGAGTGTTGTGTATTGTCAGGTAGAGGTCTCTGCGACGAGCCGATCACTCGTCCAGAGAAGTCCTACCGACTGTGGTGCGTCGTGTGTGATCAAGAAACCTCGTGAATGAGAAGGCCCTGGCCCACTGGGGGCTGTCGCTCCAAAAATAAAACTAATTGACGTAACTACTTATCACACAATTAAATAACACACAAAAATCGCATATTGTAACCTGAATGTACAGCTTCACTATACGACAAGTTTTCTTACGAGGCCTGCTAGGATCTGTTTAAGAAAAAATAAGCTACATACATCGGCACAGTTTTGCTTTACACAGTCTGGAATGACACACGTCTTGCAGGCTACAAACCTATATTGTCTCCACAGTGGTATATGTAACACCGCAATCTTATTCAATGTAAAAAGTAAAGATCTCTCTCTCCAAATCATGTAGGCATAAGGGGGACTCTCCACGTCGATGACGCCTGCAAAACTTGACACTTTAAATTACCTCTATTAGTGCCTTTGAAAATACAACGGCTCCTCGATAATGCGGATCCACTGGTGATCAGGACAATTTTGGGCCAACAAGAGCCCAGTATCGCCCAACGGAACTATATTAGAGTACATTAATATATATATATATATATATATATATATATATACAGGGTGCCCCAGGAGGAAAGGACCTAACTTCGGGAGAGTGTTCCTTAGGTCAAACTATACCGATATAACCCAAAACACCTATATCCAAAGTTCAATGGTTACGGAGATATTGGCCAGA
>Ga0123354_10019936_pt1 | contig 10537 bp, 8 predicted proteins | sample TergutLab28metaG_2_FD_97872 | JGI IMG/M metagenome (GOLD analysis project Ga0123354, IMG submission 97872) | Labiotermes labralis P4 segment gut microbial communities from Petit-Saut dam, French Guiana - Lab288 P4 | ecosystem: Host-associated > Arthropoda: Insects > Digestive system > Gut ...
GCAGCCTACACAACACAACAAGTACTCGCTAGCTCCTGAAGATGGACGTATTAACGTCTGAAACATGTTGAGTAATATATAATAAAGCAAGTGTCATCTAGTTGGTCAACCTTTATTCAAATATTTTTCTTGAAGTTTGATTTGGACCTTCACATACCATTTTGAACATAAGCAGTTTTCAAGTGTAAACAAGCAATCATGCAGGGAATACCATGATGGCTCTGTGATTAACAAGTCTATATGAATGAGTCTATGTAAATGTGATTTTGTTAGAACTGTGTAGGGTGACCAAAATGAGAGAATTTAGCTAGTACATGTTAGGTTACGTGCCTCATACAGCAACCTGCAGAACTGAAAATAGCTTTCAGAGCCATCATTCCATTTCAGCCTCTGCAATGAAAGAAAAAAGAGATAGAAATTTTTAATTCATATGGGTGGTGCCACTGGAAGTAAGGCTCTATGGATTGTACACTTTTGTCATAAAGATTATTGGGCTGTAGCTCCCAGGCGAGCTTACCAAATCTTTTTATATAATACACTGAGAAAGGTTATTTATTGGTATGTCAAGGCATGCTCACCAAATATTTATATAATACATTGAGAAAATTTATTGATTGATATGTCAAGAGAAAGTAGCATTTTCTGTGAATAGTTTTAATAAGAAGTGAATAATGCAATAATTTTTCTATTGATAACATTTCCATTATTTTGATTTCTGTTTTCCAATTTTCATTTCAAATACTGAACAGATTTATGTGAATAAAGTAGAGCAGGATTAATTTTAAACTAAAAACAGAATTTATAGTCTCATTTCTATACTAAATCTTCTTATGTACATCTGTACAATATGGTGGATTTTTGACAGACATGTTTGGGTTGTCATGGTTAAAACACACATAGCTGCAGCAATGATACAGTGTTGTGTGTGATTTCACACCTGGCTTTCGATGATTACAGATATAGGGATAAAAAAGATCTGCTTGGTTGGTGTGTGATATCACAATCTGGAACATACTGAATACTGTTGTAATTAATTTATCATACTGAATCAAGAAATTCCAGATAAATGTACCATGGAATAACGTATGAAAATTATATTAGCCCAACATGGGGTGCCCATTGCTAGTATGACTATAGTGTTGTGCTTGTGATTTTTATTTTAGTTCATCCATGAGTATGAACAACAAACCATTGAAGTACAAGAAAGTAGCAGGAGCTGTGATAATGATGTTTACCAGCTTATGAATGTCCTGACACAAGTACAAGAAAAATATAAATCTGCAAGTAGGGTACCTTGGAATGCTAATTATTAGGAATTTTTCAATAAGGTGTAATCATATTTGCTATTATTCCCTATCACCATATACATTCAGCCATTTACAGCTTCAAATTACCAATGTTATACTTGACAACAGAGTGCTGAATTGTGTCAAAGGTGAACAAGCTACTGAATTCAGTTTTCCAATGAAAATATATGTACTTTCTCCATCTATAGTTACAGTTGATAATTAACTTTTCAAATGTTTCAAGCTTGGAGTCACGCTGCTTGCCAAGAAAAAATGTCCGCATATTTTCAATATGAGTGTCTGTTATTTTATGACAGTATGTTGTAAAATGTCAGTGCTTGTTCTAAAGGCAGTAATTCATGAAAATGGTAATCAGACAGTACTATAGATGATACACATTAAAAGAAATTTGTTTGCATTCTTTTCTCTTTCTTTCATTCTTTCACTTCATACCACAGTCGATTATTTTTAAACTTGCTTTATCAATATGGTTTAAATCATTTTCAGTCCTGGGCACAACATAGTTCAAAGCCTTGTTCCCACAGGGGGTATGTTTGATAAACTGTCACTTGTGGATACTTGCCACATTGTGGAAATGGTGGAACTGTACAAATAATGGCCACTTATCTGCCACTGACTTTTGCCAGTGTTCATTTACTTACCAACTTGAAGTTGGCTGCATTTCCATACCTCTTTAATATTTGGCAAGCAGACACTTGTGTGTGGTGTGGTCATTTGGTATCATTCAGTACATCAAGTGATAAGGGTATTTTGCTCTTGTGGTGTTCCTGTTTTTAAGCATGGAAAGTAATTTGGAAAACTGAATGTTCACATTAAGTGACATCAAAATTTTTGCACTTAGTAAATAAGAGCTTTTCAATTGGAATCCAGAAGGAGCCTTGCAAAAAAATTGCAATGCAGAAGCTGATGCCTGTAAAAAAAATCTGAAGTGTCAGTATAAAGTGTTCAATGAAAGAGTTCAGAAGAAAAATGAATCACAGCAGCATTTTTTCCACTTTTAAGCAAACTGAATGCCAACATGTTTGAGATACTGTGCCTCTTAGTAAAAAAGAAAAATGTGTAAATTGTGCAATGTTATGTAAACAAAATATACATAGGTGTAAAACTGCTGGCTAAAAATTACCAGTGCATGGAAATGATTCCCATTATCAAACTTAATAATGTTTAAAGTTGATAATAAAAGTGTCAAAAAGCAAATTAACTGAGACTGACTTTATGTGGTTGGTTAAATTTTAATTTTAAAAAAATCCATAGCTCATCATCACATATGTGGTGTAGGCAATGATCTGTTCACTATCCACTTCCAATTAACAAAAATGCAAGAGCTTTTGGGACTGCCTCGCGTACTACAGCAAGTATGTGATTTGCAGAATGCCATAAAAATGACCTGGCAAAATAGTCCCGCTTAAAAATGTTTGCCAGATAAACCAGCTGTGGAAACACCTCATTAGTTTCACATAGTCTTAAGACAACACAGGATCAGATCCTCTTCAGAGTGCAGAAGTTTGTTCAGTTTTTTTTATTACTATTATTATTATTATTATTATTAAAGATTTGTGGTGCTGTACCTCTTCTTCATATGCCTTCATGTTTTCCACAGGCTCAGCTGTGTCTATACCTTCTTTTTTTGTAATATTGTTTGAAAGACATGTATCAAATACTCCTGTCTGTCTGAAGAGGTTTTCAAAGTATGTTTGGAATTTAGTGCCAAGAAGAACCTATTTAATTAATGAATTCCATGCCAACTTCATTGTTGGTATGAAGCACATCAAACTGTTGAAGTAAGGAAATTCATTCTCCTTTCATGTAAATGTGAGTTAAGAAAAATACCCAAGTGAGATGAAAGACAGACATCTTGCCAGCAGAAGTGTGAGTACAATATTTAATTTGATTTAACATCATAATGGGAACACGAAAAGATGTAGTTTTACAAAAGAGAATGACAGTAAACAGGATATGTGTGGCCATCTGTTGGCCAAGAATTCAAATCTGGGTATAATCTCAGCAGAATGGAAACATATGTCAGTTTTGTGGTTGTCTGGTTTCTGACCCTGAAGTCTGGTAGATGGGTAGAATATTCCAGAGTAGAACCTTCAACTCTGAAGGTGGAGGAACACAGGTACCCATCTACCACACTATACTGTCACAATCTGGAAGATAATATGAATCTTCATTGCCATGAAAGCCTGAAATCTTGTACAGTATATGGAAGTATACACAACTGAGGAATGGTCATCCGGGAATGAGAGTATACAATCCACACTTTAATTTTGAGCTTAGTTCTCCTGCATGCAATACAACTTTTAATGCTGGAAGTAAATTACATATTACAGTTCTCAAGATTCTGGGGATTTTGGAAAAACTCATTACACCAGATGACCTAAATGGAAATGCTAAACATGTACTTAGTAAAACAGTAACTTGTCTACAGGTAAAAATAATTGCTCACCAGTGTTTACCACATTGAACCAAATACAAGACAGTTTTTCCCCTAAATCATTACCGGAGAAGTGGGGGTCACTTTATAATTGTACACAAAATTAAACACATTCTGTGCAGTATTTTCCAGAAAATTGAAGATGGTAATATTGTGTCCATCTGATTAAGGGTAGTTCAACAGTGACAATGCACACTACTGTCACTGCCAATCATGTAAACAGTGTCCGAGGCAGACTGTAACTCCAAACATAATGTATAATTCAAATATGTTCTTTATCTCTCTCTCTCTCTCTTCCCCCTTAACAGAAGGGATCTTGAAAGTTCAAGTCTTCTGGGATGACACCAAGTTGATCAGTTACCAACTTTTGGACAAGCTTGCTGTCTCCATCATCAGGGTCCAAGTAGTTCAAGCAATAACACACTTCTTGGTAACAAGTGTGACCAAAATGTTCATAACTATTCACCAACTAACGAGGTGTCTGATCCCAGAAGACTTCATTCTTCACTAACACTGCTGTGAGTCAAATCTTACAGGTGGGATCATTTTACTGCTTGTGGCCAGGACAGTAATTTCTTGTTCAGAAAACTGGAACAGATTATAATGAGTAGAACAGGAAAGCCACACAGCACTTAAGGTTTTGTCTTCTTTTTTTAGAGCCAAGTACCTTCTGTATTTGGTGCACATAACCAATGTTACATAACATATGAATAAATATATGACTTCTAATTTATACTTGACATTGAAAATTCTTTTACCTTTGTTGATGTGGTAGTTCCTTACATTGCCAAAACGTGTAGACAACTACGAGTTCTGAAAGACAGAGAGAGACAGACAGACAGGCAGATTTCATATATTACTTAGGTTATGGTGTTCACAGTGCACATACAAAAATGCATAATTTAGTCTATATTTCAAGTTCGTTTTGCACAACAGGTTTACTTACAGTCATGCAGTAAGTTTAAATTTCATTTACATACTTGAACAATTGTTTTCTGCAGTATTTCATTGTAAGGAGGCATTCCTTCATACATATTAATCTTATCACATTATGGACTTATTGAAGGTTATATGTTGTAGGCTTTGAATATTAATGATGCAACCCCAACTAATATAGTGCTTCAAAGTACAAAGATGATGTTGGAAGAACCTTGCCTTTTAAGAGAAAAGATGAAGTTTAAAACTGAACTGCAGCACCAGTCTTCAGAGAAATGACGACTTACACAGTTGGAAAGGTTGGAATTTTTATACAGTTTCCCATTCATGTGTTACTTTCATTCAGGACTCGTTAGTTTATGATAATTAAATTTACATTATTTGATGGAAGTAGATCAAAAAAGGAATCATGAGTGAGAATGTTATTCCATACTTACAAAAGTGTTCTTTACTTGACAGGAATATTCAGTATGCAAAGAAAGAAGGGGAGGATTTCAGAGAGGCTATGAAAGGGAAGGTTATTGAAACTACATTCCTTCAACATCAGATAGAAGAACATAAAATCACACTAGAAAAACTCACGGTACTGTTTTCTTATTAACTGTGCATCATTCTAGTATATGATTCACTTTGTTCACCATCACTGTCTAAAATTTTATGACATTTCATCACAGGCTGAAGTACAGAGACTGGGTATTTTAGTATATCACACAGTCATCCAGTAGAAAGCGGAAACCATTGCAAAAATGAAAAATGAATATGCCACATTAAGACAAAAGCTTGAGAAGTATGAAGGACTTCCACCAAATTTGGGACAGGCAGAGGAAATTGTGGCTCAGGTTAAACAAAAATGTGTTCATGCTGACCAACAAGTTCAGACTCAGCTTATTAAACATACAGATTTGGCTGCTAGGCTGATGTCTGTGCCTCGACCCAAAGCATCCTGGAACTTCAGACAGCCCAAAGATGAGCCAGAGAACACATAATACAGATCCTAGAAACCATATTTTAACTGTCTGTTTGTGAGACATCCGATTCTGAGACCACTGGTTCTTCAGTTCCAATTAATTTTCCTTTGCCTGTAACAAAAACCACCAAAAAATGAAATGCAATTTGTGAAAGAGACATTATCACTACCTTATGGTTCAAATGCATACAATGTACTAATCTTTTTGTATCAAGTTGATATTAAAAAAAATTACAATTTGGCAATTTTCAGCATATGTTTAGCATATGCCCAACATGCATGGTAAAACTAAAAGAGGTAGACAAAACTATGATTTGGTATATAATGAAGCATATCATCAGCATAAACTCTTTTATATGCTGTATCATGGACAACACAATTTCACTGTTTATAACAATGTTGCCTATTAATTTATCACTAATAAGACTTGGTCATCTGGTAAAAATGTTGATATTTCTGGAAGTGATATCAAATATGCCAATGAAGCAGAACACATTTTCTACTTCAAGCTAGATATACTCAAAAATTCAGAAAAGGAAGAACAACTGTGGGTATGGGCAGTGTTTGGTCTGTGACTTCATTTGAGTGCAATATAAAGAAACCATAGGAAAGATATTTAATTAGCAGGGGGAAGAAAGTCTTAAACACTTCAGTACTGAAATAGTGAAATCCTATCAAATGGGAATTTACAATTATACTTCATTTTATTTTAAATACAGGCAGGCCTACAAATTCCAGTGGAAGGAGTCTTTGTTTATTATGTATAATAGATGTATGTAATCTTCACATCTTCAGAAGACCACTGGTGACTGCTAAATACACAAGTTTCAAAATATGCATAACATAATAGTCATTTGTTTCAGTATCTCATAATCCAAGGCTTAAAGAGCGACTGAATTGGATATGAAGTGTATAATTCACTATACAACTTTTATTTGAAACACTTTTCACTGCAATAAGTGTTCAGTGAGTTTCCCTTGAGCTGAAGATCTGTGTATGAAGTCTCCATTATTTATGTGCAATTTTAACTAAAACCAGAATGTGACAACAAAATTTAGTAGAATTCTATTGAAGTACGTGGTGTATTTTGGTGGTTCTCAAGCTGTTATGTGTGAACAGATGGGCAAATGTGATAATGTCAATGGTGCATTTTTTCCAATTTTTTACTGTGAAATTGCTTAAAACCTGTTTCTTGTACTACTGCTTCTGAAAACAATGCACATCTGCAGAAGTGAGTTTTATTTTGTGACATATCAAAAATAACAGTGTGAAGGTTTGCAATGCCTATTTTTAGCAATCAGGTTACTGTTACGCTTAACCCACTTCTATTTTCCTTTTTGCATGATGCATATTAATTAATGTTTCCATTAAAAAGATTGTGCATAAATTCACAACACAAATATGATAGGTATCATCTGCCTTCCATACTTCTGTAGCCTCACTATTCAATAATCTAATTTTATCAGGGAAACCTTTATGACATTTGATAATAGCAGAAAGTCTGGTTGTTCTAGTAGTTAATGTCAATGGTTTGGTTGTGAACTGTTCAAAATAATGCTAAATGTATTATTTTTTTGTTTTATTAATATTAATGATAAACTTAATGCAGAATGTGTAATATAGTCCATACAATTGCACAGGCAAAAAAGTTTTCCTCAACGGACTACTGAAAAGCCAGATTTCAAGTTGTTCATGCAAAGGACAAATTTTTGCATAACAATTTTGTGCAGTAAATTTTATGTAATATTTTGTTGTAGGGTTGCATCATGTTAGATGCACAGTATTGCCTCATTGGCTTATGTGCAAATCACACCCCACGAGATGTGGTGATGTGACCACTCCTTTGTGTGATAGTGCACTGAGAAGCTTCCAGAACATTCGAATTATTAAGTAGCATAGCAGTTTCTTTTACTAACATGAAGGCTAGAAGCTTGTTCTTTGTGTAGCAAGCAGGAAGCACAGTCTGCTTTAATGCAGCAGCAAACCAACTGCCATAATTAAGGCATACTGAAGTGTTATTAACATATGTTATTCATCAGGAAGGTGATAACAATGTTAAGTGTGATTAACCATAGGTATTTATTATTCTGCAGGTAAGTTCATAGGGAACAAACAATAAGTGTAATCACAACCATTGGTATTGAACAGCATCACACGCTTATTGCAAGTACTAACAGTGCAACAACACATATAAGAGTATTATTAGTGTTAATTACTGAAGTTAGTGATGCTATAATTGTTAACCATTACAAATAATCAGTGTATAACTCTTGGTATATTCCAGCAACATTATACAGTGAATTTTTATTATCAAGGCAACCAAACCAATCAAAATTAAGTATTTAGTGTTGTGTTTAATAAAATTAGATCTTGTTTTGACCGGCATCTTATTAGTGAATAGGTATTCCTATGCATGCCAGTATGTTCCCCTGAAAACCAGAGGCTGGGTGCCTACACAAGTCTAGTCATTTTCACTGAACCACAACAATAGTTACACCAGATCTCATGTTCCAGTGGTTAGCTAGACCATGGAGTATGAAGAACAGGGCACGATTTGCAATATTGCTTGTCCTGCCGTGGCTTCCAAGGTCCTCAAAGCCTTCAGTACAGTAAGTCTTCTGATTGAAATGCAAATGCTCTCTGATTGACATCTCATCAAACATAAGACAACACACACGATCTTTATCAGACATTGTACAATGTCCTTGAGTACACTAAACACATGGGCATTATTGCTGTCCTAAATTGGACAGTGTTTAGAAGGGAATGTAAGGTTTTCTAGAAGGTAGATGAAATAGGTACTGGAGAAATGCATAGGATCTGGGGCTATGCTTTAGGATAGAGACAGCCATAACTTTTTCTTTGTAGCTCCACCTCCTTCCCTTAGGGTAATGTTTACTATTCCTAACAATTGATGCCAAAAATCTTGAAGTATCTACAGTCAAAGAAGATGAAAGAGACTGTATCAGAGGAATACTGCACAGCTGAGAAACCTCCTTCAGCTTTTTTGTCCTGTACTTCTTCCTATTCTCTGGTCCTAATCACGTTATGCAGTTTCTTTTTTCTTGGTGTCAATTCAGCAACTCTGTCCAAATCAAACTTTTTTAGTACAGAATTCTTTGCTTTGCACTTTGGGAAAGAACTGTGAAGGCTGATACTCCCGAGTTCTCCACCACAAGCATTTTCGTTAGCATAGCCAAGACGAATGGAGGGCTCTGTACTTGAAAATATTTTGGATGTTGATATGGACAGCTTGGAATAGGAATAGGTTTCTGGACAGACAACATGAGGTGATGAGGAACTCATAGGATGGATAGGGAAGGTAAGTTCTGTAGGTTTTGGTGCTAAATGTGAGTGGTAGCATGTTGCAGACAGTAGGAACTACCATTCTGTTCAGGTGTATACATTCAAGTGATGTAAAAAATCAGCCTCAGAAAAATGATGGCTGCATACAACCTTCCAGCTGAGGTGCTGTATAGTCTGTCCACTGCACGGCACACCCAGATTGTCTGCCCACAGCTGAGCCCTGTACACAAAAGAAAAAGCACGTAATATAATTACAGTGTCATTCACTGGATAATGTCTCACATTGTATTTACCATGCTAGCTGATTTATAACTCAAATTACAGGTAGTAAGCCATACAGGCTACAGTGTATATAGTCACACACATTCTTTTGTCATTTTGATGAAAGCAACAATATCAAATAACAGTACACTATCACTGAATTCTTAATTAAAAATGTATTTTTGGTGCATAAGACCCATTATATGATACTGTTTGTTCTATAAACAGACAGCTGCTTTCTTCGCATATAATTAACATATATCATGACAACGCACAGGATTCTTTGGAAATCTGAAGAATTTCAAATTTGCATTGTTGCTGCTTCCATTACACTGTTGCATGCATCAGTAACGTTTTCTGTTCATTATGGATCTTCACAAATTCATTATTCATTAAAGACTGTCAGCAAAATGTTTTTAAGTAATCTGACAACACCATCGAGAAAACTGTACGTTCATATGATTTCAGAACAATAATTATTACCGAACACAATCTTTATATAAGTGGTACGACGACGACATTATCTTATCTCATCGACGTTAACTACTGAATATACAACAAAACCAAAGCTTAATCTAAAGGCACTATGCTTTTAAGAACAACCTCCTCGGACGACATGTCGGTTTAAAATGCAGGGTTATTCGTAAGTCCCTCCGGGATTTCCGAACTCGACTGCGCAACAACCAAGACAGACACAGCAGAAAGGAGCATATCAATAGGTAGAGAATCTCTCTCAAGGTTTTTTTTTTTTTTTGGTACTAGGGCCTGTGGCGTACTTGCAGGTTCCACCGCTAGGGGGTAGTCGTTGACGAAAAATGGCGTTCATAGTGAATAAGAAAGCGTTCTGTGTCTTGGAATTTGTCAAAACTGAGTCAATTGTGACGGTGCAACGGAGGTTTCAGATCATGTACCACACAGAACATCCTACAGACAAAACAATTCATGAAGGGTACATGAAATTTCAGCAGAGTGGCTGCCTGTGCGCTGTGAAACGAACAGGCCATCCGGGCCCATTGGCTGAGACTGTCGAGCGTGTGCGAGAAACGTTTGTCAGGAGCCCTCAGAAGTCAACAACTCGCGCAAGCCGGGAATTGCAGATGTCTCAGTCAAGTGTTTGGCGCATTCTGCGCAAACGTCTTCGTGCAGCTTTTGCAGCTTTTGCAGGCGCTGAATCCCCAGGATCACAATCTTCGTTTACGCTTCTCTTTTGGATCCTAAAAATATTAATACTAGAGTAGGAATTTCCCCAAAATATAATACCATATGACATAATGGAATGGAAATAAGAGAAATAGACCATTCTTAGTATTTCAGGAGACCTAA
>Ga0123354_10019938_pt1 | contig 10536 bp, 4 predicted proteins | sample TergutLab28metaG_2_FD_97872 | JGI IMG/M metagenome (GOLD analysis project Ga0123354, IMG submission 97872) | Labiotermes labralis P4 segment gut microbial communities from Petit-Saut dam, French Guiana - Lab288 P4 | ecosystem: Host-associated > Arthropoda: Insects > Digestive system > Gut ...
AAAAACAAAAAGGCAAAAAAACACATTTAAAGGTTAAAAAACCGGACCAGAGAATCGGGGAAAAAAGGTCCCCCCCCCCCCCCCTCAAAAAAATAAATAAATTGGAGAGCACTTTTTCATAGCATCATAAAGGAAAAATATTTTACTTTAAATTAGCATGTTATTCAGATTTGAATATTTCATTATTATAGCATGAACACTTCTGAGTCTTCTAATGCGGTTCCTGCACTGTGCAGTGGTAACGTGTGCTTCTGAAATGCCAGAACTTTTAACCATAACGCAGCGCTAAAACTCCATTACGAGACACGAGACCACCTACTGATCAATAATTGCTATGAAAGCCTGGGAACTTTTATCATAATGATTAAATGCTTGATTTGATATCAGGGGCATCCGACCCTTTGAGACACAGAGGCACAATCAAAACTGTGGACGGGTGTGCAGGATGCACATCTAAAAAATCAATAAATGATATACCTAACCACCCAAATTACTATGTAATTTATATATATATATTTACAATTTACAAATGTGGTCATGCACAGCATAACACAGCCTGGTGGGCTGCGGGTTGGTTTAAACAAGCCAAGCCTGAGCTTAAGTTGGGTCCTAGCACAGAAATTGTAATTAGTAACTCAGGCTGTTTAAGACATTTCAACATATAACACAATGATGAACAGCCATTCCTGACATGCACATCCTTAACAATACTGCTGAAACATGTATATTTTTTAAGATGGATGACAGACTCCATGATATTTTATCAATGCATCCAATCTGCAAAATTTAAAACACGCAGAAGAGGGCGTGATTGTACCATCTGTATTCGTGATAACCACTAACTGTTTTCTGGAGGAAAATGGTGGTGGTAGACACACGGCAAAACAGATTAAGTAAAGTGCCATTTAACCTATTATCCTTCGACAGGAGCCATCTCGTTGTGTACTCGATAATATAATAATTTATTCCAGTCAATAACACAACAATATGTATTGATCACCATACTGCTGTGTTATTGACTGGAATAAATTATTATTCCATTATCCTTCCTTAAAGGTAATGGTGCTGGTATGGCACCACCAGAATAAAAGTGCTGGTGATCCAAATCAAGTGATACGTGACTTTATAAATCAAAAAAACAGTAGACATATGAAAGACGAATAATCTTGACAATTCGTATTCGTTATTCCTCCTCACTACCTTCATTATTACTGTCACTAGAGAACAAAATTAAACAAAGCTTACTGACAACAGTAACATTTAACACAAAGGTACATGTTCATATCAAAAAACATCAAAATTAGAAATGTCTTACTTTTCAATTTAGGGGGTTGAGAGTAACAGGATAAAAAGGAAATTGTTTTAAGAACTACAAAAGTCCCCTGGCTATACACGTCTCACCTAGAAACATATTATATAAGTTCATACTTAATTACAATGGGTTCTGACATGCAGACCAGCTGTCCCTTTTTCGACCATTTACGGCAGCTAAGCTGTAAAACAGTTTCTCCTCCATAATGAACTTAGCTGCAACACTGAAGTAAATAATACAGTAACAGTAATGACAATGATGATCATCTATATGTGGATAAATTTTCTGAATACCTTGTACAAACCATCTTAGCAGGACCGCTGTCAATGATTATTCATTCAAAATCTACAATAATTCAGGTTAATTAGGATTCAATTAGTTTTTCTATAATTGTAACCATGGAAAATAAAAAGTCCAGAGTTCTCAAAAAAATTTTTGGAATAACCTGTTTGTGACTTGGGGACTTCATCTACTACGCGGATAACTCACAGCCAAGGAGTTCTTTACGCTGTCAGGTAAGTTTAAAATCTGCCAAAAATACCTCAGCCTGTTTCACGTGAATTAAAATATTACATTTCTCATTCTCTGCAACAGGAAGATCAAGGTTTGCAAAATCAAAACGCAAATATCATTTGATACACACTGTTGTAGGAAAGGATTATATATAAATTTTATGTCGCATTTCCTTCTGTACAAGCTGCTTCTGTTAAATTTTAAAACACAATGAAACATCAAACGAACAACTTTAGACTATACACGAAATATTATGTGTTACTTTCACTCAAACATGATCTTTCCAGGACGTTACATGTATGTTTCCCTTAGATGACAAGCATCAAATGAATATGCAATGGGGATGGCACAAAAAAAATGTATGGCCCTTATTTCTAAACCCTGAATTACATTTAAATATTCTGTTCATACTGCACAGTCGACAAACTGTCATTGTCATAAAGATAATCGTTGTTTGTTCTGGCACCCATACAAAAAACATAAATACAATGTGCAGACATGATGTAGAATTTTTAAATGTTAAACCTGGTGGCAAATATAGTAAAACTAGGCTTTAAAGGTTTAAGCACAGCCACAACTTTACAGCAGAATTTACCACAGCACAGAAAATGTAACTGGCAGACTAAGCTTATCTGATCAATTCTTTCTTCACTGCAATCACAGAAGTCGCACCAACACTAAACAAATTACAAGCAATCAGCTCTTCACTCTTCTAGGATGTTATGCAGTCTTGATTGGTAGTTAGTTACCGACATTTCAGGAAAGCCTATTGGTCCCATCTTCAAGAGTCAAGCTGTCCAAGTTCTTGGACTGCCTGGCTATTGAAATGGGATCAATACATTGTCCTGTCCGAGTTCGACAGCTTGGTTTCCGAAGATGGGATCGACAGGTTGTCCTGCCCGAATTCTTTGACCACTTGGTTTCTGAAGATGGGATCGATAGGCTGTCCTGTCCGAGTTCTTTGACTGCTTGGCTTCTGAAGATGGGATCGATAGGTTGTCCCAAAACGTCGGTAACTCACTACCAGTCAAGGAGGCATAACATCCCAGAATACTTCAGACCTCAGTAACAACATTACAGAAACCTGAAATCATGTACAACCAAAGAACTCTTGGGCTTGAAGCTTAACTGTCCAGTATTAAGTTTCATTCTGAATACAATTAACATAAAATATGTTCTCTGAAACATACATTTAACTTATCTCATTACAAAGGAGTTCCATCACTCCTCAACACAAGAATTCCAGGCTGGCAAACATAACATAAGATCTCCTACATCTTTCTTTAAATAAAATGAACTTCCACCTGTGACATAGAACTGGGTTTTCTTACACAATCCAATTGTCAAAGCTTACATTTCAGCAACAGAACAATCCATCTCTCCATAGCTAAAAGTAACAATGCCAGCCCACAAATTGGTGACAGTCAACCTTTAACACATAATGACGAGTGTTATACACTATTTACACTATATTACTTGCCAGGATGCATTAATGTTCAACATTCATAGCACCTTTGTATTCATCACATTGCACATTGGTTCGGTGTGGTATTAAAAGCATATCCTTTAGGCAAAAGAAACACACAAAAGTGTTTTTCAAGGCCCCCCCCATTTAATGCCAACTGCAAATCATTGTCAAAAGTACGTAGTCCTGGGATGTAATGCCACGTAGTTCTGCAGTGAGGCATTAGATTTCAGACCATAAGCTAGAGTCACCACTTCGAGAACCATGTGTCTCACAGAATATCACTTCATTTGCTAGTGTAACAGAATGACATTAAGGCACCAATCATATTAGTTTGCAGTCTATCCTGGAAGCAACTACTGGTGCAGCCAATACAAGACTCATACAAAGAAAACAATGGCAGTTTCGTATTGTTCCACAAGCCAACATGGGAAGATATAAATTGCTAGGGACCACAATAATTGTGCTTTTCTTCATTGGCAATGTAAAAGAAACATATAAACAGTCTTAAATAATCATCATAAAATAAGTAACACACATTAACAATTATTCAGGCTGCAGGTGATTTAAAAAGAACCATGATATGGTTGTTCTAAAACAAATTCACCTGAAGCAAAAATTATACCCCAAAGTCAACAAATGAACCATACTTGCAGTAATACTGTCTTTGTCTCCAAACAAATTCCCTGTGACATACACAACTTCAACAATTTTCTAAGTACAACTAACTTATGACTATTATATTCCTTCTTAACATACCCAGCATGTGAAATTATCAAAATATGGTGATGACAACATAATTAACCCAACAACTATGAAGCTATGCTGTCTGATGCAGTGTTCAGTGTCCCAATAACATGTCTCAACTTCATCTCAACTTAAAGTAGTAGAGGCCAGTTGAAATGTGATGGCACATGCGCAGAAACCAGATTTTGTCTTTCAGCACAATGGACGAGTCCATTTAAACCAACGGGGGTGTCAGTTCAGTCGACTACTGGCAGCCGAGGTGTGCACATCAGCGGTAGTAATGCTGGATACACCATGTTCTGAGGTAGTGTGAAGGGTACCGGCCAAACCTTCCATTCGCCAGGTTCCCCCTCCCCTCCCCCCCCCCCCCAGCCATCACCATGTGCCATCACATTTCAACTGGAGTCTACTTCATCGAAACAATCCACATGTATGGTATTTTGAAAAGAATTTTTAAGATCTACCAACAAGCATCAAAACTAACTTCCTAAACACACCACTTTTTGAGCTACTGTAAAGTTAATGGTGCATGACTTGCCAACTGACATTCATCTTCTTAGCTTTTGACTGCTGTCTCTAAAATCATTACTACTACACAACTAATATTAAGTTATTTTCATGGGTAGTTCAACAACTTCAATATCCTTCAATGAAAATTGATAAAGGCTATGTACAGCTTTGCCTATTACCTTGTATTATCTGCTATGGAGTACCCTTTATAAAAGAAATATGTCAACAAAATTCAAAACATATTCAAAATATCAAAGTTAACATACTACCTGTGAGCCACTACTCTTAGTAGTCCTATTGTAAATGCAGGCAAGATAGGCTTCAACTTTATATAAGATTAATGCCTGACGACAGCTATCTTAGCACATTTAACCAGTAAACTGTGAAGTCTAAACAACGGAAAAAAATTCACCAGAAATCTCTACAAAACATGAACATAATTGCAACTTATCTTTGTATAAAAATTCCTGCACTCTGATTCATCAGAAAAGGAAAAATGTGACACAGCATTTAGTACACAGCTCACGCTGCATAATTGTTCCATGTTGTGTGCAAACCAATGCTCTGATGAAATGGACACAATCCATTGTTTAACCTGTGTTGCAGTTTGTAAAGCCACTACTGGTAAATGGAATACTTAAGACAAATATTCGCACAATACAGGGTATAGCTTGTACTATTGTAGATGGATTGAGCAAACTGAAAGAAATGTCATTTAATTAGCACACCAACTAATGCACATACATAAAAATTTTTTACATTAAAACATTTAAAATCGCTCCGACATGTTTCGATTCTAAGATCATCTTCCGGAAGCTACACTGTTCCTTGCTAAAGTCACATTTTTAAAAACACTCACTGACTAATTTCCTTATATTAACTCGGTGCTGTGGCAGCATGTCGTTCATATTGTGCAAGTCATACGCTGCTGAGAGTGCGCCTGATTGATAGTCAGGCGCACTCTCAGCACCGTACAACTTACACAATATGACATGCTGCCACAGCACCAAGTTAATATAAGGAAATTAATCAGTGAGTGTTTTTAAAAATGTGACTTTAGCAAGGAACAGTTTAGCTCCCTGATGATGATCTTAGGATTGAAACATGTTGGAGCGATTTTAAATATTTTAACGTATAAAATTTTATGTATGTGCATTAGTTGGTGTGCTAATTAAATGACTCTACAAAATGCACAGTGCAACGATAAAGATGAAAGAAATGTGTACACACATCCTTTACTTCTGTATACACAATTGGGAAATAGAATGTTCTGTCCTTCCACTGTACTTCTATATTTAGCTCTTGTACACTGTGGCAAAGTTACTTGGTCTGTACTGTACATGACAGTGTCTTCTGAACCACGTGCACTCTATAACCTCTAGCATTTGTTCAACACAGCTGCAATACCAGTATCTGTGAAACCCTAAGCAAACAGCTTTTCAACTTCTAGCCCGCAGACCTTTTAAATCCCATGTTTCTGCTGTTGTTGCAGCACTGCACAATTTAAATCCCATATTTCTGCTGTTGTTGCAGCACTGCTCAATTTAAATGCCCATCACAGGACAATTTTTTCCCCTTCAGATGAAAGGGATATACATTTAATAGGGCAGAATTTTTCCCATTCATCCATTGAAGGTCAATGACATTTAATTTTATGTCAATTTCACTATACACATTCACGATCATGTGTTGAGACCATTAAATGGCTATAATACATTGCCAATACACAATGTATACACACAACATTATTTATTTCAGTTATGTGTTCACATTTGTACAGAGTAAATGAATGTAATTGTTCTTGTCTGATGACATATATGCCGACAGCAGTGGAGTGAATCTGTGTCCCTGAATACTGAAGCCTTCGATAGATGTAGTGTAGCCAAGTATCTGAAGGACTGGAGGAATGACAACGCAAATGAAATGAGAGGGAGCACTACAGCCCACAACAGACACGAAGTTCTAACTGCTGATATTGTAGGTGGTAAGAAATTCCTACGGAAAATTCATGGAATGGTAACTACCGTGTAAAAGACAAAATACCTTAAGAAAAGCCTGCCCTATGCCACTCTATCCACCACAAATGCTACACAAACCATCCTGCAAATAAATCTCTCTCACAGATTACAGCCAGCAACTGACCAAACCACATAATGGCCAATTTGTTACATAAGAGGCTGAAACATTTATAGCTGCATCTCCAGCTGATTAAAAGACTTCAAGGGGTTTAAACATCGTTTCAAGAGTTCAAATTACACATCAAATCTTGTGGTTTGTATTGGACACAATTACCTCAGCCTTTCAGCAGTGATACCATGCCAAAAGTAATACAATTTGTGGAAAGCCATGTGTGTGTGCGTGTACAACTCACCTCACCAACTCACCTCACCAGACTTTTCCTTTTCACATACTATACCCGATTTTGCACACCAAAAACAATTAATCTTATTTTCTTCATACCTGATACTTGCATTATAAAGTATGTTTCCACTGTTTATGAATTAATGATGTCTATTACATCTTGCGGTCTTGTGGCTCAAGCTTGTATCCATAATCATTCATCAAATAATAATGGTAGTTAGGTACAATGAAGATGCCAAAACATGGTTACTGAACTGGAAGCAATAAGCTTAACTTCCCCCATTTAGTTGGTCTTACAGAAGATCTGAGAGAGATAATGTGATGTATGACAAATATGTTCTTCATTACTGCATGGATACAATAATTATGATTATAATGAACTAGCATACAACAGTTCCTATCACTATTCTTTAATTGAGCACTAAGTTCTGTAATGAACTATTTTGATAAAGTCTTAAAATCTACTCTAAAGGCTTATTACACTTAGCATTTACTTGGTTTTTGGCCTTTGTCCTTTGTCCGATATTCTGGAAAGAACATAACATTTTAGAAACTAGATCTGCATACATCCTCAAGCAAACATGTGCAGGAGTGCTGTTCCTGCAATTCAGAATAGCTCTTTCCTTCAGACCCAGCTAAATAAATGCTACCCCATTCTTCCATCTGAGAGACTGAAATCCAGTTTCTGGAGCAATGTCTTCCTTTCAGAATATCAGACAACAGATGAAGTCCAGAAAGCAAGTGAGTGTGAGTACTAAACTGTAAGTAACTCTGAGTTTGTGGCACTACATGTTGACTGCCCCACTTAAGCTTTAGAGTCAAAAAACCGCACTCCTACTACGTGCCAATCAGCTGTCCATGATATGTATCAACTTCCTCTCACAACAAGTGGCACTTCCTGCCTCATTCGATGTTGTATGGAAGGAATTAGTGATGGCAGAATACTGTAACCATTTGGTGCATTTAAAAGCCATGTTCTGCTCAGCATAAAGCATAAATCTAAAGAAATCAAATGTATGACATTTATCATAAATATTGTAATTAAAAATTTTCTATAAACTCACAAGTTCATGCTAGTAGAAATAGGCCTGCCTGTGACTCATACTGCACACAGGACCCTACAGCATGCTGGATTATTTGGTCTACCTCTATCAACATCAGTCAAAACTTCCACGAAGCATAGGTGGCAGTCCAGGCAGTGACAACTGTCCAGGGCGGAAACTGCGATAAAAACCGCTGAAACCGAACTCCAGTCTTCGAAGGGCCATGCATGAAATGGCTGGCAACAGCCACATCTACAGTTGTTCGACTTGAAAGTTGAGGTCCCTAGTGAAACATATTCAGTATTCAATTACCAAGATAACAAATCTAACAGAAGGTAGTAAAGAAGTTCCCATTCTGTTATATTAGTTCATAACACTCTCTGATATCCATTAACCTTTACTGGCCATGTAACACAAAACACTGTGACAAAACATGTGCACACTCCAACTGGTCATATGTAGCATTTTTCAATGTGTTTACATGCTTGCTTTGTCTTTTTTGTCTGTCCATCCACATTGGCAGGAGCTATTCCCATTAGGGTGGTATTTCATGAAATTTCAGGAAATTTCAGACTGAGGACTTTTACTTACATTTGTCAACACACTCTAATTTGGGTTAACATTTGATAAAATGATAAGACACTTCACGTGAAGACCCACGCAACATTTATTATCTCTCACTATGATCAGTCCTCGTAACTGAGAAAAGCCATGTTCTCTATGAGGTAAGCACTGAGGCTAAGAAAGAGTGTTGACAACTGAGATAATTGTATTCTCCGGTGGATATGTGCAGGGATTGAACAAACAGTTTAGCATCAAACATGATCAGCTGCACTCTGACAGTAAATCTCACCACTTCTGATATCTTGATGATGATGACTGATGGCAAATCTGTGTATACAATATAGAGAAATCTTAGTGGGTGTTTTGTTGTAATATAAATCCCCTTACTCCTGATTTTAAATATGGTCAACAGCCCTGTAAGATTCTTATTATAAAAGCCAACGAGATGCACTATTTCTTAAATTTATTTGATACAGTATTCTACATGTTTCGGACAAGTTCACTGCTAGTTCTGTTGGCTGGCTGCTAGCAGAACTAGCATGACAAACACCTATTGCATGTAGAGATGCTCCTGATGATGGACAGTGAACTTGTCTGAAACATGTAGAGTACTTTATCAAATAAATTTGAGAAACAGAGCATCTCATTGGCTTTTATTATGAGGATATATTACGATGCACAGACCTCTGAATGTCAAATTAGCCCTGTAAGACTATGTATGAGATTTAGAAGTTCTGCGATTTTATGCCGTGAAATTGGGTGAACAGTTCCTGACATTTCCAAGCAATGTGCTGGCTTTGTCTTCAGGGAGAGAGTACAAACAAAAAGGCGCTACAACCCTGCACAATCTCAGGAACTATTTACCCCATGATGCAGCATAAAAATCACAGATGACTTACATCTTCAGTCATGCTACTGTGAGAAGCTCAAATCTCACATAATTTTTATTTACCTTAAGATCAATTGAGAATGTTAACGGCTCAGGATCTGAAGCATAAGCATAATATATAAAAAACGTGTCACGTCCATTCCACTGAGGCCCAGCCAAGGGCTTGTGATCATCCAGACTCCAATGATCAAGTGTCACGTTCTGCACAGGAGATAACATTATACCCATGTGATCCGGACCTGCATGCAAACCACAAACAACATATCAAAACCAAATTCTCCTTGATGCAACATTTAACCCTTTTCAAGCTCTTCCTGGCAATAACAGGCAAATTTCAATTCAAATTTACCATCATTTTTTGCCTGAGCTCATTATATTTGTAGAATCCAGTTGAAATGTGATGGCAAACAGTGATGCGCGGGAGGGGAAGTGAAGGGGAAACTGGCAAATGGAGTGGGTAGCCAGTACCCTTCACACTACCTCGGAACATGACGTATCCAGCGTTACTACCGCTGATGTGCACAACTCAGCTGCCAGTAGTCGACTGAACTGACGTCCCCGCCAATTTAAATGGACTCGTCCGTTTCACCGCAAGACGAAATATGGTTTCTGCACGTGTGCCATCACGTTTCAACTAGCCTCTACCAGATGTTATTGGCATAAATCCCCTACTGGCAATAGCTCTTAGATACAACACATCACAGCATACCGAGAATTTAATACATGAAAATATTTTGTTTTAAAATTAAAATCTCATTGTGGAGGTGAAAACCATTTATTGGGCATTGTACATAACCCCAGTTGTTTCAGAATTGGTTCTATTTCCATCTCCATTTACAAAGGACATGAGGATGTTCTTATCTTGGCCTCCTAAATAGAACTCTCTGATAACATCAGGAGACAGAAACAGGAAATGTTTCCAAAACACTGCAGTTGTTATGGTGCGAAGCAGAATGAGGGACTAAATATATTTATATTTATTTATTAACTGCAATTTGGTTGTCACCAAGTGGCAGTGGTTATTTTACATGTATACAAAACATGAAATTGGTTACTAATAAATTTAAGTCTGGAGGGCTACATGAGAAGCATGTAGTGGCAACTTGGAATGTTGGGAACCATCTCAGCATTT
>Ga0123354_10019941_pt1 | contig 10536 bp, 10 predicted proteins | sample TergutLab28metaG_2_FD_97872 | JGI IMG/M metagenome (GOLD analysis project Ga0123354, IMG submission 97872) | Labiotermes labralis P4 segment gut microbial communities from Petit-Saut dam, French Guiana - Lab288 P4 | ecosystem: Host-associated > Arthropoda: Insects > Digestive system > Gut ...
CTAAATTTACATCGGGAGGGATACATGAGAAGCATGTAGTGGCAACTTGGACTTGGGAACCATCTCAGCATTTGCTTTAAAGACACAGGGAAACCAAGAAAGAAAACCTGCGTCGAGATGACCCGAAGATGACTAGGTTATAGTCGAAACATGTAGCCTTGTATTACCTTATATAATAAAGTGATTGTACTGACGCACACTATATAATATTATATATCTCGCTCAATTCTTCTTAGAATGTAAACATTTCAGGCAAGTGTTGTAGAGAAACTACTACACACATTTTATGTTCAATAAATCATGCCGCTTATGAGATAATGTGCAAAACGTTTGTAGAGCGGAGCAGGCTACAGCTGATAATATGGCGCATGCGCATTGCATGCTGGATACCAAAGGCTACAAATGCACACACAGCTTGTGTAATACCCATTGCTTTTCCACTGTAAAAATGCTTGCACGAACGTTCCTCAGTGTTACGTCATACGTACTTCGCCTGTCTAGTTATCCTTGATACTACACCAAGAATAAATATGAATCGATACATCGCGAAGATGTAAGTATTCTCCCCAGTGCTATGATCCGAATTCCTCAATGTATGATCGTTTTTCAGAATAAGGGACCATTTGTATTTTTCGTACGCTACTGAAGAGCACCGGTGACCGCGGTAGCACAGTGGTTAAGATGCTGTGCTACAAATCTGAAGGTCGCTGGTTCGATCCCAGCTGGTGTCAGTGGATTTTTCATTGACATAAAATCCTTCCGATCGAACTATGGCCCTGGAATCGACTTAGCCTCTAACAGAAACGAGTACCAGGAATATATCCTGGGGGTAAAGGCGGCCGGTGCGTAAGGCTGACAACCCTTCCACCATCCTGTGCCGTTGTCACGAAATCTGGGAACCTTAACTTCCTGGAACCCTCTGGGTCCCTCCGAGCCTGTAACGGGACTGCTTTACCTTTTACTGAAAAAAAAGCGCCTGTTTTGTTCAGTTACGAGATCGAATTTTTCCACAATTCTTCCACCTATTTGCCTCTGTTATTAAACGCGCGACATACTACAAGAACCCATTCATTCTAATTATTTTACCTCCTACGAGATTCTCACATGTTGGCTGACGTGCATTTTTGCGGTCATTGTTCATAATTGTGGTGTAGCAAGTTAATAGTGACTTTAGTTACACACACTGACCTGCAGTTTCATGTAGACTGTGAGAAAACAGCCGTGGGACCTAATAATGATGTAGCAGCGCCCCGTTATCAAAGCTCAGAGTAAGCAGAAATTGCTTAGCCACACCCACTCAAACAACGTGTTTAGATCAGAGTGTTAATAATAGCAATTATTAATTTTCGACAGCATTTCATAGGCGCCTATTATAAGAAAGGGCACCGCGATTTAGTATGATAAATAACGTACAGTTGGAAATTCAGAGATACTATCTTAGGGCTTGTATCGCAATGGGCAGACACGAAAGAGCTAGCCGCAACTTGGCGTGACCCCCCCGAGTGGAATGAAATATTTAGAGCAACGTTGAATGTCTTGAAAATCAATTCTTATTTCATGTTGTCGCACAAGTGGGTTATAAATGAAAAGAACTCCGCTAACAAATTCACTAACCACATACAGGAGAACTATTGCCGAGAAACTGGTAGTCTTTCGACTGGCCAAGGGATTTTTGTACCCCGAATGGGATTTGAAGTTCGATCACCGTGTTCACAAAAGCTCAGAATTAGACCTTGTCATGAATCTAAGTCCACTTCATCACATATATAAATATACAATGATGTATCAGTCAAACACAACAGAACTTTATTATTTAGCTCAGTATTTAACCAACTTGATGCACAAAATTTGTTTCACAATAAGTTTTATTTCATGCCTCTACATGTTTCGAGCACATGTGCTCATCATCAGGAGGTCAAAATTGCATTTCACAGCCTCTGGTATCATCACACCTATAGGTGTGATGATACCAGAGGCTGTATAATGCAATTTTAAAGTTTCATTTCACACATGTGCTCGAAACATATAGAGGCATGAAATAAAACTTATTGTGAAACAAATTTTGTGCATCAAGTTGGTTAAATACTGAGATAAATATACTGAGCTGCACGGTCAGCAAACCGCCAAAACTTTATTATGTTTGTTATTGTATTAGGGCGACAAATTTCGATTCTTATAGAATCATCCTCAGGCCCTAAAAATGTAACCACTTCATCACACCGTACTTCCTTAAGATACATTTTAGTGTTGACACTTACGTCGGCACCTTTATCTACACCGTACACATTCCGATTTTTCTGTAATTGACTAGTCATGCAAACTGTAGTATTTGTAAATTCTGGATCTCATCTCACACATGTTAAACAGTTAGTTGGTTATAGCTCGCCTCATACAGCTCATTTACAGCAGCGGTATCAAGCAATCTGTCCCAAAGTTACATCTCCGAGGCTGCTGGGGAATTAAACGTTAACTGTACATTAAAATTTGTGTGAATTTTGCTTTGGTTCATACTTATTCAGTAAACTCCCTAGCTTAATCATGAAGCCGAAATCCAAATCCAGAAAATTTAAAAAATAGTCTTATAGTAAGGAACAATGTGATCAGTATATTAGATGTCGCAGCTTTCATTAAAATCAGCTTGAGGCTCGTGGATATTAACCCTTTATTGCGTTGTGTTTAATTAATATACCACCAGGTTTAACATTCATAAATTCTAATTTCCTTTGTTTTGTAAGGATCTCTGAATCAGCAGTGTTTCTTTCCCTATACAGCATTTAACTGATAGCCGTTTATAGCCGAGACGGAGTGTGTTTACTGCGCGGTACGAACTGTAACTTTAAATGTAATTACGGTTAGGCGTTGCGTGAAGGAGCGTGATAGCGCCGGTCGTCTCCATTGTTACATTACTAGTGCAGTTGAATGCCCAGCCACTGCTTTTGGCCTGAAGTAAATGAGTATCAATTCGCCTTGTTGTTTGGTTACCTGGTATGGTAGTACCACTGTTGTCGAGGAAATAATGATGCCTACACAGCTTCGTAACCATTTTTAGGTACGTTCGCAAAATTGCGAAGAGACTGTTGTCTTCTTTTTTTATATATACATGGGTCCGTGCATCGTGAATCGAATTTAACAATTTTCCAACTAGATGCGACCTATTCAGTTTATTACATTACTGTAGGCAGCTCTACATGTTTCGGGTGCTGACACCCATCATCAGGAGTTCGTGCAACTGTAAATACAGCTTCTGGTATTGATTAAACGGATCTACTACCACCCGCTTTCGTTGTTGAGTTGGAAATGATTCTGACTGAATCATTTCCAACTCAACAACGAAAGCGGGTGGTAGTAGATCCGGTTAATCAATACCAGAAGCTGTATTTACAGTTGTACGAGCTCCTGATGATGGGTGTCAACACCCGAAACATGTAGAGCTGCCTACAGTAATGTAATAAACTGAATAAGTCGCGTCTAGTTGGAAAATTGTTGAATTCGACTGTTGTCTTCATTACGTCTGTCTGTCTGTCTTGTTTGTCCGTACGGCCGCATGGAACAATTTGGCTCCCACTGTACAGTTTTTAATGAAATTTGATATGGGTATTTTTCTAAAATTGACGTTCATAGGGTCGTGCATCGTAATATTATTCCTGTAGTAAAACCAAATAGATGCATCAGTGTATCACATTTATTTATTTTAGAATGACACTCTACATGTTTCGGACGGTCTTTCCGTCCATCATCAGGAGTTCAAGGCTGTACATACAGCAACAGGCATTTGTCAAACAGATACTGTTTGACTACTGTCTGCTTGCTAGCGGGTACCCGCTAGCAAGCAGACAGCTCTATGTGTTTGACAAATGCCTGTTGCTGTATGTACAGTTTTGAACTCCTAATGATGGACGGAAAGACCGTCCGAATCATGTAGAGTGTTATTCTAAAATAAATACATTTGATGCACTGGTGCATCTAGTTGGTTTTACTATAGGAATATTTTTCTAAAATCTGTCGAGAAAGCTCAAGCCATTGCAGTCTGGGATACTTTACGTGAAGAGCTATGTACATTTATGATACCTTGTTGAGTTCCTAGAATAGGACACGATATGAACAAACATTGTAGAGAAAATCGAGACATTTTATATTTAATAACTTTTTTTCCGAAAGTCGTGTCGTTCATGAAATAGTGTGAAAAAATATAGTAGGGCCGGACAGGTCACAGATGACTATGTAACAGGGCGCATAAAAGATGCGCATTGCATGTCAGAAAACTAAGGCAAGAGTACACACATGTGCAATCATAACATTCAGTATTTACTGCTTTTCCGCAGCAACAGTGTTTACCCGAACGTGCCTCAACGTAACGTTATACGTGCAGTGCCTGTCTTGTTTGATATTTCAAATACATATATTACCGCCGGTTTTATGGGAAAAGTAGCCAAGAGCTAATCCTGACTACACGAACTTCTGGTAGCTTAGACCTTTCTAGTGTATTTGGAATCAAGTGCCACAGACTGGAAAAGGTATGTAGTCAAACACAACTATGTCAATTAAGATATTTTAATGTCTATACTAGACAACTACATGTTTCGGCCTTTACTGACCATCTTCAGGTTGTCTTCAAGAGAACTTAAGGCCCTGCTACATATATTATGCGCGCACAATATATATAATAGGACCTTGAATTCTTTTGAAGACAACCTGAAGATGGCCAGTAGGGGCCGAAACATGTAGTTGTCTGGTATAGTCATTAAAACGTCTTAATTGACATAGTTGTGTTTGACTACATACCCTTTCCAGTTTCCACACACACGCACACAATGGGGATGACACACTTCCAAGTGCCACAGAAAAAGCGTGACTTTCCGTCATGACTCCTTAGCACCGAAATTTAAAACAGAACTGTATTTTGTGATCGTATAAAAGAAATAAATGCCAAAAATGAAGTTAAAATATTCGGATGTGGTGAGAAAGCCACTGTTGTCATTTTTACAGCCATGGCGTACGTTTACTTAGGTGGTGCCATTCTTACAGAAACACATACGAAGACACGTGGAAGAAATTAAATATTTAATTCTTGTTGGACGTTCTGCTATGTCGATTGATGAATAATTACCAACGTTTTGAATAATCATAATGCGTCTTGCTGGGACTGCTTGACCCTAAAGGTGAAAGCACCCCAATCTTTCGAAACATTAGCCACTTTTCACCAAACGACACGACGTTAAATTCCAGAGGAACTCGAGTCTCTTAACAGCGTGGCTGTGAGAACCACAAATCCGGCAGAGAATAAGCTGTTGTAAAAATACTGCTTATTTTGCAGCGGATAGCCAACGGTTATTATGGAATTATTTTAACCGGGTGAAACTTCTTTTTGTAATTTCTACGCAAGAATATAAAGATGTAGTCTTGAGGAATGATAATATATACTTTTGTAATCGTTAGGGCAGACTGCGTTTTCTTCAAACTGGTCACGGAAGTCAGATTTGTGTCCTCGTGTCCCTTTAGAGATTTCCGCTGTAAGGATTTTTCCTTTTTTCAACAACTATGTAGCGAATTCGGTCGAACAAAAAGTTCTGTAATAATAGACATGCCAGTGCAACCGAACAGACTGTAACGGCAATGAACTTTGAGTCGAGTTAGCTGTGAAATTGCTGATGCCTCTTTCACCATTATCAAGAAGAAATAAGTTCGGGTCCATATCTGTCTCGTTTGCGTGATTAGTGTTTAATATATAATATCAGCTTACAGTTTCAATGCCGGCTTCCTTCCGCCGTTTCGGCAAACACTGTAGTTCCTATCTGCGTGATGAAGTTTTGTTAGCAGTTTGATCTACTTCATATCTACCGAACCTACTCATCATACAGGCTAGTATCCATGACCAAATTGCCAATCGCTGTCATATTTCCTAACTTCCTTCTTGAGACTATACAGTGTGTGCCAATTAACGCCAGAAGCAACGTTTTAAATATCGAGTGTCAAGTGAATTTTGCGCCACGCTGTATACATCTTCTTTTCCCTTCGATATTCAAACTGAAGATGGCGTCTACAGTACGTACCTAAACGTCGAAACGATGTGCAATAAGTGACAGAGCTTAAGTCCCATCTCAAATCGATACAAATATTAGTAAACTACAATGGAGTAAATTTAATGTCTAACACAACTATGTGGTGGAGATATATATATATATTATTATTATTATTATTACATAGAGAACTACATGTTTCGGCGCTTGATAATGACCATCTTCAGGTTGTACATGAATCACTTAGTAAGAAGTTATACAAACATATATATATATGGGCTATTTATACGGCGAAGGTGGGGGGGGGGGTAAAGTGGGCACGAGATCTCGTATCTGTCAGAACAATTTGGACGTGTGGGATGTATGGACAGATACGAGATCTCGTGCCCACTTTACCCCCACCCTCTTCCCCATATAAGTAACCCATATATATATGTTTGTATAACTGCTTACTAAGTGATTCATATACAACCTGAAGATGGCCATTATCAAGCGCTGAAACATGTAGTTGTTCTCTGTGTAATAATAATAATATATATATATCTCCACCACATAGTTGTGTTGGACAGTAAATTTACTCCATTATAGTTTATTATAAACTCAACGGGGATGACGAACCTTATGAAGTGTTAGTAAGTTTAAAGCAGGGGTGCACATACATGTATTTAAACAATGCCACCTGTATGTATGTGTGTTTGGCTGCACCACACATGGAGCTGTGATTGGGTCGACTTGTGAGTGTTCAGTTGTACAAGCACAGGCACATTTCTTTCATTTTTGTTTGTTACCACAAAACCTGACACACTTGCATGTAAGGCAAGAACATAGTACCAAAATGTGCATAATGTCATCACTGTTCGATTCTCATTGGCACTCGGTGAATTATCTTTGTGATGCTGTAAATCACGGTTTTGTTCGCACAGACACGCCTCTAGCAACATGTGTAAGTGAAATACATTATACTGTTTTCTCTTTTGTTTCAATTCCAGAAATTAAAATATACACTGGACTCCCTCATGGGTCGACAGACAATCAGGTCGCCATTGTTGGAGGTGAGTCACATTGATCCTAATTAAACAATACATATAGTAATTTTCATGTTCTCTTTGTTGAGTAAATATGTTTACAAAGTATGGTCCCTCATTTACAAAGTTTCTGACACGCTTGGAGAACTTCTGTGCTGTATCTAATTATCACAGCACAGCAGTTTCGAACACTTATCACTGATTTTCTGTGTTTGATCAGTGATGATGATTACAAAAACGACGGACAGAACGTTGCAGCATACACGGAATTCATTTGTCGTGCTTCTTATTCGTACGCTTTTTGTATGCTTATGAATAATACACTAACTGTTCATTGTCAGAACATCATATTCAGAAATTGTGGTTTGCAAGAATTACAAGAACACTAAGATAAAAAAAAAGGTACAAGGTCAAATAATATTTTATTTCTGCTCAAAATTTAACACGCCTAACACAAGAACTGTGTGACGTGGGTTCGACGTTTTGCTTGCAGATTTTGACACATCATATACGATACGTAAGAGATAATTTAAAACATTATGTTTCCTTTTATATGTTATTGTAAACTCTCCCTCTGTGTTACATATAGAGCCTAAATTGTTTTCCAAAAGCACTTGATCAGTTTCGTGATAGCGTTTGTTTTCATTTGTACATATTTATGAAAACAAACTCAACTTTTCTAATACACACACAATATATATGTATGTATGTGTTTGTGTATGTATATATATATATATATATATATATATATATGTATTTGTGTGTGTGTGTATAGAAAAACACACACACACACAGAGGTGTATTTCGCAATAAATTTAGATTCCTGGGCTGAAGTTAGAAATTATCCGTTGAAATATACGTGCTTATGTGTGTGTGTGCGTGCGCGTATATACACGCACGCACACACACACATAAGCACGTATATTTCAACGGATAATTTCTAACTTCAGCCCAGGAATCTAAATTTATTGTGAAATACACGTGAATTTTCTCATTATTTATCTAATTGGGCCTATTTACTATTCCTTGGTTTGAAGTGATACACACTTTTTCCATTTGGGCAGAAAATTCAATTCAGTAAATGTATTCCAGTTTTGAAACCAACCTATAGTTTCCGTTTTCACAGTAGTAACTTCTGTTTTAACAGGTCTGGCCGAGGCAGCCAGGGGACAAAGTTCTCGCACGAAAGGTGGATCTTCAGACAACCACGCAGGGAGTGCACCACGACTAGACCCCCCGCTCACAACACTACTCATTCTACCAATTCTCAGCGTCCTGCAACTATCTTCATTTTGTGTAAGGTGACCTATCAGCGAAGCGAAATTTGGAACAGTATTTCAGAAGCGTTTTTGACTCGCCAAAGGCCTCTGAAATCTGAATGTGTTCTTGCCAGCAGTTCGTTTTTAGTACCAAGTGGGCAGTATCACCTTCGTGGTAAAGGAACATAATATCGTTTGCATTGGTATGGTGGCAGATGGTCGTACACTTGCTGAATGGGTTGTGTACGAATGTAATGCGTCACCATGCAAAGTGCAGGCAAGTTGCAATGCCGATATATTGCTATTCAAGGTCAACATAGTTGACCAAACTACGAACTCTTGCGTGTTGAATTGGATACATGGAAACAGTGACTGTTTGTAGGAGCGTATTGACTGAGGTTGGTTGTCATTACTACTTCCTGTCTCCCATCATCGATTTGGTGTCAGTACTGAGTACACTGTAACACCAAATAACGCAACTTTCTCACTGTGTCTTTCTGTTGGGTGCGTGTGCGAGCGAGCGAATGAGTGAGACAGCCACAGAACCCGCCTGACAGTTGAATCTCCAGTTTTATGAGCATGAGGGCATCATGAAATTTGTAGACAAATATTTGTAAATGAGGGGCAGTTTAAAAATCCTTACGTACCCGTGAAGCTTCTGACAAAATCAAAATGAGATATTGTATTTTTTTTTAATTATAACCGTCAACTTTCTGATCCCTAACTCTCTTCTGTGGTGCCATACTCCTAAAACAAATTTTACATTCTGAGGACCGTGCATCGTATATATTCTTATAATAAAACCAACGAGAAGCACTAATTTCTCAAATTTATTTTTGGAATATAACTCTACATATTTCGGACAGTATCTCTGTCCATCATCAGGAGTCTAGCACTCTACACACAGCAATGGTGTATGTCATACAGGTTATGCTGACAACTTGCGAGCAGGATCAGGACGGGACTGAGTTCCATCCTGATCCTGCTCGCAAGCTGTCAGCAAACTTGTATGACATATACCATTGTTGTGTGTACAGTGAAGAACTTCTGATGATGGATAGAGGAACTGTCCGAAACATGTAGAGTTATATTCCAAAAATAAATTTGAGAAATTAGTGCTTCTCGTTGGTTTTATTATAAGAATTCTGAAACAAAGCTTGCTTCTTCCCTATTACTGTCCTTGAACCCTGCCACGTGTTATAAGGTCTGCCGTCAAAATTATTGGATCAACATGATAACCAGTAATTTTCTCTCAGTGTCAGTGCACACACTTATAACAAAACAAGCTATTAAAATTTGTTTTCGGGTAGAAAAGTTACATCGTGAACGAGTTAAAGAAGGCCAATTGATTCTTTTTCCGGATAGGGGCGAAAATTTCAGGTTACGTATCTTACCATCTGGTGTTATCGGCCACAAAAAGAATACCAGGTACTATCCATCCAGAAACTGTTGCGCACTATATAGAGGCCTTGCTGTATATTCTGCCTTGTATTTCGTGGCACGACAAACTACTCTTGCGTAAAGTAATTTATTTAGATAGGGTTGTACATTATTTCAGTGGAAATGCATGTCGCAGTTGAATTATATTTGCGTTTATTGTTTGCAGTTGTTCAGTTAATAGATTTGTCTTGTGGCGTAAAATTTCAATGATATTAATTAATGTGCAGTTGATTCAAAACGTCCTGCATATAAACAAGAGGAGGATCGCTTGTAGAGCAACGTCCAGGACACACAAAGTTGTCTGGATAACAAAGGAAGGCCAGTTCAGTCGTGTCCCTTTTAATTACCGTCTTGCAGTCAATTACGGGGTGAACTGTATTCAGAAATCAAATAATTTTGCGAGTGTAAATAATATTTCAGAAAGAATTTGACTGTATCCAGCTGCAGGCATGTTTAAGGTAAGGAAGGCCATTTTCTTTAAAAGAACCTTCCATGTAATTAATGCGTTTGTGTGCCTGCTTATAAACGGTACTTATTAGCAGTTTGCTTATGGAACCAGGTTTAAGAAAGATTATTTACTTCGATTTGGATGCAAAGCTGAGGAAACAAAAACATGGATGGGAGAGTTGTCGAGTTCAATACCTGATATTTCTGGTAAATAAGAATATTTCCATGTAATTTATTGTCCGTCTTACACAACAATACGATGTCAAGTTAAGTTATGTACAATTAATAAAGCTACATGTTTCAACCCCTTGGGGTCATCTTCAGGCTTATAAAATATGAATCATACAA
>Ga0123354_10019942_pt1 | contig 10536 bp, 5 predicted proteins | sample TergutLab28metaG_2_FD_97872 | JGI IMG/M metagenome (GOLD analysis project Ga0123354, IMG submission 97872) | Labiotermes labralis P4 segment gut microbial communities from Petit-Saut dam, French Guiana - Lab288 P4 | ecosystem: Host-associated > Arthropoda: Insects > Digestive system > Gut ...
ACCGTCCAAAATCGGACACATGTTTATATGAACTTTTTTGATCACAAGGACCTAGGAAATCACCTCCTGCAGTTATGCCCTAAAGTCGTGAAACACCCTGTATCTATATATATATATACATATACATATATATGCGCGCGCTCGTGCGTGCGTACGCCTCCGCGCAATTTCTTAAAGTGGAGGTTATTCAGCTTGGAACCGAATACTAGGAAGTAAACTAGAAAGAAGTTAAGGTCTTATTTCTTCTGAACTGTGGCACTGATTTGTGCCCGACGTTTCGAAACACAATGGTAATCTCATCTTTAAGAGTCGAAACGTCACATGACTAATTTGATCCTCGAATGTGAGACCACAACGGCGTTTCGAAACATCGGCCATCTACCACCCAGTGACGCGGTACCACATCCCAGAAGCACGGAGACCTCTGGGAAAACCTTCTCAGAAATTGCTGTACTCAACCATAAATATATAATTTTTGAGTAGGTTAAACAGGCGGTAAAAGCAAAAAGTGTCTATGTAATTTCCGAGCGGCAGCCAGCAACTGAAAAAATGCTGCGAATGTTTTAGAATTATCAAAACAACCCAAAGACACTCCCGAGGACATTGTAGCCCAGAGGCATACAGCTGGCATTTTCTGCCTTGCATAAAAATTATTAAAAAAACAATTACAAGAAACTGTACACAGTATTCTCTTGCTTGGGTGTGTTTACCTTCTCTACATGTGTTGTATTCTAATTTGTATCGTGTGTTTTGTTGCTAGTTTTGTCTTGTGTGTAATTGCTGTTGGTTGACCGTGTGTATTGTTGTAGTTTTCTTGTGTGTGTTTTTTTGTGTATTTGTTGTATTATGTGGACATTGCTTTTTTTTTTACTTTAGATACCGGACTTCTGGCTAGAAGTCAGTATTCGGAAGGTCCTGCGACCGGCCATCTCAACACAGGTTTTTCTTGGTTTCCCTGTGCCTAAAAACAAATGCTGGGATGGTTCCGGAGATTCCAAGTTGCCACTACATGCTTCTCATGTAGCCCTCCCGAATTAAATTTATTAGTAACCAATTTCATATTTTGTATACCACTGCCACCGGGTGACAACCCAATTGTAGTAAATAAATATTATTATTATTATTGTAAAGTTTGTGTTAGTTACTGTTTGATATAAATTAGTGTAAGTTATGTGTCTTACCTCAGCTGCAGTAAGTTACTAAGCCATGGCAGCAGAAACATTGTCATAAACCTCAAATTCTTTAAGAAACCCGGTTCAATATATTCACGGCCCATACGTCGGAATTCGCTTTCAGCATTCCGAAGGGAATTTCCTTGTGTACCGAAAGCGCAACTAGATACAACATCTGTCGTGAACCTGGCGCACAATTCCTTGGTCTCAAATTCACCTGTGGAACGGGCAGAGAAACGACATTAGAAGCTGCAAGATTGTGTGGCAAGACAGCGGAATGGTGAGTATCGGCCTCTTTCTTTCTTTCTTTCTTTCTTTCTTTCTTTTTTTCTATTCTTCGCGAAGCTGTTCCTGCGGTAGTCTGCTTTGTCAGTAGGTACTTATGTTGAGTGTAAAGCGCTGGTTCCATGCTTATGCTCATTATAACATTGTGGGCGAAAACACAAATGAAACGCAAGCGAAGCTTTAAGAGTGATCGTATACATAACTCAATATTACGAATATGTTCAGATCTCTTCACTAGAGCGCAGGGCAAAATCATGGTACAAAACAAGTAATTAGTCATTTGAATAAATTTTAAAACTCAAATATTTGGAAACTCTATTTTCTGCCGCTGTGTGCAGAATAATTTATTTCCTCGTCTCTTAACCATAAGCCTCCAAATTAAAACTCGCAGAATTATAAGCCTTACATGTTCTATGGGATGTGTGTGTGGAAGTTTTGCTTTTCCGTAGTGTAGGAAGAACTTGAATTGAATAGGTACGAGAACCAAGAGTATACGGCGAATGAACTTAAGTCTCACAATTAAGAATGACATAGACTTTAATATTAGCTGACTGCCTTTGAAATAATCAGTGATAATAAAAATACAGCATGAATATTAACGTGACAGTAAAATATGAATGACCAACTGCAATGGATATTCGGGTTTAAAGGGTTATGAGTACTCATAAAGTTTTCTTATAAATTTCTTGGCTTAAACCGGTTACTTATAAGGTATGTTAGATCAATATAAACACTGATAAGTGATTCTGAGAATGACGTTGTGAGAATCGAAATTCCTGTGTGTCCATGCGTACAAAGGTGCGATAAACGTACTTGCTGTCAATAATTTTGAGTAACGCGGAGAGCAATAATGCGAATAACCAAGTTGGAAGGAGTGACAATAGGCTCCAGAAGAAGAGCCACATACTTTGTACTATTACATAAGTTGTTTGTTTAGGGATGGGGTCAAGGATAAATAACATGGGAAATACATGTATCATGTGTGAAAGAGATAAGGAATTTATACAAAATTTTCGTTGGAAAAATTTGTATAAATTCTATAAATAAGGAGTTGTGGCAGCTGCCGGACGGTTTCTGCAGCCTGACTTGGTGGGACCAAGTCTAGTAATAACAGGCGTCCTTCGGCGGTGGTGTCCGAAGCAGTCTGGACGCATATTTGATAGCAGGTGACGGCACCAACGCGTTAATGATGGTGCCGGTGGTGGTTTCGTGAATGAGAGCGGTGGTGCCTCTCGTCTGTTCACGAATGATAGCCGTTCGCATCGAACAGTTTATACGGTATATGCTACAGTTCGTAACATATCAATAATTAACTTTAAATAAGTTAGTGTTTATTACATAATGGACGTGGCGGTCGGGTTGCTAGCAATAACTATTCGTCGCCTGAAAGAGACGGGCTCAAATATTGAACCGGAAGCCTAATATTCTGACTACGTTTTATGTGATTTTCCTCACTTCGTCCAGACAAATGTTGGGAAATAAGCTTAAATTGCGTCAAAATCGCCTCCTATTTCATTGCTCTCTAATCGCCATTATCTTTTTGATATTACTTTAAGTAATATGTTAAAGTATGATTTCTTACACCAACATGCATTCATTCTTTCTATAAACGTTACTTTTTCCCGTCACAAAACGTTCCCCTGCATCTGTTCGTTATGAAAAGTGCCTATGTAAATATCTTCTCATAATCAGCACTTCTAAGTCAGTGCCTGTGTATCTTTTCACAGCAGCAGTGCCTAAGTGTACTTCCAGCAGCAGCACCTACATAACTATTCAACCATAATTAGTCCCTGTGTGTCTCTTCTCTCAAAAATAGCACCTCTGTATCTCATCTCACCGAACAGTACCCGTGCTCCTGATTTTTCACAAGCAGTGCATGTTTTTCTGTTCTTTCAAAAGTAACACCTGTGTGTCCAGTCTCTCCAAAGTAGTACCTATGTATCTGTTATTTCAAAAGCACTACCTGTGTGTCTGATCTCTCAGCAGCAGTACCTGTGTTTCTGCCGATGTATTCCTTCAGCTCTTGACACACATGTTCGATCAGAGGAAATACCGGTTTTAGCTTTGCTACTGTGAAAGCAGGCATCAGTTGCGATCTTGTTATCTTCCACCTGGTAAACAGCAAAACAGATTTGGATCAATAAAATCAACACTTATATTTCCAACATAAGCCCTTATGAAGCTGAATGTAACAGACTATTGTTTTTATGCCGTCTAGTCTGGTACCTAGATGTCATCATTTAGAAGGAACCTGCTGTTCCCATCTTCAGGGCTGAATATAGAGGCAACTGTTGTCCGCAAAAAATTATTAACCAAGTATCGGAATATTAGGCGACGCATTTCAGAATAAAGTAGTGTCAGGAGTCACGTCGACGTCATACGACAATCAAACTGCTCATTCAGCTGCGTAAATGTCTAGTTTGTAGACTGTACCTGTAAGCAAAATCATCGCATGCGTTTACATTTTACGTGCATCAGTTCAGTCCCTTGCCTTGAAGAGTATAGCGTTTGGTCTGACAGCCTAAGGCAGAACATAATTTGAGGTTTCGACACCGTGATATATTGTAGGTGGTTGTCAACGTTTCAGGGGAACATGTTTTCACTGAAAATTTATAAAGCAACGCGACTCGCGCAAGTAGTCCATAAACGATAATATTGGTATAGTTTACAATTATGAGCCTCCAGACATTTTATGGAAAAGAGCCACACCCGTTATTGTGGGCAGATTCGCGGGCCGTACGTGAAGAAGTAAGAGTAAGTGGTATACCTAACAGTAAGTGGTATACCTAACCGTCTGAATAACTGTGTAATTTTTAAAGTGTATAGCCTACATAATTTACAAATGTGGCTTCTGGCGAGCCGCAGGTTGGAGATACGTGTTTTTTATGCACACGAGGTTGACCGTGAATGGCGCTTTAAAAGGGTTTCCATAGAAAGTAGACTCGTAGTTGACTAAAATCAACAAATTATAGTTGCACGGGCGGAAATAAGAAGCCAACAAGTAAGGAAAAATATTTTTTTTTAACTGTCTGGCCGCTGGGTACGTCGCCTCCTGAATCGAGGCTTGCGAAAATCGTCTGGCTAGCCATCCATGCTATGTAATTATGGGTGGTGGGGTTTAAGTGTTCAGGCCAATGTTAAATTTGACCTACTGACAGGACGTAAGAGGATAGATGGAATTGACTGCTAGAAGGCTTCGTTATTTGTCCTCAGCACTTAACACCACTTGACTATCGAATAGAGAGAGAATGCCATGAGCGGGTACGTCACACGCATGCTAATGGTAAATGAATACACTACTTTCATCGGGTAGCTAACAAGAAGAGTTCAATTGAGAACAGCAAGCTTAAGGTTAAAAGATAATATTCAGGTTTGCTGACAGCTTGCTGCTCGCAAGCTGTCAGCAAATCTCTGTGACATATACCATTGCTGTGTTTACAGTGAAAACCCCTGGTGATGGACAGAGGAACTGTCCGAAACACGTAGAGTTTTATTCCGAAAATGAATTTTGGGAAATTTGTTCATCTAGTTGGTTTTATTATAAGAATTCAGATGGGCCTTAAATAAATATTGCACGTGCTCAAGGGAGTGTCCAGTTGCTAGATCTCGAATGGAATGACAAATTTCATGGAAGGCGAAGATGTTGTGATCGGCTGAAACGCTGTTGGCTTGTCATTGAAGACTGCTGCATGTGTCTGTCTAGTTACGGTACTAAGAAGACAGCGAAATGTGAGGGTGTCAGAAAGTAACTTATTACATCGACAGCAGGTTGAAAGGGAGCAGCATATTAGAACTTACCTCTCACCACGCAAAACGAAAGGGTTACGTCCAAACATGGGGTCTGCATCAATATCTATCTGAATCTCGTTGTCGTGAAAGTTAGTGAAGTCTCTCACGAGTACGTCCTTGATGAGTTCAGGATCTCTAATTACAAGCGCTGGTTTACCGAACTTGAAAGCTCCGCCATACTTATGTCCATCCAGCTTCCTGTAATTATAGGCATGCTTATTGTGTGTCATTTGAAAATATTACCATCATTACTATCACGTTCTTCTTCTTCGTCGTGAACTTTGTGGTCTTGTGGTATTGCAGCCTGACCATGTACTTCTTTGAATCATCTTAATTTTTTTTTTTTTTGACGTTTTGCTGACCGTGCGTCTCAGTATATTTATCTCAGTATTTAACCAACTTCATGCACAAAATTTGTTTCACAATAAGTTTTATTTCATGCCTCTACATGTTTCGAGCACATGTGCTCATCATCAGAAGGTCAAAATTGCATTACACAGCCTCTGGTATCATCACATCTATAGGTGTGATGATGACCTCCTGCTGATGAGCATATGTGCTCGAAACATGTAGAGGCATGAAATAAAACGTATTGTGAAACAAATTTTGTGCATCAGATTGGTTAAGTACTGAGATAAACATCTTAATTATGTTCCAGGGGACTGATTTGTCCGTTGACTTGCTATACCATACTTAATTCTGCTTGGTCACTTGTCCTTAATGAATAATCGGTTCACTCAGCTGTATGTGGTCAAAGGGGTCGGCGGTATTAGTCTATCGATCCGTTATGTAAAATCTCAAAATGTCCTCTTTTTCCTCGTTTTTTAAACTCTTTTAAATAATACATTAATAAAAGTCCGTATTTTATAAGACGTAAGAAATCCAAATCTGATTACTACCGTAACGTTCTTTTGTTATCGTAAACTTGTTAACTTTGTTTGTTAAAATCTGTGTATATCTACGGGCACAAATCCTCTCTTTTGGAAATACAAAGGGTAAAGATAAAGGTAAAGGTAAAACAATCTCTGTACCGGCCTGGACAGGCCCTTAGGAGTCCAGGAGAGGTTGAAACTCCCAGAATTTCTAGGCAGTCTACACATGAAGGTGGCAAGGTTGTCGGCCGTACGTACCGGCCGTTTTTAACGCCCAGGAGTATAACCGTGATACTGATTTTAGTTGGAGGCTGAGTCGACCCCACGGCCATAGTGCGACTTCAAATTTTGGAACCATATCCTACCTAAATTTCAAGAAGAATACCGGTGTGTCACCCAAATCCAGATTGTGAAAGTGTTATAGCAGAGCCGCAGTAAAATCCTGTAGCCTTTTCTGATCATTTTTCTTAATTGTCTCCACTGTTGACATTCCAGATAATACTGATATCATTTTCTCTTATTTCGTCAATTATCGTATCATTTCTGTTCACGGTGGTGTAGGTAAATTCGATGTCCCACTTAGTCGAGGTTCGACGGTCCCCAGTGTTGTTGTTGGAGGTTGCTGTGTGACTGTTATGGTCACCCCTGCTTTATATTGCGTTTTCACGTACAGTGCAGACGTTTGGGGTGTTAGGCCTTGTCGACTGGTAAATTCCTCTCCCTATTTTTTGAAGCAAGCAAATGTTTTGTTAATTTTTACGGAAAGGTAACAGAGCTTTGCTGACTAATTAAAGATCTGCAAGTAATTCGTGAGAAAGTTTTTTGGGTTTTGAATGTCATCAGCTATCCCGTGATTGTAAGTTAAACTGAATCCATCGCAGCATGGCTGCATAAAGTGAAACTTTTTAAATTACTTTCTCACAATCCGTTACGCTTTTTGTTTTTCTCAAAGACCTACTAATTCAATTTGTTTAAACCACAATGGTTACTTTACGTACCACCAGATTTAGAATTAAAAAAAAAAATCCACGCTCTACCAACAGAGTGCATTTATCTGTTTTGTGCTAATTTCAGAACAAGCAATGATTATTCTCTTATACAGCATTATTTGTTTGGTTTTATGATGGAGTCGACGTGTGGTTATTGCGGGATTGCAACTTATAACCGTCTGGCTCAACTTTCTCACTCAGTCGTTTTGCATGATACCTAGTTTAGAGGGACTAACGTGGTTTGAGTGTGGTGAACTGAGTAAGGAAGAATTGTTAATACGATTTATGTTTAATTGATAATCTGGAGAATTGTTTGTGTTATTTTATTTTATTTCTTTTTATTTGGCGCTAATGTGATACATGTTCTAATTACATGCGATAAACTTAGCGCAGATCATTTTGTCACTTGGCTTCTTCACTACACATCAACCTTTATGAAATAATAATATTTATATGGTCCGAAATTTGGTAAAACAAATTAAATTCAATTTATAACTTATTTTAACATTGTACCCCGACCGTAGTAACACTTATTAATTTCTAGTTATACAATTAACCTGTAAATCTGTCCTAAATTAGGAGCCATGCCCTTAGGCGTCCTTCATCTACGACGACAGAAAAAATGTGCGTTCTTCGCTACAATATGCGAAGTTGGTTTACTTGTTCAAAATCCCCTTAACTCTAATTTTCCTAACCAGGCTGATTGGTCCCATGTAAATTTAGCAAAATCTCGAAATAGGCCAAAACTTTAAAATTTTGTATTCTATCTCCTATTCGGTTCCTAATGACTAACGCGATGTTCCTTAATGTAATATATGTAAATCCCATATGGGCGTCTTCTAACGGACAGTTTTAATGTGCAACTGTAACTAACAAGGTATCCATCCTCTCTTGATTTACATCTCCAAAAAGTGTCATACCCCCGAATTTTGACTGTCCAAGCAAACTTCAAAACTCCGTTAAACTTGACATTGACGAATACCTAACAAATTAAAATCCCCTTTTATAAACACATTCTGCATCTTCTATCCTATACTAACATCTACTTTTCTGTCTCTCTCCAGCTATCTGTCTATCCTACTTCACACATAACTCACTCTCACTCTCTGCTCTTGCAACCTGTCATTCCCCTCTCTCCCGAACATTTGTATAACCACCAGATGCTACTGACCTCCCTCCTACGCTAACATATGTATCCCTAGATTTCAGAAACTAATTTTGATCCTTATAATTACAGTAATTCTTCCAAACTCTTATAAACTTTGAACATAATTTAAGTTAATGTCAGTCTGTAAGTAGCCAGTTTTATACTCGACAAGTTGTATTCTTTGATTTCGTTGTAATAAACCACATGTAATTTTGTTCAAATTTTAAGGAACTAACTTTCCCTTTTTCCTTATACTCGGAAGTGCTGCAAGGCACCATCTTGGGACCTAATTTTTTTTATATTTTTATTAATGCTCTGTACGCCAAAGTTATTTTTCTTCTGTCATTTTTTTCGTGACCTAAAAATCGTTCGTTTCAAAGTTTGTTGAAGTAAAATTACTACAACATGGTATTCATTAATTTGAAACTTGTAGGTTGAAAACTGTGTGACATTAATATTCTTAAAACCAATACATATTTTATGGTATCTGTACAACTAATAGTACTTATTTTAATGACGTGGTGGCATATATTTATTGGCATATGTGACAACACACAGATGAGTGTGGAAACATAATATTGAAGTGGAATTTGTAAACACTTCAATCCAAAGGGCCGTACATTTAGGGTATGTTCTGCTTCTTATTAATGCCTCCCAAAACAAGCTGAGTTGCTCATTCCCTTTTATATCGCAATTTTCAATCACCTAATAGGATAACTGGAAGTTATTCTACGTTCATTGTTTACTACCGTCTGAAGTTCATTCCCTCGTCTATATGTATGTCTGTGGCAAATGTAATCTGCAGATGTATTGGTGCTTAGACTAATATAATGTAATATGCTGACACTGTATGTATGAGTTACTTACTGTATTTTATAAGGTATATTAATTAGAACTCTTATCTTAATTTAGGTGTGCATTGTTTTGTTTTTATCGTGGTATTATTTGTGACTTGTTGCAAATTTTCTTGTTTAATTTTTATTTGCAATCTCTTATTTTACTTATATTTTGTTCAGTGCTGTATCTAATTTTCCTCATTACTGTCGTTCGTCACGTTCGTACAGTGAACTGCCACTGCCACTACTTACCAGTACATGTCTCCGTAGTTCTCACCCATGCTCTTCCTGGACAGCACTGTGTCCATCATATTTCCGAATAGTGGTAGAGGTTTCACATATGGCACACCTCTCTTCCGCCAGTAGCCGTGATTGTGTGTCAAGTACAGGTACAACAGAACTACACCTCCCAGCACAAATGTGCTAATGGCACTCCAGGATCCCAGGATATAATCCACCATTTTTTAGGACAGCACTTTCCCTACCGAGAAATAATTGAGAAAAGTAGTGTGTGTCTCACAGTACACGAACAGTAGAAGATTAACCAACTTGGTTTACATATTTCTCATTACCACGCACTCGTCTCATATATGAAGTCCCTCCGTTTTACAGCTTCGATTTGTCTTGTTTTGCTCGATGCGTTTGCTGGAAGGTCACTTAAGGAGTATTATATTTATACCTTTTACGTCCAGGGCTAATTCGTCGACAGGCGACCATAGCGTTTACTGTTTACTGTAAGCGCTGCAGCAGTAAACGTGACGTCACTTTCTTCCATTTTTATATCCTGAATTTAAAAATAATTGAGAATTATTTACTGCGTGCATCTTTGTGCCCATTAAGATATTTGCTCTTCGTTCGCGAATTATATTCAAGATGCACAGGTCCTTGACGGGAGCGCTACCCGAAAGACGAACTCTACCAGTGAAACGAACTGTTCTTCGTTCCGGTATTTACTGGCGATGAACTTCACTAAAGAACTGGATCTGCTTAGCTGTGTTTGTTATAACACTCTATAAATCTATGAAGATATCTTCTTTGGTCAAAGTTTCCGAGATCTTACGAATGTGTTACCCTTTGACAAAAAGAAAAAATTCACTTAAATTACATAAATATGAAATCCCGTTTACTGGAAAGGAAAGTGTTGTTGAAAGTGTCCATAAACTGTACAGAAATAATATAATATAATTTTTGTGGATTATCGCTTTCTAAAGCATTGTTTCTAAACCTTTTCTCCATGCAAGTAAACCCCTAAAATAATTGTTCATACCTCGAGGTAATCCCTACATACGAAAACGTTTGCATGTCAGATGTTGATAGCGGGGAGCGCAACTCAGTTATTGCTAAATAATTTTCGAAAAAATAAAAATGTTAAGAGCTGACACACACACACACACACCACACACACCACACACACACACACACACCACACACCACACACACACACAC
>Ga0123354_10019943_pt1 | contig 10535 bp, 12 predicted proteins | sample TergutLab28metaG_2_FD_97872 | JGI IMG/M metagenome (GOLD analysis project Ga0123354, IMG submission 97872) | Labiotermes labralis P4 segment gut microbial communities from Petit-Saut dam, French Guiana - Lab288 P4 | ecosystem: Host-associated > Arthropoda: Insects > Digestive system > Gut ...
ATGAAGGTTAACCCCGTAATATGTAGACTAAATTATTATTTGTGCTTCTCACGACATTTTGTTAGGGCGATCAAACCGTGGAGGTTGTGGAACCGGTTGTGGAAGGGGAAGGGGAAGGGGAGGTGAAGAACTGCATGCTGAGTTTTGGCGGTGACTTGAAGGTTAGAGACCACTTGAAAGATGTAGTCGTAGATAGACTGATAATATTAAAACGGATCCTACAGAAATGTGAGGTGAGGTTTTAGCCTGTATTAATGTGGCTCAGGATAGGGGCAAGTGCGGGACTATGGTAGACCGTGTAATGAACTTCCGGGATGTATGAAATATGGAAATTTCTGGACTAGCCTTGGAACGGTAGCTACTGATGATGGGAGTCTGCTGGATGGAGTTAGTTACAGGGCAGTTTGAAAGGAAGTAAACATTTAACAGGTGTTCATGACAAAGTGAACTTGCATGTGGCAGTATGTACCACTCGATACATAAATACATAATATGATAGGGCTAAAAATGAAGTTTCATTGTTGTGGTAGGCTTCTTATTAAAAAAAAAATCCGTCCGAACGCCTGCTTTAACGGCGTACCAACTGTTCAGCTCTGCTCACGCAGCTGTGTTTCTTGTGATTCTTAGCGCGAGAAGAGATAATTTGCATCAACATGATTCAATGGTTGTCTTTGTAGTAGTGACTCAGTGTGTTTTTGTTAGTTGGGAGCCGAATTATAATGTGTTTAGATGAACTTAAGGCTTCGGTAAAGTTTAAATGCGTTTCAGTTATCCTGATATGAGCTGTTCGCACTGTTTTGTACCCGCTATGTCTTGGTGTCATGGACCACAGCCAATATTGTGTGGGAGAGACTCGTAGTGACGTTTCATAGGTTGCCAAGCAGTATGGATGAATGGACACATTTATAGAAACGTGTGTCATTCTGTAACTAAGACTGTTGTTGAAAGGCTATTTGCCACAACTTGCACCGGACAGGAGCAGTACTTATTTAATTGTATATCTTACAGTTACGAATTATTCTATTTAATTATTGCGTATCGTCACTTGTGTGTTGTGTGGGTAGAAAAAATCACGCCTCGCGTTCTCTAATAGTATTGACGTCGGTTACGAGATACAATTAATTTTTCAAAACTCGATGAACCATGCCACCTTTGTTAATATGCAGTATAAGTACTTGTTAGACGCTTTTGTATTATGAGACACACTGAACCGTGTATTTTCCATTCGACTAAACATCTACTGCAGTGAGTTTGATAGCAGAAGCGCTTATGCCTCGGTTCCGGGAGGTCGGATCGCATCACACGGCTTGTGCGGAGGACCCTAGTAGTAGTAGTATCTTGGTATCGAACGTAACGGTCGAGTGATTAGCATTCCGGCTTCGTGTTTATGAGGTCTCGGGATCAAGTCTTGACCCCGAGACAGGCTGTCCTGACAGGAACGTTTCGTGGTATTGGTCTTTCCAAACAAATGCTGAAAAGTCACTGTCACATTTCAAGGACTTGGTCCCGTGTCCCGCCCTGTTCTCAGTATAATAATACAAATATCTCTGTAATGGACATCTAATAATACAAATATCTCTGTAATGGACGTCCTGTGTTCCATTTTCTTACTGGTTGAATGTCATAATAGTGTGCATGGGTTTGGGCATGTCGTTCTGTAGTCATAGTTGTTGATTTCTGCCAGAACTGGTTGTGTTGTAAATTCCTGCTAAATATCTTAATTTCTTTTGTTCACGTGCTACGAACTCTTTCATACGAAGAAGGTACTGGCGACATAGTAAGGGCTTCAACCTGTACCCCGCTCGTAGTGGAAGAAATGCCGTTACATGAAGTCTGTCTGGAGTCGCAAGGTAGCAGACCTGCCGCCGGGCTTCTCATGGGTAGGCTAGAAAATTATAACCCACTTTCAAATCTCAAAACATGGAGCCACGTGTATCTTTAGTAAATGCTGAAGTGGTGCATCAGATAAACCATGACCATTTCAATTTGTTTTTCCATTTTATTAATCATCCTGCCATTTGACGCCATATAGAGTACAGTACTGTCAGGCGTGTTGAATAAACAGAAAATAAGGTAAAACAATACCTTGATAATTTATAACATTTTTATTAAAGGCGTAGGGGTTTGACGTTTTTTAGGGGGGGGGGTAATTGGGACACGTATAAGGGGTGGGATGATTACCAGAGGTTTCTTTCGAATCCTTTTCATCAGATGTACGTAGGTTGTGAAGTTCCTAGTAATACGTGTGAAGTTGGCCACTCTTTTTTATTTTTTAGGCAAGGCATATCTTTAATTGTATTTTGGATGTGTGACAATGAGTTGTTCCATGAATTACTTTATTTATTGGCCACGATTGTAAATCAGCCGCCTGTCACAGTTGGCTACACTTTTATGAAACCAGCAAATTTCTGTGATATTGTATATGGTAATTACTCCAAATCTTGGCAACGTTTATGTTGAATTCACGTTTAGTGTTGGGCTTTCTACGTAAATTCAACCTCCCTATGGTGGCCGACCTTTAGAGTTTATAGTTCCTGTTATCGGACTGTACGTAGGTAGAAATCCTCAATCATTAGTAGAACTACCCATTGTCCACCCAATCTCCATCCTTTCCCCACCATTATGAACAACAGATTGGAATTTTCTAGTAGCAACTGGCCCATTACTGTGCTTTGAGGTCCCTGTTCATTAACAAGGTTAAGTGCTAGCTTTCCAACTTGACCACCCGTCTCTACACTCTGAACTGTACATTTGTGCAAGTTATATTGCACAGTTCAATTTTCATCTTGTAGCGGTTTCCGCAGATTTGCCACCTGTGTACGTTTGGCGGTTTTGAATGTAATCATGGGTCTCCATAATAGTCGGGTTTCACTCTGTTATATTTGAATACATAGCCGTATGTAGAATACACATAAGTTCGAGGCGTGAATTAATTTTCAAAAGTATTTCGTACATTTGCTACCAAAACGGCCAGGAAGAAAAGGCTTATGTGCATCAATTCCTCCAGTTGATGTGGATCAGCCTGCAATACAGAAATTAGATACGTGTTATGAAGTTCAGGGTCGTGACGGCGGTGTCTGTGAATATTACAGACATTACCCGACTTAAACGCAATTTAAAAAAAAAAATTAAAAAAACCTGAAATAACGTTTTTCAAACGCGCGCCTAATTGTTCCATGCGGGAATGAAAGCGAAGTGAGACGAAGGTGGCGGAAGAATACTGCTGGGCGATAACACAGGCGGCGGGGCGGTCATGCTGCGACCGATGAGGTTCAGGTGTGTTGGGAGTTTGGATTTCAACTGAACTGCATGTGTGAACATCTATAGCTGACCATATGTGTACTAAATTCCGACTTGCACCGGACCTTTAGGAACGCAATCTACAGCGTAAGTTGCGGTGTTCCTGTACTGTGTTCCGGTGTATGACTCTTTGCACTGTCTTCGTCAGATAGCTTAATCCCTTCTAGCGCGTGGGTGAAGAGGTAACCTGGTCGGGGGAAACAGCGCACGCAGCTCCAGATGTTCTGGCTGCGTTTCAAAAACATCGTCTCATAACCTGCACGACTCTGTAGTTTCTTTGAAGCGTTCATTTGTTAACGAAAGGAAAGTCTCATAAAACAAAATTTAACCTTAACAGAAGCATGTCTTTTGCGATAGACAATGTACTTTTATTCCCAACAAAGTAGATGTTTTTGAAACTAGTATAGTGTTGCCCGACCGTGCTGTCTACAGCTGTATGCAGTGTTAGGGGGCTCAGGTATCAAGTTATCTGATACGCACAGCAGTTTGGTATAGGTCTCTATAGGTCGCAGTTTTAGAGGAGTATGCCCCGATCATCGGTATTCTGATGATGGTGGTAGCAGGTCCCTGTACAACTGCGGTACACGGCGTCACACCCAGGAAGACAAAGACAAAAGTAACATCATGTCTGAGGACACAGAGCAGAATTTCAGAAGCTGATGGCCAGTCAGTTTCCACTGCGGTGTTCTGCGTTCTGACGCCGCGTAGTCTGGTAGATGGAAGCCGAGGTCGTCGAGGAGTGTTCTACTTCCATCTTGATGTTCGATCTTGAAGATGGAATCATCTTATTCCTTCGAAACGTTAATGTCCACCTACAAGACTACACGATGCCATAATGACCCTGAGGATCGCAAAATGCAAGTCAAGGAATTCCCCCCCCCCCTCTCCCTCCTCACCATTTTTATGGAAGCCAAGTACCCATTATTGCGTTAACAAGAGCCACCACGCGATCCTAATATCATCCTCCCTTTTACCCCCGGGTCTCCAAGCTCCTTGAGGGGTTTTTTCCCGGCCAAAATTTTGCATGTATTTTCCATTTGTGTCACATTTCGCGCGCATCTCATAATAAATGTTTTGGTCCCTATAGTAACGTTGGATGAAGAGTGCGAGTTATGAACTCCCTCGTGGAATTTGTGACCCTAGATAGAGTAGATATTGTAGCGACCGCTGCACGGGCTGGGCATCTTGTACACAGGCACAGCCTTACGTGTGCTTTTCACCGTGCACCACAGTCTGCGTGAGATGGCAATGGTTCCTTAGCTAGTCAAGATACCCCGCGTTTTATGAAACCCGCTTTCATTTTACCCCATGAATATTTTTACGCGCCTTTTATTTCCGTTTCTTGGGCCAAATGATCTCTCCAGACGACCTGAATCTGTGTTTTTTGCTTTAATGGGACGAAGTAACTAGTGGAAATATTCAACTAGTTTGACTGGAATCAGTTTAAAGTTAGAATCGCCTATCACAAATAAGGATTTACAAATGTAAGCTGACAGCCAATTTTAAACTTGAAGGTAATAACTAATTCATTATCTCCTCATGTCTTTTTTGAAAATACAAAATCTACCGGATTATAAAAGAACAACTTAGATACGAAACAAATTACAGTGAGAAAATTTGAACCTGAAATAAAGTTGTATTAAGATAATGAAAATTTACATAATGCAGTAGTTCATTACTTGCGCATTATCGTGTACCTAATACTGTAATACTGTGCAGTGAGGATGGGTTTGGTGGAACAAGTGATTGGAATCGGTGAAATTAGAGTTATTGCGCGCGAAATATTGGGCTGAAAACTTCAAGCAAAGCATTCGTCGCACATGCCTAGACGTAAATGGGTGAATGAAATTAAAGTGGATCTGCTGAACAAGGTGGAATGAGAAGGTGCGAAGAATTACTGTTCAGTTCTGGTAACTAGAGACTTGGAAAATATTTAAGGAATGCGAGCAGGGCGGGGAGGGTATTGGCCTGGAGAGGGCGTCTGACTCAGAAGCTCTCTGTTTTAAAACATTTGCCACATTAAGCCTGACTACCGGCCTCTGGGTTCTAACGGCCGATGTATTTGGGACTGATGTTTTCCACTGATATATCGTGCCATAAAACAGGTAGACCTGCTAGCCTCGTACCCCGTGTCTGGCTTTTCCTTCCTTCTTGGCCGGTGGGGGGAGGGTTTATATCTTGTGTATCTTTGGATTTTATGTACCCCTACACCGTGATCGGCTTTCGGGTCTTGTGCAGATCTTCATTGCAAAACTCCGAAAAGTCTAAACTGCTCGTTGCATTAACATCTGAGAGGACAGAACCGGGGTTCAAGTGTAAGCTAAACTTTACACGATCAAACAGACGTTCTTACCTCAGGGTCTACCCGCACGTAACACGTGGAGGACAAATTCTGAGTCAAGCTATTGACGTATTTTGTTCAGTCGGTAACACGTTATTTTTTAATACTTCCCTTAAGAGTACTTGGTTAATTTGTTTATTGTGCAGCGCTGTGTCATTTGTTTATTGTGCAGCGCTGTGTCATTTGTTTATTGTGCAGCGCTGTGTCATTTGCAGTGGAGTGAGAAAAGGACTGATTGTGGTTGGTGAACATTGTGAGGGACATTGTGTGAGGCGGCCGTGACCTGATACGGCGATGTGCCTACCATCAGAGGGGAGTGAGAGAGAAATTCGAAGTCAGAAACTTCAGTTACCTCACCTTAGCACACAAGACGCTGGAGAAAATTTGCTTATGAGCCAAATAATTTAGGGAGTTTGGAGGATGATCGGTTGTGCGGGGCATGTAACATGCATGGAGACGATGGCAGAAGCAAAATGGTTTACTGGAAAACCTGAAGCGAAAAGGTCACGTAGGAGACCCAGGCATAAGTGGGAGGATAATATTAAAAACATGACCGTGTTAGCATAGCAACGAAGTTTCTAACGTTAACTCGTACGAAGGTCTTCTGCTGCGATGTATGAAAGTAGGCCTACCCGGGGCTGTAACTGAGGTTTACTGCGCATGGTGCATGTTACGGAAGCACCATTTCTCCCCAAAAGTGTTAAAAGGTGTATACGTGAATGATTTTCAGCACTACGTCTATCTCATTGGTGAGCAGTATTTTGGACAAGAGGGCCATATCAAGAGAAGAAATGTGTGCAGACCACGTTGTACACAATACGTAGTATATTTTTTGCTATGTATCGTTGACAGTGATACCGTCGTCCGTGGTGCCAGTGACGAGGCGATAAAAATGATTTGAAATTAATTTTAAAAAATTTGAATTAACCGTAAAAAAAATTGAAAGCCGTAGACTGCGATTGAGAAAACAATAGGAATGAAAGAGGCAGAGACATACGGGTGAGAAGCACTTCGAGACACATAGCCTACTTTGCTGTTAGCCCGGAGGGGTAGTAGGCGCTGGATGGGGTGGTTGGTCTTTACTCCCCGGCCGCTTAACACCCGGGAAAGAGACCCGATGCCGATGGTACAGGAGGCTGAGTGGGCCCAAGGGCCTGTCCGGACGGTGGAAGAAAATCTCGCTACCATCGGGATTCGATCCCCAGACCCTCCAGCACTTTGCGATTCGCTATTCCGACTGCGCTGTCCACTTAAGCTTACCGATTCTCAAACAAAGCCAAGTTACGCGACAGTTAGGCCTACGTTTTTGCGAGGTGGAACTTATACTGTAGTACGAAAATTGTGTTGTATTGTCAGTAACGCAAAATGTAACTGAATACTATTTTTACGAATGCGGATAAAGTATTTATCCGTCGAATTTTACATCTTTTTGTTTGGTGTTTCTGAAATTAGATTGCGGTTGGCGTTAAAATGTAGAAGGGCCGCTCGTGGACCGCGGACCACATTTTGCTTATCGCTGCTCTATGGCGTAAATGTGAAATGAAGTGTTTCCTGTACTTATTACGTGTAACATCTTGTATGTACTTTTGTAGGTGTATGTTGTACGTGTGTATATAGAAGATTCACGTACTGCGTATAGGTTGTGCTTCACGTATTTTTTAGCTTCATAACCCTTAGTTTTGCGTCCCTAATGTATTGCGAGTGCATTACTCTGGTCACGCCTTTAGGCCTACCCTGTATGGGGCTTACAGGTCATGGACGAGTAAACGTTCGTTTCGGTGTATAGTTGCTATGTTTATGTGGAACTGTGAGCTGCAGTTGGTATCTGTCGTGAAATATGAATTGGATTATGAAGATTTGGAAGTTATTTCTTCGCAAAAGAGCAACGTATTCCAGCTGTGCACACTTATACCATGCAACTTGTGCAAGTGGACACGCAATATTGTAGGGCTGCGACTGTTGGAATTCCCATCTCCAAGAAGATATGTCACATGTGTGTTGACTCTTCGTATATGCGTCTCCTTAATTTCTGGCTTCATGAATGACAAAGTTATAGATTGTTGTCTGTGTGGGGACCTGCATATTTTGATTGAATTATCTAAATATAACTTCGCGTTCGTCCAAACTGCAGAATGCCAAAACTAATTGCAAAAGCTACATTAGAGGGAACAAGGAAAGGCGGAAGGCCACGTAAAAGGTTTGGAGACGAGGTTGAAGATAATTTAAATATAAAGGGAATAACAACAGGCAGCTAAGGGCCAGAGACCTTCGGGAATGGAAGCAGATTGTATTGGAAAGCCAAGTTTAAGTGAGAAGAAGAAGAAGGAGAAGAAGAAGGAGGAGGAGGAGAAAGAAGAAGAAGAAGAGGAGAAGGAAGAAGAAGAAGAAGAGGAATAATAATAATAATAATAAGTTTGTATCCGTATTTATATTTTTATCAGCCAGCTTGTAATTATTTTACCAATGTGTATGCAAATGAAAAATACGCATACAAACTTTAATATTTTAATTGTGTTGAAAATTTCCAAATTTAAAAAAATAAATAATGCCAGCGTATAAATTTTGATGAACATTTAATATGTAGTGTGTATATCACATAAACTTTTGAGTTTTAGACAATTTCAAAGAGTTTGGTCGAGAAAAATGAAACTGCAACAGCCCTCCTCTCGCCGTTATTGGAATGTTTTTGGCCAATTATTTCTGAAGGTCGTACATTTCATAAAGGAATAGCCGTATGGATCGAATTGATTTAATTGGACGGACGATACCGTTTTTCCCTACAAACACAAAAGTTGAGTTTGAAAGTTCAGTGAGCACCACGCAAGTTACTTGGCTCTTGCATTTTTGATATAACAAGAGTTTAGAAAACAGCCTTGCATAGATAAGTACGAGAAAGAGGAAATGATGAAACGCTTTTGGGTCAATGCTGAAGTATTTTGTCCAGAAATTTTCTATACTCGTGCTTTCGAAACTGTACCATGCACTTGAATCATACATGAGTTTGATGGGGCGCGGAAGCGAATTCACATCAGTATTGAATGGATTTTGCACCAGTTTCTGAGCAAGATTATTCCAAGTGGCATATGAGAATGTATGTCCTCATCAGGACATTCGAGACGGTATTGTTTTGGATCCGGGAATCTGATCAAGATTTCCCTTTTGAGGTAACGGTCATGTGAGATAAGGGAAAACCGTGAAGTTCCCCCTTTTTCTAGTTGGAATTTATGATTATATTGTAGTGGGCAGTGATGTTGATTTCCTTCCTTTTTCATGAAACTGAGGCCAGAGGTAGACTCAGAATCGTCCACAAAGCACATACCAACTATAGCAGAAATGTGTCGACTTCGAAAACCCATGCATTTCTTTTTCTGGTCCCAGGGTAAATTTTTTAAGTTGTTGCTGGATTTCTTAGACCAGGCTGAGCACATTTATTTTCGAGAGCAACTAGATTCCGCTTGAATCGAGAGTTTCAGGACCATCTCCCATGCGTATGCATCAAAGAGCTGCAACAGGTGTATTTAAAGTGCTTCTCTTCACAGAACTGGCAGCCTGTGTTTGACAAATACAGCAGGTCATCTGGAAGCACCTTATCAACCAAGGCTTTTTTTTTATGGATAAGGCAGTGAGTCGTGGTTATTGGCTGGTTATGATTCGATACCAGGAGTCAGTCATCGCCTTGGCACCGCAGTAGTAAACGCCCCTCCCTAGCTCTTCCTGTCAAATGACATTTTTCTGAAAAATGGGCAACTGTTGCCCAAGTGCCGGAAGCCTGTGCTTTGGTCTCCAGTGCCTCAAACAAAGCATTTTTGCCGTAGTTTCATCAAAGAATATAGAATATATGAACTTCTGCCTGCATTATTGTTCATCGGCGGTATCGTCGCCCTGGACTCTAAAACAGAAACGAAATGGGTCTGTTTTCCCAGCAGTTGTGTTAGTATAACTTCTTCAAGGTCTTCAATACGTCGTTTCACGTTGTTATCAGGGAGAAAAGATTCTGATAATTTGTTCTGGCTGTTGGTACCAAACACAGTGTTCACAGCATTCAACAAGTATGGACAATTTTGCAAGTGCCTGTCCAGTCTGGCGAAGTTTCTTTGCTCTGGCAGCTAGCAGCAACGGCTTGTAATTCGCTACCATCAGTTAGGCCGTTCCCTGATGAAAAGCTCCATTGGAGTCCAGCTACATGCGTTTTGAGTATTTAAGTTTGGCGTGTGGCTTTTCTTCACATGTTGCTTAAGACTGTCAGGTGTTTTGGCATCGTTGCTTAAGACTACGTGGCAAACGACGCACTGGGCGAGGTCAGTCCCAATTTTTTTGCCCCGGTGTCAGTGAAGCTAAACTTGATACACTCGTCTTACTCCCTTCTCTTTAGTGCTGACACATCCACATAGAATAAATCATTTCATTCGTAATTACATGAACATCTACAGGGGGTGTTTCATTGATTTGTTTTTTTAAGTTTTTTTTAACAATCGCTAAGAAATCAATTTTGCAAGGCAGTGTTCGTTACAACAACGTTTTTCTAGATCACTCTGTGTTACAGGGGTTGATTGTCCAGGTAAAAATGTATGACAGACATATATACAGGTGTTTGCTTGTAGGGCCCCTTTATGTGTCTGGCCTACTTTAGCGTCGAATGAAAGGGAAAGGCTCATTTGTGGGGATTCGAGTGCTCCGTGACAGCTTTGAATCGAAAATGCAATATAAATACTTTTCACGCCTTCTGAAATAATGCCTGAAATAACAATTGTGATCTGACGCGATAGTGGTGGTAGACAATTAAATAAATTGTTCGCCCAAGCGGCTCCCCCCCCCCCCCCCCCCCCCCCCCCCCCAAAAACTAATACTATTCCGGCCCACGCACATTTTATATTAATAATCCGCCCCACTAGTG
>Ga0123354_10019944_pt1 | contig 10535 bp, 3 predicted proteins | sample TergutLab28metaG_2_FD_97872 | JGI IMG/M metagenome (GOLD analysis project Ga0123354, IMG submission 97872) | Labiotermes labralis P4 segment gut microbial communities from Petit-Saut dam, French Guiana - Lab288 P4 | ecosystem: Host-associated > Arthropoda: Insects > Digestive system > Gut ...
ATCCACCCATCTACGCCTAGGTCTCCCCAGTGGTCTCCTTCCCTCCGGTTTCCCCACCAAGACCCTATACACCCCCTCTCCTCACCCATACGCGCCACATGCCCAGCCCATCTCATTCTTCTCTATGTTATCACCCGCACAATATTGGGTGAGGAGTACAGATCATTTAGCTCCTCGTTATGCAATCTCCTCCATTACCCCGTCACCTCGTCCCTCCTAGGTCCAAATATTCTCCTCAACACCATGTTCTCAAACACCCTCAGCTTCCTTTCTTTAGGTACGTCTTATATAAGACCTCTCTCCTAACTGAATCATAAGCTTTCTTGAAGTCTATAAAGAGCTGATGAACTTTACCTTCTAAATTATATTAAATGTAATTTAATAAGTACTCCATAAACTAGTGGTATGGCAGAGCAAGCACTAATAATAGTTCCGTAGATCTTAAAACTAGTTTTCCTTTCATGCTAATACAGTAAAAACACGACAGGAAATATATGCATTGCATAGCGATCAATAGTGATTAGGTTCCATCTTATTGAATTATCTTTGAAACCAACCGTAACCGATACTGCAAAATGAGTGCAACTTTTGTTAGAAATATTTTTCGCTCTGATAAATACAAGTATTTGCCTGTGTGCATTATATTTTAGCGTCAATTAACCATCTGAAGCACAAAAACACAACTGCGTTATAGCCATTTTACTCCTTCCGCACAGTTAAAACAGTCTCAACTATAAAACCAATTTGTTAAAACTGTCTGCTGTGTGAGAATCATTCGTAGCACATCAGTGAGTTCTGTGGACAAACACAACGGTGCTTTTCAGCATTAATTCGGGTGGCACCACGCAATATCGACTGTCGTTTGAAAGGCACAACTCGACACTGGCACACAAATGCATGAAGATTACTTACTGTTGCCGGATTTTAGTCCAAACTGAAATATCCCGACAAATTGAAGTAACATTCCGATATCGGACGCAAGACAAATAATTATGCCGGTCTGGGATTGCGAGTTTTGAGATGTTCACAACTACGTTGCTGATCATTCAAGTTTTGGGGGATATTACGCCGTGTCGACTGGCAAATGGAACAGACGTTTCGGATGACAGAAATTACTTCATTTCTGGGATGTTACGCCGTACCTACTGGTACATAGTTGGCGACGTTTCGGAGGATAGAAATTCCTTCATTTCTGTAATATTACTCAGTATTTACTGGTATATTTGCCGACGTTTCGGAAGATAGTAAGTCCTTCATATTCCGTGATGTTACGCCGTACCTACTGGTATATAGTTGGAAAAGTTTCGAAGGCACTGTGATCTTTCCAAACGCAGGCAATTATTTACAAGTCGATAAGGTGTAACATCCCAGAAGACTTGAATCTGCAGTCGTTCTGAAGTTCATGTATGAGGACCGACTGTCAGACAGGCAGGTTTGACTAAGTTAATAGTCGCAATTTCCAAATTTCCACTGCGAACTCGTAAAAATCAAAGAATAATAGCCAATTAGTTACGTCAATATGCACACTGGATAAGTTAACATTTGTGTGATAAGCAGCTGCTGTCGTTCTTAGTGGGCTTAAAAGTTTAAAGACGCAGCAGTAAATATATGAACCACCCACCTCACATTATAAACTCAACCTTTTCCTCACAGAGTGTATTCACAAGTTTCCTATGATTATCAGAATAAATACTAAATACTTCTCCGGAAACGGCACCAAACAAGTAAACTTTGAGATGGGTATGCAGCGATTTCTGAGAGGTATGAAGTAGATATTTAAATATTAATTACATATATTTAATTAAATAAAGGGCTAATACAGCAAAATGTGACTTCTTTACCTTGATAACATCATGATCCGTGAGACGGAATAACTCAGTTATTACAGTACAGTACATGCTTGTCTGGAAGACGGAGGTCCAATTTCCGACGGAGGAAATCACTTTCCATTTTCCATCAAGCCCAGAGCAGATTTTGGGCCCTCCGACCCACCCATTTACCTAACGAGTAAAAGACTCTCTTACCCACGGAAAAAAAAAGCAGCCGGAATGCAGGGCTAACTGCTCGCCTCGCTCCAGTGCCAAGGGTAAGAATATGTGGATTTATACCTCCAATGTGGGCCAGGTAGCTCAGTGGGTATAGCGACTGACTACGGGCTGGACGGTCCCGGATCGAATCCCGGTAGGGACGAGATTTTCTGCCAGTCCAGACGGGCCCTGGGGCCCACCCAGGCTCCTGTACAATGGGTACTGGGTCTTTCCCGGGGTTAGAGACGGCCGGGGCGTGGGGCTGACCCCCTAACCCATCTAGAGTGCCGAGTTCCTAGAAAGAGTAGAGCTATGACTCTACTCACCCTAAGGGCCTCCGTAGCCTATAAGAAGGGTGAAAACCTATACCTCTAATATTCCTTAATTTCCAGTGACATTAATGATCAATAAAAGCTCGGGGATATGTTACTATTTGCATATTAATTAGGCTGTTTGTAGCCCAGTACACACGTCTTCACAATATTTGTACTGTACCTCCACATTCAGTTTGGGGTTGATATCTTTCATCTCTACTTTGCTCAGGATTTGTAATTAAGACATCTTTCGCAGGTTGGGTTGATGGTGTATGACGTGGTGAGTGGTTATGGGTTACCCGCAAGAGACAGCGATGCGCTTCAACGCCTGTTGATGTTGAGAAGGACAACAGAAAGGCCTGAAATAACCACAGCTAAGATAAGTACCACTTCTTACACACCGACAGAAGGAACCGCAGAGCCCTTCACTACCGTCACAGAGCCACCCACCGTTCTGTCAGACTATACGGATCAAAACGCATCGACTCAAAAGGATCTACCGGATGAAAACCTCGCGGATTCTTCGCAAGCTTTGCCATTTAGATACACGTCGTTACCACAGAAAGTGGCTTCGAAAGATGATATGAGTTTCAGTAACAAAGAATTTAGGAGGAACTTCGAAACCGATTCTTTTTTTAGAGCCGAAGCTCGAAATTTACCTCAAAAGAGACGGAAGGAACAGACTTCTCCTAACAATCGCGGCATAGATGATTATGCACTCTACTGGTCACACCACCAGCCTCCACGTACCGCGTACGGAATACAGAGTAGAATAATGAATAACGTAAAATATCAAATTCCAAGACCTTTCAGGGCAAGGAACTTTACAGCTGAGAGACCTGAACATAACAGTTTCCAAGTACTCAAAGATGAACAACAAGTTTCAATTCCGTATTACAGTTTCGGTTCACTTAGTAAATACCCGCAACTCTCCACTTACCGCTATCCGAACGAAGCCAAAAATATTCAAGATATTATAAAGTACCTAACAGCAGAAGACTCACACAACCCCTCTTCCAGCAATAACAATCATGCAACATTTTCTTTTCTGACACCCGCAGAAAATGGCAAAAGAATAAAATTCGCTGGGGTCTACAAAACTGCCTTGAACAAAGATTCTGGCGAGGATTACAGTAGACCTGAAGAATCAATAGAAGATACAGTAATATCACGTGACCAGAACAAAATGCCAGACTCATCGTTTAACGGCCACGCTTACATAGCGGATCCTTTCCACGATTTCAAACCATCTGATCCTTCAGAAATAAATCTGCTGGCAAACACCGACTTTCGCTTTGCGCCTTTCGACAGTCGAGTTCGATTTGTTCCGAATCGACCGCAAGGTACTCGACTGGGTGTTATTGAGATAAATCCAAATGATAAATTCTTCCCACGTCCTCCTATAAACTTTGGCAAGCCCTCGACTACAGCACCTCCTCATGATCCAATATATCAGTCATATCCAGGCACGTACACCACTGCAATTTATCGACCACTGGGTAAAGAGCCTATAACAAGTACGCCTCATTCATCAACGAAAACACCAAAGTTGGTGAAGCCATTCAGTGTGATGCTGGATATATATCCTATGATGGAAGACTCCAAGCCCCAGGCTACATCCGTACTGCCGCATAAGCCATTGAAAACATTTGTAAAACCTGGTCACGGTTTGGGACCTCGCGTGAGGTTTCCGCAAGGCAGGCCTCCAGATCCGGTGACAGACAGCGAAACTAAACACCAGATGGTTGTTCACCTCAATCTCTACCCGAAGAGGAAAAAGAAACACAACTTCAGTGACAGGTATAGTACTGTACCAGCAGAATTACCCAGCATGTGCCAGCGACGTGCAACCGTTTTTAACCTCGGGCCCCTCAGAATCCGAGTGATTTAGCGAAGTGATTCAAAGGGATTCTAGGCGCGTTCGGAAAATTACAAAAAAAAAAATCTTTCAAAATTTCAATATATTTTAACGCAAACCACTTGGTTATAATCACTTACATTAATGCCTTAAAGTGGTCTAAGGAGCCAAACGTGTAGCATGCACTGTTCAATAGAAAAAATGCATTTCATGACAATAAATAAATTACTATTATCCAAAAAATGCACAAAATACATAATATGTAGATAAAATTAAAATTATAAAACATTTAAAAGCGCTCCAACATGTTTCGGATCACAAATAATCCATCATCACGGAGCCTTATACAGTACTTGGCTAAAATCACAAGAATGGTTCTATCGTGTCCGTTGACATGGACGTAGTCGATGTTATGGCACCAGATATTGCCATAACATCGACTACGTCCATGTCAACGCAGACCATTTTTGTAATTTTAGCCAAGCACTGTACAAGGCTCCCTGATGATGGATTCTTTGTGATCCGAAACAAGTTGGAGCACTTTTAAATATTTTATAATTTTAATTGCATCTATGTATTATATATTTTGTGCATTTGTTGGATAATAAAGTGTTTAATCGTCACTGATACACGGTAAAAATATTAAAATTACTATTAATTTATCACAACAACAAGGGAATGAATCCCATCAAAACAATCCATGGCTTATTATGGGTTTCTTATTTGCTTACCGTGTTTACAGAAGTTTGTTCATTTTGCTTCTTCTCTAATACCAGGGTCAAAATAAACCGCTCGAAAGTTTTTGGGATGTAAATTTTGAAGTTCTCCCAGCAGTGTTGGCAAATATTCAAGTATTCTGGGGCGTTACGCCGTTTCGACTAGTAAATATTTACCGACGTTATGAAGGGCCGTAGTGTCTTCTTAGTCAAGATCAAACCGTCAAAAAGATAATCATTCGGATTCTCCGTTACCACAAGCATTTAGCAGTCGATACGGCAACATGTCACATGATTTTTAAAAAGTGACAAACAGAATACTTAGATCTAAGAGGTGGGGAGGAATACGGAATTGGACAAAACTGAAAAGACCTTAATAATTAAAAATATGTAAGACGGATGGAATATTAAAGTCACATTTGGTAGATTAAAATGGCTTTGCGTCAAGCCTCTTATTCAAATTGGAAGTACGTAATTAATTACGTTAATTAGTGAGATCTAAAGGGTTCTGATGATGGTACATCACATGATAATTGCTTGCTTTCTGAATTTTATCTTGCACACGGATTCCAAGCAGAACAGAACCTTCAGAAAGTAGGGTGTTTCCTTCTTCTGAGGTAGGGTGCAGCGATGTAAGTCACAGTTAACGAATCTGAATAATAATTTTTTAAATTTGAGCACTAAAGAAAATTACGTATGTGAAGATGTGGGTGAGAGAGGAGTAGGCAGCTGCTCAGTTGCATCCGATAACTATCAATCACTCATTTCTTTCACAACCGTCCACGTCAACACTGAAATACGTATGCCCCAAAACATTGCGTTCCTTTCGAATACCACGAGATGGACAAAATCCAGAAAACAAGAAACCATAATTCGTTACTTATGCTACATATTTATCATTAATACACAAGAATTGAAATTTAAACCAAGTCACCTTTTATTTGTAAAAAAAAAATTAAATTTAGGAACAGAATCTGATTTTGTACAAATATTTCTCTTATAGGATGGATGACGTCCGAGGTTTCCGCGTGGACCTTAGGAGCAGCACATTCGGCTGTAATGGCGATGTGCTGGAGAATCTCCGGACAAGTAAGCTGACCTCAACGATAACTTTCTGAAGATCAGCTTCCACCGAAACTTTGGGCAATGTTACCGAAGTACATGACGTGACATCCTATAAGACCGCCATCTGATAACTCACCCCTTGAGAGCTTCAGTACTCACAAGATATAATCTTTTAATTCTTAGATGCAACAATTTTCCGAATCCCTGGTGTGCTGTGGTGCAGTTGGTTGAGGCACTGTGCTGCAAGCCGGAAGGTCGCGGATTCGATTCCCAATGGCATTGTGATTTTTCATTGACTTAATCCTTCCGGCTGCACTATGGCCCTGGGGCCAACTCAAAGGAAGTGAGTACCAGGCACATCTCCTGGGGGTAAAGGCGACTGGTGGGTAGGGTTAACAAATTTCCCCACATTCATGTGCAGATTGCCTAGATATTCTGGAAACCTCAACCTCCGGAGCATTAAAGCCTGTTCAGGCATACATAGAGATTGCTTTACCTTTGCCTGGTAGATTCAAATTAACCTTTTAAAGCCTAGCGGTTTCTTAACGTACCACCAGGTTCAAAATTAAAAAATTCTACATGATGCTCGCTTTGCGTTGAGTGTTTTGTGCGGATTTCAGAACAGACAGCGAAATTTTCTTTATACATCAACTGGCTGGTTTTTATAACCGTGGTGGAAAGTGTTTACAGCGCGGTACGGACTGATTCCTTATATAAAGCAGATTACGTTTCGTCTTTAAAAGGTTAAAGCTTCACAGCACAGCTGCTCTACAGGTCCCGTACTTCGGGTTCTTTTTTCCTATTGGCGGGTCTTCTAAATTCTGGCGCTTCGTGCGCCTCTTAATAACAGGTACAAAGTCAGTTCCTCCTTCAAAGATCACATATTGCATCTCTGCTACAGTACTTCTACAGCGGTTTAAGATACACGTCACATTTTATTGTGACAAACATGCAAAACAAATAAACCCTTTGGGCAAAATGCAGGGATTTGGATGTTAATACCAGTGGTGCATATAATAACCACTGTCCTTCATTATCATCATCATATATCTTTCATGGATTTGGGCCAGAGGCTAAAGGTAGCAATCCTACCACTGGACTTACCCTGATCTGGGCCCGTAACCCATTCAGGGGAAATTTTAACCACTGGCAAGTCTCACAGAAAGAAGCCGGACAGATTTTCTTTAAACGACAACATGGATGTGGAAAAGGTATCACGATTTAAATATGCAACATGGAATATTAGAGGGCTAGGGGAGGAAGGAGAAGAATTAGGCAAAATTTTAAACGAAAATAATATTAAAGTTTCAGTAATTACAGAAAGTAAAAAGAAATTGCAAGGAACGAAAGAACCACTGTCTTTCACGAGCTAAATAGCTGAATCTTTTAGCATAAAGAGTCGGGTCAGCGTGGTCGGTTTATGGTGAGTGGATTTTGGGCTGGAAGACCGAGGAACTGTGTTTTCTTCTTACAGCCAAGGCAAGGAATTTTGTGTCTTGTCCAAAGCGTCCACAGAAGCTCTGTGATCGATTCAGCTATCTGTTCAGTGGATGCAGGACTTATCTTACTAAGGGATAAAGCAGCTGAGGCGTGAAGTTAACCACCCACCTCGATTTAGTGTCGAGGTTAAGAGTGAAGAGTGGAACTTCACTTCTACCCCCATACGCCTTCAAATCGTGAATGTGTACAATATTATCTTTAAATTTTATACATGTCACTAGACGTGACGTTTTTTGCATTACGTGCATTGTTACATTGTGTGTTAATATCAGGTTACGTGTTTTCTATTTCTGTAGTTTACGGAGGAGGTATGGATAATAACGAAGAAGAGGAAGCATTAGGAACAGAAGACGAATCGGACAAGAATACAGAAGGCCGCTACAAACAGCACACACAATCGAAGGTTTCCGACGTCATGCCAATACAAAGGGTAATTTCCGGCGGAAACAGAGGGTCTGAAGTTTTGGGGCAAGTGGAGAACTCTCAAAGGCGACCGACAGCATTAGATATTGCTTCAGGCACTGCCAGTCCTAACAGCTTGAGAAACCAGCAAGGCTCTTACACTCCTCTCGATATTCTCCTCATCCCAGAAACAAACACACCAATGAACACTTCAGGGATTCATAATAAGCTCCCAGAAGACAGCAAAAACGAAAATCGTGGCACACAAATACCGGCAGCGGACGGCAAAGTCTAGAAACAACTACATTTCGTTAAGTTTGGAAATGCCACTAATTTATTTTACATGTACTCACTGCGACCTAAAGATATGGAACAGACTCAGTTATTTAGGTTATAATTAAAAAATTCGAATTCTCTGCCTCCTCCCACCCGTTACTTTCTACGTCAAAATCGCTGGTGTTAACAAACAAGATTACGAAATATTTGCAACAACTCGCTGACTGTTTGGATAATTCCTGAAACTGTTTATTTACGATACAAAATAAAAATATACTGCGAATAATCTTCCTGTAGGCTGACATCAGTAATTCTGAAGTAACTAAACTTATATTCTTCAGCTCCTGAATGTTTTATCTTAGTAATTCTTTCCATGTGCCGATCTCAATGGCCGCGCGGTCTAAGGTGTGAGTTTGCCTTCGCTGAACTGCTAGAACCCCCCCGGGGCATGGATGTTTGTGAATGTTGTGTGTTGTCAGGTACAGGTATCTGTGTCGGTCTGATCACTCATCCAGACTAGACGTAGTACAAACTTTGTTGTGGCCAATAAGTGAGACCGCAAAGCCCCAAAGGGGAGGATATGAACCGACGTCAGTTCGAAGTGCCACAAAAAAAAAACTTTACTTCCAGCAAAGGGTTAAGTCACATACAATTCATTTTTAAAAACTCAGATTTTCTAGCTTTATTAAATATATCAACTTTCTGACCAACCATCGGAGGTCAAGAATGCACTCCTTAATGGCGTGATACTTATTTCAGAAGAAGGAGAAATTTACCTTTAACGAAGCTTTGAAAACAAAGACACTTTTGTTAAGGTGTTCTTAGTAATGTAAATAAAATGGTACCGGAGCGTCACCTTTACTGAGATTTCGGTTTGTTGTAGGCTGCAAATAGTAAACTTATACAGCTAGACGAGTACGGGTTATGTATAGCGATAGAACGTAAATATTATCTACACGTTTCCTGTATCACTAATTCCGTGCATTGATGAATAATTAAAATTGTTCACAACAAACTAAATGAACAAAACGTTTTTACTGTTACTTGTCGAAATATCAAACTCTAACAAATGTCAATCCCTACAGGATCTTCATCGGGGAGTATATATATCAAGAACTTGTGTATGAAACAGTTTTAGATGTTTTTTACAATACTGGATGTATATACTGCCGGATTATGATGCTGTGGGGATTAAAACATGTTGTAGTTTGTTGTTTTAGTACAAATAATAATAAAACAAAACACACTGCATGTGGTTGGTTGTGAAAAATATTAATTACCTACACGTGTTTCTTAAGGCTGTACATCACTTCATCCTATGAATGGGAAATTTTTATAACCAAGGAATATACAAGCTACAGGCATAACACGTATTCATTACAAGATACGTGTCCAATCAGTATGCGGTCTGTCTCATAATGTCGATTTTATACCAATTAGCATAATTTACATTACTATCATAATATTATTAATAATATCAATTAAATTTAACTCACACTGCATAACATTACTGGAATTTTATGAATGTGGATAATATTCTTAATCCCTTAAGAGTTAATTTGTGTAAAGGTCTGAAGAGTTAGTCAAATCTACGTGAGAAATATAAACAACATTGTGATATTTATGGAACTAATCCTAGCTTCTTTTAAAAGCCACCTTGCGCGGCTAATTATTTTGATTCAATGGTGAGTAGCATCACTTGAGGTAAAGAATATGGCTGACTACATAATTTACCTCTTTTTCAATGAAAAATAATTCGACACAAAGCACCCTAACACACAACCACAGTCAAAATACTGACGAACATTTTATCGTTGTACCCTGCATTTTTATATCCATAACGTTCGTACACCAACAAATGCATTCTTTGTTAAACTTGACAAAGTTTTAAAATTTACGTTAAAAACCACTTTGACTTGCTCCTATACGTTTCGGTCTACGACCACCAATATTATCTGTGCAGCCAGTCCCTGGCTGTCTTTCGGGTAGGTTTGGGCTGATATCGAAGGGTCAGGAACGAAACCCTGCAGACGTCGGATGTAGGATCGAATTCTGATCGAATCAGAACGTTACTGTTTGCAATCGTAAGCATGTAATAATAATAATAATAATAAACTACCGACCTATCACATGCTTAACCACCATGTACAAAACCCTAACACAAATAATAGCTAAAAGAATCTCCACACATTTGGAAGAGCAGAGCCTACTACCAGCAGAGCAAAAAGGATGTCACCCTGGAAGTAAAGGTTGTAAGGATTAGTTAATGATATCAAAGACAATATATGAGGACTGCAGGAGAAGAAACAAGAACTTAAGTATAGCCTGGATTGATTACCAGAAAGCATTTGATAGCGTTCCACATAGCTGGGTGGAA
>Ga0123354_10019946_pt1 | contig 10535 bp, 5 predicted proteins | sample TergutLab28metaG_2_FD_97872 | JGI IMG/M metagenome (GOLD analysis project Ga0123354, IMG submission 97872) | Labiotermes labralis P4 segment gut microbial communities from Petit-Saut dam, French Guiana - Lab288 P4 | ecosystem: Host-associated > Arthropoda: Insects > Digestive system > Gut ...
CTGTCAACATAAACTCTAATTTGATATTCAGAGGACCGTGCATAGTGATATATTCTTATAATAAAACCAAGGAGGTGCACTAATTTCTCAAATTTATTTTTGGAATAGATCTCTACATGTTTCGGACATTTACTCTTTCCATCATTTGGACTCTAGCGCTGCATTCACATCAATAGGTATATGTCATACAGGTTATGCTGACTGCTTGCTAGCAAGCAATCAGCATAACCTGTATGACATATACCATTGCTGTGTGTACAGTGGTAGACTCCTGATGATGGACGGAGAAAATGTCCGAAACATGTAGAGACCTATTCCAAAAATAAATTTGAGAAATTAGTGCACCTCCTTGGTTTTATTATAAGAATATATCACTATGCACGGTCCTCTGAATATCAAATTAGAGTTTATGTTGACAGGATTCATTTAGTGGGCGAGAATGTATACTCGGTAGGGAACAACACAACTTTTTTACACAGTTATTTAACACTGATCTATAAATAAGTACAGATAAGTGTATGAACGTCGCACGAAACCGGAATTAGCAACCGCTAACTGTGAAATATTTAAATATGCATATACTAGCAAATGTCAGGAAATACAAACCGTGTTCATGATCAAATTAGGGGATTGTTAAATGTGATGTGTTCTTGTTTGTATTCCTCAGGTCAAACCCCTTTTATCGTAATGTTTACGTTTCCGTTCTTCTTACCCGTTCCAGAACGATTAATCAGGAGTCGTTAAAATTTCAAATTGTCACTGTTTCCTGAACAGCAGATATATGGAGATAATATAAAGGTACTGTTTGCATTTGTGCATTTTTTTCCTTTTCTGCCAGCATGTAATCCTTCCTTGTTACAGAATGAACATTAATAATTGACAATGTAGAAAGATATTTCCCTGTTTGCTGACTAAAGAATGTAAACCCATAATTTTCTTACACAAAGAGGACGTGAGCTGCACGGTCATATGTTCATGGCCCATTAAAACTCAAGGCATAGAGATGTAGCGACTTTATGCACTCCTAACTCGACTGTGGATGATCATAAACTCTCATCTTTACCCTCCACTCTCTTTATCTTCGGCGACATCGTAACCTCTAACCCGCTGGACAGAAAGTTGCTTGGGACTGACATGCTGTCAAGATGAGTTGATAAAAAGGGAGGTTTTTCCTGTCTGAAATCGAATACCAGTCATCAAGCGAGTAGCCGGAAATTATTGTAAGGCGTCTGAATCCAAGAAGATGAAGTATTGTATTAATTATTTGGAGTATTACTTAAAGAGGATGTTTTTGATTTACGTAGGTTACATCCTTTTTTAGGATTGTGACGTCTGTGACATTAAGAGAGGCTGAAATATTATCTTGAATGAAGAGATGCTAAATGCATATCGAATTTTGAATAGGGAGCCTTATGAACAGTTGTTACTTTAAAATTCAGAAGAAAACATTGGATAACATTAATATGGATCATAAGAAGACGTTGATGAATGTGGCTCAAGATCTTGTCCCAAAGCAAGATGTTATGTTGGTGGCGATGAAGATGTGTGTTCCACAGACGGGTGATCAGTTACTCGAGCATCTGGAGTGTCCAGTCAAATGTGTTGGAATGAAAATCAGGCACAGGCTGGTATTTCAAACGATCCGTTTCTTTTGGATCTTTTTGCAGGAATTAGCCACGAGTTTGTTGCTAAAGATTTCGACGTTGTAGAATTGATTTATCTGTAAATACCTTTTTTTTTGTGTGAATGAGTATAACCAGTCAAAGGAATTTGTGTGACTATTAATCTCTGAACAATACTCTCACACACGCATCAGAATAATACGTGCGCATAGGGAGTGCGATGGGTGGAGCATAGAAAGTTGGCACGTAGGTGGTTAGTTTGGCATGTAGGTGCTTTCGACTGAGAATATCTGGGTAAATAGGTAAGTTGTTACGAGGAGTTGGTAGGTGGGTAGAGGGAAGCCGAGTGATAGGGACAAGTCGAAAGGAAAAACACAGCTGGTCAGGTAAACAGTTTGATGATTAAGGAGACGTGCTACCGGAAATACCATTGAAATCAGTAGTCTGCATTGAAATTTGTGTGACAATATGCAAATTGGTTCTTAAAAAGTAATAGAGTGAGAGTGTGAGTTGTTTATAATGGGCTGAGCAGGCGGGCCTATGAACACCGTAACGAGCCTTCGGTTTCCACAAAATGCGAGTTATTTCTTGACTCTGTCATTTTCCTTGTATAAAGAGGCTAATCCATTTCTATGGTACAACCAACCCGATGCACCAGTGTATCAAATTTATTTTATTTTGGAACGACACTCTACACGGTTCTAACGTTCTTTCCGTCCATCATCAGGAGTTGAAGACTGTACATACAGCAACAGGCATTTGTCAAAGGGACACTGCTGTCTGCTTACTAGGAAGCAGGCAGCAGTATCTGACAAATGTCTGTTGCTGTATGTACAGTCTTGAACTCCTGATGATGGACGGAAAGACCTCCGAAACATGTAGAGTGTCATTCCAAAATAAAATAAAATTGATACACTTATGTATCTAGTTGGTTTTAACATAGAAATAATATTACGTTGCACGGCCCTATGAACGTCATGCTAATCCACACAGTTATTTATTTCAGTTCTTGTGACTGAGGTTTTTCATTAAAATTTCTCTATTCCGACCAAACCTTGCATTCACCGCACGTTTTGTTGCTAGTTTATCCTTGTGCTGAAGGTGGCAGGTCCACTGGACCCAGTTACTGATCTGATAACGGTACTGTGCCTCGGGGATACAATTTCGAGGGTACTGTTCAACCCTTGTCAAACCTCCCCCCATATTGCATTCTGGAGATCCTAACATTATGTCCAGTGAGGTAACGCCCGTCTGTTAATCTACATTACATGAAGCCTGAGGAATTGGGTCATATTCTACCTGAGTAAGAGATTGACTTACGGGCGAGGAGGGTTGTTTTACAGCTAGCGGCGTCAAGGTGGTTTTTGTTTGTAAGAAAGATGTTGCTGCTTTTAATAGTAGTAATATTAATAATAATAATAATAACAAAGGAACTCCAGAAAACAGCCATATTGGGCACTGCACACATACTTCGGAAAGTGCTAATACAAAAGAACAACAGATTCAACACTGTAACTAAAGATATATGCGCCATGAATAGTAACAACTGAATATCTGCAACACTCTATTCCCTAGGGACACAGTTTGTCTCAGGAATATAAGTATAAATACCCTGCATAAAGAAGAAGAAGAAGAATATGATGATTATGATGATGATTATGATAATAATAATAATAATTTTAGTACTTAAAACAGCAAGGAAGCCAACTAGGTCTACAGTTATCCATTGAAAGAAAACAAGGTGCAAGAGACGGAACCAGTAGGGTAAGACAATTCAAACTGCTAACACTACGAGACCATGATAAATGCTAAATTAAAAATAAATGAATACACTAGTACATACGACATGACAGCCTCTGGTGTGTCGTTAAGTCCTAAAAGAGTGAAGTTCATATGTCTGTGTATTCAGCAATTTAAATTCATAATAAAATTGACGGATACTAATTGGCTGTGTCTAAATTTGATCACATCTATTTCATTTGCCACTATGATATAAATTTGCCGCGATTTCCTAGGGATGCTGAGCAGGTACTGGTACAGTTGGCTCGTAAGGCAAAGTGATTTAAGATGCTAGTCGCAGAGAAAGTTTGAGAATCACTGATCTGATCAGTGCTTGACATTTTCGTGATGTACTGAAAGAGTGAAGCGCCCTTTGTGTTACCGGCCATCCGCCCGTGCACACACAAGGAAGCCAAGTGTAATGTGTGTCACAGTGCTCGAGCCCTCTAACTGTGTATCACAAGGACACCTACTGACTCACAGCGGCCTGACAATTGGACCTCCCGAACGGTCAGCACACAAAGTGTGCCACGCCGTTATCCTGAGCCTTCCTGATTCCTGGCCTACCTACTTAAACATATTTCCTGTTTAGTTCTTCTACGCTGTCTTACGGCTATTTCGGTGGCTAAAAACTTGTAGAACGGAAGAAGATAAGGCTTCATGAAATCTTAAATTTAGATCTACCTCAGTAAACGCATATGAAAGGCCAGCTTCACTCTCCGGTCTTTTTATTTCCTAAGACAAGTCCCTGGTACAGTACAAAGTGTCAGAACCTGTCTGTTTTGCTTGGTTTTGTGACAAATTTCAGAGTGATATTTTGATTGAAAAAATAGAATATAATTTAAAAATATAAGTTTGTGTTTAAAGAATTAAAATATTTAGGCACCTGCATATAAAAATTTTGTTATTTGTGATTTATACAAAAAATAAATCCAGGGTTAGTAATGCACAAATGTGGGCAGGAAAATAAATAATATTATGTAGGTACGCGTTGAGATTTGCGCCTTTGAATAGTACCTCCGGTACCGTTTGATTGGGAGGATGAGTGGGGCTGAGAGATATTTGCGCCTTTGAATAGCACCTCCGGTACCGTTTGATTGGGAGGATGAGTGGGGCTGAGAGATATTTGCGCCTTTGAATAACACCTACCGTACCGTTTGATTGGGAGGATGAGTGGGGCTGAGAGAGATTTGCGCCTTTGAATAGCACCTCCGGTAACAATTGATTAGGAGGATGCGTGGGCCTGAGAGCCGATCTGGACTTTTTTTAGAAATTGTGGGGGGGGGGTAGTGGAACAAAGAAAGTATTTTCCTTGAACTGACAATGGAATTGTTCCACATTTTTGTTAAGACTATTATAACAGTGAACGATTTGCTCATTAGGTTTTGTATGCACGTTTTCTAATTCGAGTAAAAATCCCATTCTATCTTACAGGGTCTGGACGTAACATCAGGCATCTTCCTTGTGTGAGCCGACGCACCGGAGAGACAGGGGTGTGTATGTTTGCCTTCGCCTGCATGAAAGCCAATGGTACACACTTGGGCACTTGCATAGACAGATTCTACTTTGGGAGTTGCTGCCGTCTGCAAGAGGAAAACGTTTCTTACATTCCTAACACAGAGGATAATAATGTGTTGCCCGTCGCCACGACAACCGATTCCAAGTATTACTTGTCAACATTTCAGTCGATACAAGATAGTGATAATAAGGTCGAGGATGATGACCAGCCAACCGGTAAGCCGATCAAGCCCGTTACACTGCCAACAAAGAAACCTACTCTGCCAGAGAAGAGGCCTACACCGAGTTCAACGACGACAAAACTTACGACGACTGACTCCACTACGACGAGAAAAACTACGACTTTTACCAGCACGACCAAAGAAAGTTCGGTCAGACCTACTGTTAAACCATTTACGACAGACATTGTTACAGCGACGCAACCTTCAACGACTACCGGACATTCCACAGTTCCGACGACTTCTCAGACAACTAGGAAACCGGTAATAAAACCAAATAAACCTCAAGAAACTATGATTACATTACCTGTAACACAGACAACGCTTTTACAAGCAACAACTACAGAACCAGTGACGCACATGAAACCAGCCGAAGACACGACTAAGAAACCAACGACGCAAGATACAAGCCCGTCTATGTTAACGACCATGAAGTCAACATCGTCACCTGAAACTACGACTAGAAAACACGTAACTCAAACAAGCTCCTTTGCAACTACGAGAAAACCTGTTACAGAACAGACAAAGCCTCCTATAACCACGACAAAGAAACCTTCAACTCATGACACTACGACAAGGCTAACTCCTCCTGAAACTACGACAAAGATGTTCGTGACTCTGACACAGTTACCACAATCGACGACGACGACAACGACGACGACGACGGCTGAGACACAGGCGTCAGCTCTCGTTTATACAACCAGAAAGCCTACAGTCCAAACGAAACCACCTCCGACCACGACAAGAAAACCTGTGATTCAGGCAAAACCTGAAACGACGACAAGAAGGCCTGTAACTCAAACTAAAATTCCCGAAACCGTCACAACAAAACCTGCACCCCAGACAAAACCCGTTATAACCACAAGAAGACCTACGACCCAAACCAGACCTGACACAATCACAACCAAACCTATGATCATGATCCCAATAAGCTATCCAGTAACCACGACGAATACACCGCCAGTAACCAAACCAAAACCACCTGCAGCAACCACCACCAAGAAGCCTGTGTTTACAACATCTCGTAAACCTCCAACGAAGAAACCAACGATAAAAACAACTGAACGTCCGGTAGAAACAACGACCACAACGACGCCTGCACCGGCATCGCTGATCACGTGGACGATGCTGCAGGAACCGCCGCGAACAGGTGAGAGTCTCAGGCTAGGGTACTAAACTAGGGTTATGTTATTTATTGCAAGAATTGGCGCTGCATGTGACGCAGGAACCACAGTTCTTTGGACTGTTCGAAATTCTGCAGTACATGATTTCGGCTATTTGCTTCAGACACTTGATAACATTTCCAACTGCCTCACTACCAGCGTCATCCGCTTCCCATAAGTTGCGCTTAAAATTCCATTTCTGTTCCTTGTTTCTGGGGAATTTGGAGTTTACCAATTTCATAGCAAAGTGAAGAAGGTTATTCCTATACATATCACAAATTTTGTCACTTAACATTATCAACATATAACGCAAAACTCCAACATCTGAGACAGTTTTCCCACTAACAACACTTGTAGCTGAATGATGATGTTTGGTTCAGCCACAGCCTGAGAAGTCACGTCAAAACTGCACTTGTCACGCTACATGACTCTATGCCAATCTTCATTCCATATTCCTAGTCAGAACACTAGTATGAAGTAAAACAGACTCGTCTTAATGCAGAAGTCACACTTGTGATATATGCAAAGAACCGTATGACATGTGTTTCAGAGACACTTAAAATGTCAGCGCTTGAAATTTGACTGAGATTAGAAGCAGCAAAATATAAAAGCGATTGAAGTTTTTCGTGAATTATCTGACAACAACATCTCCTTAAAGAATGTAGATTGCGATCAGCTCCCGGATTTGACTTCGGTCTGGAGCAAAGTTATTGTGTGCCGTTTCGTCACCATCAATCAATATTCGTCCCCTCAATGGTAGCTTTGCAATTGGGGACATTCAGTTGCAAGACAACACTAAAAGACTCAGCACGGCAACGCGCTGGGAAGGTATTCGGTAATGATACGGTGTCGTCACACATTTTTATACTGTTACAGCAAGTGCCACTCACAGATAAGCGTACGCAGATTGTGACCTACAAAAACTAGTTGATTTCAGTTACAAAAATTGAAACCAATAAAATGCACCGGTTTGAGGGAGGAACTTCTAATTGTCTACAACTGATCTTCTACGTATTTCTGCCCATCTGGACCATTATAAGGGAGCTTTCCGCAGTATAAAAAGTGTACAAAAGTTAATTCTTTCTTTCTTAGTCTGACTTATTCTACCTACTCATTTTTTGTGTAGGGGGTTATTGTTGCGTCTGAACACACTTAATAACACACATGTACACACTCGACAAGACTCCTCTGGATGCGGGATCGGCCCGTCACATAGATCTATAAATGACAACAGACAACATTCGCAAGAGACAGATAGCCATACCGCCGGCGGGATTCGAACCAGCAGTCCAGGCAAGCGAGCGACCGCAAGCCTATGTCTTAGTCTGCGCGGCAGCTGGTATCCGGTAGAGTCATTATTGCAGAAAATACAAGATTGAAAAAATGGCCCCTGCTTTAATTAAAACATCTCTATTCGATACCTTCTAAAATTGAATTTAATTACAAACGACAGTTCTTTGAACTCAGTATGTTCCATATTTTTCCATTAAAGAAATATTCAAATTTATGTTAAAAAAAACAAATATACATGTATGAAATATGTTTCATTGCATATTATTATTAACATGTTTCGATCGCTTCTGCGATCATCAACATGATAGCAGTACAACAGTACTAATAATACAACAAACAGACAAATTGTATACGTGGTCACAGAATTTCAGCTTATTTATTATTAAAAACAAATGAAATTGGGTGTGTTTTTATACGTAGTTAATATATACCCTCTTTACTGCGTGCAGGTGTGTATCACAAGAGGGATCGTGTGAGTCTGGCCGTGTGGACAGATGGAGACATATATTGTAAAGTTCAGTGGTTCCACTTAATACAGTTTGGCAGTTTATTGTACTCTTAGTACTTTTGTACAGCTATCCTAATGATGATGATGATGATGATGATGACAAAAGCGATCGAAACATGTTGGTAATTAATAACATGCGATGAAACATATTTTGTACACGTACATTTTTTGGTTTGTTACGTAAGTTTGAATAGTTGGATGTTGGATTGGCTGCGTTTTCTACAGAGACTTAATAGTGCCCCCGTATTTACGCTGGCAGTGACACATAATATGAGCTTGGACATGAAAGGTTAATATAAATCATGTGTTACGTATGCAGATGCGAATTAAATATTTTTTGTCCTAAAGTGTAATAGCCATATTTAAAATCATCTCGATAGAACATAAGTTTACATCATAAGTGGCGAAATCTAACGCTGCTATATGAAGAATTTGCAATCTGATCCTAAATATATAAGTACATGAGCCTACGGAAGGTCTGAATGTTTCCATAGTATTACGGGTACACTCAGAAAACTTAAAAGTACTTAGTCTAAGAGCACGTAGCCGGCGTGTGTAAAATATTCGGAGCAAGAATTTTATTTTTTCCGCGAAAAGAACTGTGCTGCTTCCTGGTCAACTGTGTATTGGCTGACACAGTGTCGTTGCGAAATTAAGAAGCGCATAAATAAATATATTTAGTAAATATGTTTAATAAGTATATGAACGTAGAAATTAACAGCAGCGATAAAAAATGCACTTTTGACTCTTTGCCACCCTCTTTAATCTCAGAATGCAGTAAACATAAATGATTTGTGACTCAATAAATGTTTTTTTAAAGAGATTTAATGCACAGAGTACTTACGGCGGGTACAAAGACAAATTACAAAATTGTTCCCTTAACCAATCTGAATTAACATTTATACTTTGGTACAAGTGGAACTGAAGTATATATATATATATATATATATAAGTGCAAATAACGACAGTGAAAAATTATGAATAAAAAAACACTGCGACTTCCGGTAAGCAAAGTATAGCAGTATATGCTTCTTACATTTATGATTGTATTTCCTGCACATGTTAGTCAGGTCGGCTAGAGTATAATTCCCTATTTGTTGGACTAGGGGGTTGGGCCGTAAAGGCTACTGATTAGTGCATCAATAAGAAATCTGAAATCAACTAAATAATGCCTGATAATATCATAAGCTTTCAGGTTTTTATGGCGGTAATTCAAGTGATGGTCGTCTTTTGGGTTTTTAAACTGTGTGGTGGCCAATTAAGTCACCCTGAATACGGAGGCAGTACTTTCCTCCGAAACGTCGTAACAAGTGAAGCTCACTACATGGTTTAAAAGCTCCAACAGACCACTATCATCCAGTAATGTTGTCCAACAGAAGAGATTGCTACGACCATGACGACATCTGACGGTTGGATCCAGATACCAGTAACGACACATCCGCCATCTGTTGATAGCATGTCGCATCCAGGTAAGTAGGTAAACTTTAGGCGTGTATTTTGTTACTGTTGCGAATTGTATGCTCCATCTAATGGGATATCAAACTTCATATAAAATGGGATATCAAACTGCAAACCATTGTGTGGCCGAAAGGTAGATAGCCGCGGGAACATTTTAAAATTAAATTTTTTCATGCAGGCAGATAGTTAGCTCGATACCAATACAAACGGTGAGATGTATGAGCTGAACCGACACACGAGATGTGACGCTTTAACTGTGGTGTCTTCTGGGACGCGAAGATGCGTAGTCTTGAAGAAGTGCACGATGTCACAAACCAGAAGACAGCAATATCCTTGAGATCAAAATGTTTAGCAGTATTTATTTAAATTTTATGTTCTGTAATGTTACGTGCAATATGAGAAAAATTGAACTAATTTGCTTCTGATAAAATCAGGAAAGCATTAGGAGCAACAGAAAAATAAACATGCTTTTACACCAGTTGGTCAGGCAACGTGACTGTACTGATGAATCTATGCAGCCGACAAACAGTGACAATCGGACTCTTGACTAGAGGTCTCGAAATTAGTATTACGTGGGCCAAACGAGTATTTTTTAAATTTAAAGCGAGGCTAATATTTTAATCAATAAAATGGGTAAGTATTTTTATGAAACTTAAACACAAAAAAAAAACCCGTGTATATGTGAGAAAGGCCAAAAAGATGCACAATTTTTCTTGATAATTTATTTCAATTAAATTATCTTCAACATATTTCGAACAAATAAATGTTCATAATCAGGAGGTCTATAGAAGCAGCTTACGGTATTTATCCATGCTGAAATTGCATTAAAATTGTGTGAATTGTCTATATATATATATATATATATATATATATTATTATGTTCATACAATGTCATTAAAAGTATAAATGTTTTTGGATCGTGATGTAGGGTTTTAAAATGTTATATTAAAATTTCCGAATTAAAAATATTACATCA
>Ga0123354_10019947_pt1 | contig 10535 bp, 9 predicted proteins | sample TergutLab28metaG_2_FD_97872 | JGI IMG/M metagenome (GOLD analysis project Ga0123354, IMG submission 97872) | Labiotermes labralis P4 segment gut microbial communities from Petit-Saut dam, French Guiana - Lab288 P4 | ecosystem: Host-associated > Arthropoda: Insects > Digestive system > Gut ...
GATTTCTCCCTGCGGTCGAAATGACTCCATGCCATTGATGATATGGAGGGAGGTGAGGCGGCGGCGAAGCCGCCGCCTCACCTCCCTCCATATTTTCTCGCGAAACGCCCGTCATTTCGACCGAAGGGAGAAATCTCATTTGTCTACTCGTCATAGGTACCGAAGGGAGGAATCTACATCCAAACCAATACTATTTGTTTATTTTTCATTTCTTAACCCAAGATAAAGCAAAAAAAACTGCATAATTCTACAACTATTATTACCTTTGTGCCATGAATAGAATAAAATTCGAATATTCAAATGAACAACCGTTACATGCAGCGGGGCGTCTCGGCTGCCAAAGAAGACGTACACTTAGCTATTAAAAACATAGATAAGGGCTTGTATCCGAAAGCCTTTTGTAAGATTTTGCCCGATATATTGGGCGGCGACCCTGAATATTGCAACATCATGCACGCGGACGGGGCAGGCACCAAATCGTCGCTGGCATACATGTACTGGCGCGAGACGGGCGACCTCTCCGTTTGGAAAGGCATTGCACAGGATGCGCTGGTGATGAATACCGACGATTTGCTGTGCGTGGGCGCGGTGGACAAAATTCTGGTTTCATCCACCATCGGACGCAACAAAATGTTGATACCCGGCGAAGTAATTGCCGCCATCATCGCCGGCACTGAGGACTTGGTTGAACAGATGCGCAGCTTCGGGGTTGAGATTTATCTTTCGGGTGGCGAAACAGCCGACGTGGGCGATCTGGTGCGCACCATCATTGTCGACTCAACGGTTGCCTGCAGGATGCGACGCAGCGATGTAATTACCAATGAACGTATTTCCGCCGGTGATGTAATTGTGGGGCTTTCGTCGTGTGGGCAGGCAAGTTATGAGACGGCTTACAACGGCGGCATGGGCAGCAACGGGCTGACTTCGGCGCGGCACGATGTGTTTGCGAAATATCTGGCGGCTAAATATCCCGAAAGTTACGATCACGCCGTTGACAGCGGCTTGGTGTATGCAGGCAGTTACCGCCTGACCGACGACATCGGGGAATTGGGCGTAGATGCAGGCAAATTAGTTCTTTCGCCCACGCGAACGTATGCTCCGGTGGTTCGCAGCATTCTGCACACAATGCGTCCTGCGGTGCATGGCTTGGTGCACTGTTCGGGTGGCGCACAGACTAAGATACTGAATTTCGTGGACAATATGCACATCATCAAGGACAATATGTTTGATGCGCCGCCGCTTTTCCGTATCATTCAGGAACAGTCGGGAACGTCGTGGCGCGAGATGTATCAGGTGTTCAACATGGGACACCGTTTTGAGATTTATCTTGCCCGTGAAGATGCTGCGCGGGTAATAGCCATTGCGGCAGAGTTCGGCATCGAAGCAAGGATTGTAGGGCGGTGCGAAGCGGCGGAAGGAAAACGACTGACGATTAGCAGTTCTTATGGAGAGTTTGAATATCAGTAAAATAAGATACAAAATGGAGACGTGTATTTCTTTTCTTCGCCAACTCATCGTCAACAACCATAAGGAATGGTTCGACGCTAACCGTGATTTTTATCGCGAAGCAAAAAATGAATTTGAAGGGTTCATCGAAAAATTGATTGTTGAAGTACGTCAATTCGACCAAAGTATAGGATCAATCACGGCAAAGGATTGTGTATTCAGAATTTATCGCGATGTTCGTTTCACGCACGATAAAACGCCTTACAAAAATCATTTCGGAGCATATATTGCAGCGGGCGGACGGAAAAGTCCGTTTGGCGGTTATTATTTTCATATCGAACCTGCCGGCGCCGGTTATCTGAACCATTCGATGTGGGCGGGCGGTATTTACAACCCCGATGCCGCAACATTGAAAGCCATCCGCACCGACATCGTCGAAAATACCCAAGAGTACAAGTCCATCATTCAAGCGCAGGATTTTAACGATACATTCAAATGGTTCGACGGAAATATGATCAGCGCAGCTCCGAAAGGGTTTCCGAAAGATTTTCCCGATTTGGAATTGATCCGGCGCAGAGATTATTCCTATTTCAGGAATATTGACGGTCAAATGCTTCTCAGCGATGGATTACTCGGGGAAAGCGTTCGTATTTTCAAACTGATGTTGCCTTTCAACCGGTTCATGAACCGCGCCATTGAGTTTCATCGGGAAATGTGATGATTTCTTCAAAAAAAATATTAATTCTCAATAAATCCTTTATTCTCAATTGATATGTTCTACAATTTAAAAATCATCTTTCGCAACCTGTTGAAAAACGGGATTTATACGGCGGTCAATATCACAGGTTTGGCGGTAAGTCTTTCGGTGGCGATCCTCATTCTTCTTTGGGTAAACGACGAAATGAGTTTCGACCGGTTTCACAGGAAAGGGAAGGATATTTATCTGGCGATGGTGTCGTTCAACCTCAATGGAAAGGAAATGGCATGGAAAGCTTCGTCGCCGCCGCTGGGCGAATACTCAAAAAATGAAATTCCCGCTATTGAATCGTATTGTCGCATCATGGGCGAATATCGTACAACCATAGGTTACGAGGATAAGGAAACGGCGCTATTGGTGCGCTGTTTCGTTGACTCTTCGTTTTTCTCGATCTTCAGTTTCAAACTGCTTGCAGGAAATATTGATAATCCGTTTCCGGATATGGATGCGGCAATCATTTCGCGACGGACGGCAGAAAGTCTGTTCGGCAATTATACTGAGGCATTGGGAAAAACGATCCACGAAGACAGCCAGACATCCTACGTGAGCGGGGTGATGGAGAATATGCCTGAAAATACCCAATTTCGTTACGATGTGCTGTATTCGGTCGAAAAATTACGCTCAAGCCGTGGCGAAAGATTTTTCGACCATTGGGGTTCGCTGGGACTTTATACGTACTTTGTGTTGCATCCAAACGCCGACTACCGCGAGGTAAGCCAGCAAATAACTGATGTCCACAACAGGAATTTCGCTGAATTTGCCATGACTTATACGCTGCAACCCTTGTTCAAATGCCGGTTCTACGACGAAAAAAATCAACCCAATTCCAATCTTCAGGCTTGCAAGTTGTTTTCGTTGGCGGTGTTCGTATTGCTGATCATTGCGTGCATTAATTACGTGAATTTAGTAACTGCGCGCCTTTCGCGACGAAATAAGGAATTGTTTGTCAGAAGAACGCTTGGCGCCGGAAAATGGAAACTCTTTTTCCAATCCATGCAGGAATCAACCATATTGTTGGTCATTTCAACCATTATGGCTACCGTATTGCTGATTTCACTGTTTTCGCTTTTCAAGGAAATATCGGGGAAAGACATGGAGTTGCGTATTTTTTCTTCGGATACAATGATGGTTTACGGGCTTACTTTCGTTGCAGTGAGCATTTTCGCAGGACTTTTCCCAGCCATAAAAATGTCCATACATCAACCTGTGAAACTTTTGGGAAAAACGGTTCAAAAGAACGGCGGCGGCGGCATTTGGTTGCGACGTTTTTTGGTAACCCTGCAATTCGGAGCGGCGATCATCCTGCTGACCGGTTCGTTGGTCATCTCGATGCAAATGCAGTACCTTCAGCAAAAGAACTTGGGCTACAACCGCGAAAACGTTATGGAGCTACCTGTGAGAGGCAACATGGAGAACAGCCGCGACGCCGTGAGAAACGATTTGCTGCAACAGCCCGGCGTTCTTGGCGTTACATATTCTTCGCAATCCATTCAAAACGCAGGAAGAGCTTCAGGTTGGAAGGACAGCCTGATGATCGTGTTTGTGTTTGTGGACAAATCCTTTATTCCTACGATGGGTATGGAACTTGCCGCAGGAAATAATTTTACAGATTCGCCGGCAGACAGTCTGCATTTCATCCTCAACGAAACCGCCATAAAAAATATTGGAATAAAAGATCCTGTTGGAAAACCATTTGAAATTCTCGGTATAAACGGGACGATTATTGGTGTGGTTAAAGATTTTAATTTCAAGGATTTACACCTGAATATAGAACCTTTGATATTTCTGTATGGCGGAGATACACAATTGATGTACATCCGTTTAGCTCCGGGCGCCGTGAAAAATACAATACCGGAGATCGAAAAAATCATGAAAAAATATACTCCCGGCACTGCTTTCAACTATACGTTTCTCAGCGAAACATTCGAACGGATGTACCGTTCCGATATTCGTACCGGTAAGTTATTCAGAATCTTTGCCGTCATAGCCCTTGTTGTATCCTGTCTTGGCTTATTTGGTTTGGTAACTTTTACTGCCGAAAGTAAAACTAAAGAAATAGGTATTCGAAAAGTTCTTGGCGCAAGCGTAGCGAGTATCGTAAAAATGCTTTTAAAAGAGTTTCTCATCCTTGTGGGCGTTGCCATGCTCATAGCGTTCCCGTTGGCGTATTTCTGGTTAGATGGGATGTTGCAGGATTTCGCTTATCGTATTTCCCTCAGTTGGTGGATGTTTGCCATCACAGGAGGCATCGTTATAGCGATGACGCTACTCACGGTTGGATGGAAAGCAATAAAAGCAGCAACGGAAAATCCGCTGAAGGCAATCAAGACGGAATGATAAAATCAATAAAACTCGTAAACGTATTTATACAGGGATCTTAACTGATAGGTAGACCAATAACATTCTGATTCGGTGTAAAGACCTTTAGCATCATAGCTGAGTTTTTTCGTTGAAGGTTCTTTTGCTCTTTCATTCTTTTTCCAAGATTCAAATATCAAATCGCCAGCGCTATTGTATTGATATTCGTGAGATACGAATTTAGTGCCATCCAGATTGATTGTTTCTTCCTTAATGGGACGGTTTGCGCTATCGTATAGATAAGTTTTCTGATAATCCAATTTGTCGCCTTCACGTTTTTTCACTTCTTCCATCAGATCTCCTGCGGTATTGTAGTTCAGGTTCAAACTGTGTACCATATTGCCTGTACCTCCCGTCCTGATTTCCGATAAAAGTAATCCTTTATTGTTATAGGTGTTTTCCTGTTTGAAAGTGAGGTTATTATTTGCGTCGAAAACAGATATTTCCGTTTTGTTTCCGGAATATTCCAATTTTCGTTTTTCGATAAGAAGTTTATCAATCGTATATTCAATTTCCGTTAATCTACCGTTTGCGTCGTACTTGAAAGTGTTGCTATAAACGGTTGCTCCGTCGAAACCGTATTCTCTGGTTTTGTTGCTTCTGGTGTCGTATTCGATTTTTTGACTGAATTGCAACTTTTCGCGATTACCCTGGTAACGTTCAAAATTTACTTTGTTATCACGGTTATCATACTGATACACAACTAATGAAATAATCTTACCCTGATCGTTATAGTTGGTAATTTCGGTAACATTACCTTTGCTATCGTACCTGGTTACCGTAGACTTGTATCCTTTAGCGGAAGGTTTTCCATCCACATAATCATAAGTCCATTGTGTTTGAGTTTTGACTTTGGCTTTAGCCATACGCTCCTTTTCTTTCGCCTCAAAATCGTATTGAGCCATGACCGGAGTCAGCCATGCAAATATTAAAAATAATATTAGATAAAAATTCTTGTTCATTTGATATGAGTTAATTGTTTATTTAAAACATTCAATATCTTGATAAATATTTGTTCAACAGACAAAATGGTATTATCGTCGCTGCAATCAATGGTCATAAAATGTTCTTCATTAGCAAGCGAGAGATATGTTTCGCGCACAGATTCCTGAAAATCAAGATTGGTTTCGTGAATATCCTTTTTACCATTCAGGTAAATTCTTTCATCGCCTTTCCGGTTTCCAGTCAGCATTTGCCGGGTAAACGCGAAAGGCACGTCGAGAAATATGTTCAGGTCGGGTTTTGGGAGCTTGTGTTCTTCAAATTCCAAACGTAATATCCATTCACGCAAGGCATTACTTTCTTCTTTATTCCGTATTTTAGCGCATTGATAAGCCACATTAGAATATACATAACGGTCGAGGAGCACCATATCGCCGTCGTTCAACCATTTTTCGAGGGTTGGTTTAAAGTTGAACCGGTCGCCGGCATATATCAGAGCAACCAGATACGGATTAACCTGATCTATTTCGCCTAATTCGCCTCGAAGGAAACGGGCGATCAGTTCGCCATACACAGGACTGTCGGTTCGCGGAAAATGCAGACAGCGACAACGATATCCGCTTTCAGTCAGATAATCGTTCAAGCGGTTCATCTGCGTAGATTTACCGGCTCCGTCCAAACCTTCTATGACAATCAATCCCATGATGATTTTATTTTTCCATCAAACCGAAAAGCAAACCGACACATCCAAATGTGAGTTCCTGCTCGGCGCCTCCTGGTTTTTTTGTTTTAGGGATACGAATAGTAATCTTAATTTGCTGACTGGCATCGGCTTTGACATCCCAAAACTTCACGTTGTCATGTTTGCGATTGTCGAAAAGAACGGTGCGGCGTATATCCGTTACCACAAATTCGACGTCGGGCAGCGTTTGATCAACACAGACCAACAAACGATATTGTTGTCCTGCAAAAATCGTTTTGTATACTTCTGCATCTTCGCCCTCGCTCATCATTACTGCCTGATAATTTCCGTCGTGAATGTACGGTTTCAATTGCGGTGCACAACTGTTTTTTACAAATGATTTGCATTGCGCCATACTGTCAGGCGACGAAAATACCATCGTCAAGAATAATGCAGCAAGCGCAAAAATCGGTTTATTTTTTGATTGCATGGATGTTTATATTTTTGTAATGATATAATGTAGATTTTGTATTTGACTTTTGATTTTAGCAAACGTTTCCGGCGAAACGCTATTGAAATTCAAAGATGAGATGTTGGTTACTCCATCAGAGTCAACAGTTACGTTATTAGGCGTCTGGTTGTTATTGATATTGTCATACAATTGAGCCAGTTCCGAAAAATCGTTCGTCAAAGCGGCTATATCAGGAATATTCTGCATTTCCGACATAACCTTCCAGATCATATCAAATGTTAATATTTGATCTACTATTAGTTGTCTCATCCGGCTTTCGTGTAGAAACAAATTTTCGTCAATGGTCATGGTTGAGATGTACATCCCTTCAACCCATCCTCCAATCAACATGGTTATAGTAAGGAAATAACGGTCGGTTTCATTCAACGTTGCGGTACAGGAAGCATAAATGTCCGAAATGATTCGCAATACCTCGTCCTTGTCATTGATGTTTTCTTCCAATGTTTGCAAGGTTTTCGGGTCTATCGCCGACTGTAAACCCAATCCTTCTGCTAATAGCTGGATAGCCCTTTTGTATTGTAACACAGTCTGCGCTTGTTCAAAAAGTCCTGCATAAGCTAAATCGGTAACATACACTCCGAAATTTAATGCCATCTTCCTATTTGTTAGATATTTCGATGCGCTTGCAGGATCATTCATCAAATTTTGTTGGAAATCAATGCCTTGATTTTTAATCAACATAGACATCTCAATTGGCGTGGGTAACGCATAAAAAACTTTTCGCGCCATGTTTATATAGCTCGAATCTATTGCTAAATCGGTAAGATCAATGATTATACCTTCCATAGCCTGTTGTCGGCTACATCTGCTGCACGAATGAAACATCATCATAAAGATACATCCAATCAGCAGGAATATGGGAAAACGAATATTTTGCATCATTTTTTATATTATACGGATAAATTAATTTGCTTGCAAAAATAAAAAAACTATCAATACAAATATACTTATACGATTATCGTTGATAAATTGTTTCACAAAGATTATAGATATTTTAAAATTTTTATCAGTACCGATCGTATTTACCATTCATTACATCTTTCACAGCTTCCAGATATCCGAAACCGTATTTCATATCGGGCAAAAGATAGCTGCCTTCCACCCATTCGTTCCAGGCATTGATGGTTATTAATTTGGGCTGATCGGGGTGACGGTCGGCATATTGCTTTGCTTTTGAGAGAAATGTAGCAAAACTTTCGGGTGTATTGTTGTAATGTACCGTGCTTTTCATATCATATTGCGGAAAGCGGGGCGTATCGTCCCAGCCGACAGAGGTACACGGAAAAAACGGGATGTTCAGCGCTTCGTCCCATCTTTCTCTGATTTTGATTGAGTTAGCTCCGTGCGTCATATAATCTTCTGAAAAACCGCCCATATTGTACATGGTTACGCTGTTGAATCCGGTTGTTTCGATTCGTTTGGCTGCTTTTTTGGCGTCCTCTAACGACATCAATGAACCTCCGCCGGGAATCAACTGAAAGTGAACACCGGGGAATCCTGCCTTTTGGGCTTCTTTCCTGAAATAATCAAGCCCTTTGCCGGTTTCTTCCACACTACCGCCAAAACATTGCAGTAATTTGTCAATACTGAAAATAGCAAAAACCGGACAACCGTCAATCTTGAAATAATTGGGTTTGCAGAAATACTGTGAGATCACCCTGTCCACGATGATTTGAAAATTCTCCCAATCCACTGCGGCGTCCCAAAGGATAGATTCGTCATCTTTGTAGAGATGATAATTCCAGTAATTCTTTTTCACATCATGATTTGCCCACATGAGGTAGAAAAACATCTTTTCGTTGTTTTTTGCTTTCAGGAAACCATCATTCAGGGCGCTTTCGAGAAAGGGACCTCCGCCAAACCAATACCAGTCGTAAATGAAGACATTGATTCCGTGATCGGTAGCTGCGTCAATCCATTTTTCCACTACTTTCGGATCGTTGTCCATTTCGTAACCCCAAAGCGGTTGTTTTGGCTGATAGTGCCCTTCGTAGCGGGGATCGCCTTTTTTGATGACCTCCCATTCGCCAATTCCTTCGCCCCATAATTTTTCCCGACCCATCGGATCGTCATGACACGATGGCCAGATATAGGCGGCAACGTAATAATCATTTTTTGCTGTTTCCTTTTTTGATGATGGACTGCAACCGGATACAAAACAAGAAAAGATCATTCCTGCTATGAATAGATTCCTTTTGTTCATTTGATTCATGATGCTTTATTTTTCTTTAACTTTAATACATTTTCTTTTTTATTTTATGACCACATACGCGGCACGTTCCATATCTTTGAGTGTTTTTAGAGGGGTAGGCGGGTTCAGGTATTTAGCAAGAAATGTCCAAATCCGCAAACGAATTTCGCGTGATTGTCCGGGATCAATTCTGTCGAAGGAATGCCCGCCCGGAATATCTTGAAAAATCTCGTACTCAAATTTTTTACCAGCGGCTTTGAATGCACGTATCAGCGTTTCAACTTCAAGAACATTCACGTCGTCGTCGTTGGTGTTGGTATGGATGAGCAGAGGCGTCTTCAGTTTTTCGACATGCCAAACCGGCGAACGACGGCGATATTCTTCTACATTCTCATTGGCGGTTTTTCCGATATGATATTCGGCTGAGAATAGTTCCCGGTATTTATCGTCATAGTAACCCATTCGGGCAACTAAATCAGAAACGGGAACTCCCGCAAAACAGACTTTGTAATGTTCGGGATATTGGAAAACACTCATCAGCGATATCAGTCCGCCATGACTCCAGCCGATAACACCAACCCTGTTTTTATCTACAAAATCGTAGTTTTCAACCATGTACGAGCGACTGGCTTCGCTGTCCTGCACTTCCAATCCGCCATAGTCAATTGCTTTCCAGAATGTTTCACCATAGCCTGAACTTCCTCTGTATTCGGGTGCAACAACGATATAGCCCTGCGCCATCAATTCCCGAACGATATGTGTGTGATAAGTACCGAAATTTCCATGTACTCCGCCGTGAACAAGCACAATGAGCGGATACTTTTTATTCACGTCAATCCCTTTGGGAATAAACACGTAAGCATTGAATTTCAAAGGATTTGCAGCGCCCATGGCAGTAGGGTTCTTGACTTTTGCCGCAGGGGGACCGGTAATAATCACTTTATCAATGAATGCGGCGTCGCCAATGCGTTGAAACCAAAGCACATCGTCAATCTGTTTTTCTAATGCGTCATAGCGATGTTTACTGGCTTCCAAAGCCTTTTGCAGTTCTTTTATCTGATTCGACAAATTAACGTCCTGTCCTTTTACAACGAACCCTGCAAGGACAATAAGCATGATGATAAAAATTTTTTTCATTGTCATCGTAAAATTAACTTTGCAAAATTAGTTCGGTTCAATGACTTTTGCAAACATAAAATGAGAATAAAAAGGTTGATGTTTGTCGAATTAAGCGCTTTTATTTGCCTCCATATATTCCGTTGGCGACATACCGTAGTGTTTCTTGAATATCGTGCTGAAATGGGCTGGAGAGGAAAAACCAACAGCGTAGGCTATTTCGGAAATCGTCATATTTTTATTGATCAACAGCCATGCGGCTTGTTTTAAACGGTAATTACGAATATAATTGCCCGGCGAATCGTTGGTAATTGCCTTTAATCTGCGGTTCAGATGCACACGGCTGATGCCTAATTCCTGACTGAAAAAATCAACATTCAGGTCAGGGTTTGTGATGTGTAGTTTCAATTTTTCATTAAAACGAATCAGTAGTTTTTCGTCGGATGTTACCACTTTCAATTCATCTTCAGCGATCTCCAGTACGCCCGTATATTTTTGTTTTAAGGTTTCC
>Ga0123354_10019948_pt1 | contig 10535 bp, 7 predicted proteins | sample TergutLab28metaG_2_FD_97872 | JGI IMG/M metagenome (GOLD analysis project Ga0123354, IMG submission 97872) | Labiotermes labralis P4 segment gut microbial communities from Petit-Saut dam, French Guiana - Lab288 P4 | ecosystem: Host-associated > Arthropoda: Insects > Digestive system > Gut ...
GAACCAGAGCAATACAACCCATGAAATAACTCAACAAATAAGTCGCAAGCTCCTGAGGATGGATGTATTAACATCCGAAACATGTTGAGCAGTAAATAGTGAAATATAAAGCAAGTGACATCAAGTTGGTCTATCTTTATTCAACAATTTATGTATTATGTTGAACCGTCTAAAGCCCAGTGGTCACTTTGCGTACATCCAGGTTTAACACTAACAATTCTTCGCTCTCCCCACAAACTGTATTTGTGTGTTTTGTGTGGATCTGAGAACAAACAGCGATTGTTTCCCTATACAACATTAACTGACTGGTTTTTATAACAGAGACGGAGTGTGTTTACTGCGCGGAACGGCCTGAATATTAACATTTACAAATTCTACGTTCTGCCCACAGTGTTTTTATGTTGTTTGTGTGGATCTGTGAACAAACAGCGATTATTTCCCTATATAGCATTAACTGACTGATTTTTATAAGCGAGATTGAGTGTGTTTACTTCGCGGTACGGCCTGGGTCTTTAAATATAATTCAGGTTTAAATAAAATTCTACGTTCTGCCCACACAGTTTATTTATGTGTTTTATATGGATCTCAGAACAAACAGCGATTATTTCCCTATACAGCATTAACTGACTGATTTTTATAAGCGAGATGGAGTGTGTTTACTGCGGGGTATGGCCTGGGTCTTTAAATATTATTCAGGTTTAAATAAAATTCTACGTTCTGCCCACACAGCTGTATTTATGTGTTTTGTGTGGATCTCAGAACAAACAGCGATTATTTCACTGTATAGCATTAACAGACTGGTTTTTATAACCGAGATGTAGTGTGTTTACTGCGCGGTACGGACTGGGTCTTTACGTACAATTCAGGTTAATTTTCGTTTTTTGGAGCTTTTGGCAAAATTGCGAAAAGCGACAGATAACTTCGTTATGTCTGTCCGTCCGTCCGTCCGTCCGCATGGAACAACTCGGCTCCCACTAGACGGACGGATTTTCATGAAGTTTGATATTTGTGGATTTTTCGAAAATCTTTCGTTGAAATTAAAATTTCATTAAAACCCGGCGAAAAAAGCGGGCACTTTATATGACGTCCTGTGTACATTTACGGTAATGTCGCTCAACTGTTTTTTCGGATGAGAAATATTTCAGACTGAATTTGTAAAGGAAATCAAATATATTTTATGTTAGAACTTTTTTTTCCCAACGATCTTGCCCGTTACGAGATAATGTGGAAAAAATATAATAGAGTCGGACAGGCCACAAATGACAGTATGGCGCATGCGCATTGCATGCTGGCTGAAGCTAAAAAAAAACATTCAGACTATGTAATATTTGATGTTTGTTGGACCGTGCATCATTGTGATAACTGAAGAATAAAATACCAACAAGATGCCACTTATTACTTTATTGTACTTCTTATAGGCTCAACATGTTTCGGGCACTACTGTGCCCATCATCAGGAGCTCGCGACTATAATGTTGTTTACCACATTGGTCGTGTTGTTCTTGGTTTGCTGTAGGTTGGAGGTTAGGTGCGGTTAAGCTGGAGTAGTGTCCGGGCTGCAGGCTATAGGCTCAACATGTTTCAAGCATTACTATGCCCATCATCAGGAGCTCGCGACTGTAATGTTGATTATGACATTGATCGTATTGTTCTTGGTTTGCTGTAGGTTGGAGTTTAGGTGCGGTTAGGCTGGAGTAGTGTCCGGGCTGAAATGGGTGGCAGTAAGTACTTCAGAAAGGGTAGTAAATATTACTGGTAGGCCTACTGGTACTGTTACTGTTAGTCGTAACAGTAACGAGCAGTAACATATTGAAAAGAGTAAGTAACAGTACAATGTATAAGCTGTACGATACGTCATGGGCACCGATCGCACGGCCGTCTGATTACAGATAGGCGTAAAAGACTGTATTTTGTCGATTAAACTGAATTGATTTAACTACGGTATAACTCCATTTATCAGGATTAATTGGGACGGCGAGTCATCCGGATAAGCAGAAAATCCGGAAAACTGGATTTTTCTTTGAAATTGTTCTACATTGATAATATCTTTTTCAAATGAAGCCAACTAGGTGCACACTACTTCTTAGTATATTTATTTCAACTTCTCTACATGTTTCGGGCAACTACGTGCCCATCATCAGAACTTAAGTCTGATCTGCAGTCCAGACAGCCACCCGTACACAGTGACAAATACCGGTGTCGCATAGATACAGTAAGTTCTCCTGATGATGGGCACATAGTAGCCCGAAACATGTAAAGAAGTTGAAATAAATATGCTAAGAAATAGTGTGCACCTAGTTGGCTTCATTTGAAACAGATTATACTGGGATGCACGGTCAACAGAACATAATATTCTACCTTGACTGTCTTGAGTGTAAGAAAATTTCTACAAACGTCTATTTCGAATTACGTATTTATTACACTCTAAGGGCGATAAAATAGGTCCATAGTGTCAGATACCTACTCTTGTTTTAATTTGTTTTAACCAGACATTATATATTTCACATTTTATCCAATATCAGTTTTTATGTACGTTCACAACACTAACAATATTGGGATCCCAATATCTAAAAAGTACCTGAGACTTTATTCCTATGGAGGCCTGAAGATGACCTGTTAACAGGTCGAAACATGTAGCCTTTATACGCCAATAAATATTTGTTGTGCTGACGTGTACTAATCAGTTTGTTATTTAGTTCGTTAGAGCACTTCGTGTTGCCCTTCTTATAGGTGAAGTACTTATTTATTTACGTAAAAATAAAGCATTGTTCGGGTGGTGACAGTCAGCTTTCACCGCCGACGAGGACTTTGGGAATTCCTTGTCTAATTTGGGAACCCATTTTGGTTGTTACTATTTCCAGTATGTACCTGCGTCTAAACCTCTCGACCACATCTAGTTTGCAGTCTTATAAACGGTACTACTGCACTGTACTGTACTTGATCCGATAACCGGTAATTTCATGACAAGTTAGTTTTGTAGAATTCTCGACAAATTTAACCGAAGGGCCAAGCCGATCCGGATAATTGGCGAACCAGTAACCAGCGTCCAGATAAACGGAGTTGTCCTGTAACTAACCAAATACCTAACTAACTAACTAACTCCAGGGAGCAGAGTCCTTCTTGAGCAGCTAACAGTTCTTCAGCTACTCAAGAAATTCCCCCCAGTTTATGGAACCCGCAGGTTCATTACCGCATTCACAAGAGCCCGCCACCTGTCCATATTCTGAGCCAGATCAATCCAGCCCAAGCCCCCATCCCACGTCTTGGCCGCCCAGCAAGTAGCCAGTCACTATACCGACTGCGCTATCCCAGCCGACGTCGTGCTGCATAAGATTTCACGGTTTGCTGCTGGAGAAATGCGAAGGAATGACGTGGTTACGGACCTGAACACCGTTGCAGATGCAGTCAGGCTAATCTCATTTTATCACAAATTAGCTTTGAGATAAATTTCTATTGTTAAGAAATACCACTGTTTGTTAGGCCCAAGATAGGCGTGTACGCCTACACCACATATCGGCGTTGACACGGAACATACTTTGTGGGGAACAAATGATTGCGACAAGTTACTGATAATGTACTGCAGGAATTATTAGACACCATCCGTGACACACTCTCATCTTAAGATCAAGGGGTACACAAAATTATGGCTTTTTCACGCGTAGTGATAAGATAACACACAGAGGAAGGGTTTTAAGCTAAATTCTCGTAATGAATTAGTGTCAAACTTTGTCTGTGAAGAAGGACATAGACCGCCAGTACAAGGTTTGAGCTTCTCACGGGTGTGCTAATGAAGACTGAAGTCTGCAGAAATATGATGACTTATCGGTTGGTAAATGAAAAGGTAAACCAATCCTTGTACACACCTGGACGGGCCCTGAGGGTTCCAGGAGTTTGAGGTTCCCAGGTTGCAAGACAGTTGGCACATGAAGGTGGTAAGGTTGTCAGTCCTACTCACCGGCCGTCTTTACTCCACAGGAAATATTCCTGGCACTCTTTTCTATCAGTGGCTGAGTCTGCCCCAGGGCCATAGTGCGGCCAGAAGGACTGTGTCAATGAAAAATTCTGGTGACACCATTGGGAATCGAACCCGCCGCTGCGTGCCCCTCAGTTGGTAAACAGTTGTTGGCCTTTCGGAGTTATGTTCTGCCTCCATCGTCGGGTTCACAGTGTTCCAAGAAGTACCTCAAATTGGAGGAAGAAATCTCTCCTACAAAGTCAGTAACTGTTTTACTGCGTTATTTAACGACGCTTCTAGTTGCGAAGTTTATACAGCGTCGGTGATAGGCGGGTGAATAGGTATGGAGCATTGGTGGAATGGTACGGACAGGGGAAAACCGAAGCACTCGGGAGAGGTCCTGTCCGAGTGCCACTTTGTGCCAAAACCTTGCACGAGTTGCTTGTCGTGTCTTAGTGTTCCACCCTGGTGTTGCCTTGTGAACACAGTGCACACCGTGCGAGCTTTTGGCACTGCCGCACCATGTCTGAGATCGCGGGTTCGAATCTCGCTGAGGGCATGGATGTGTCGTCTCTTGTGTGTGTTGTGTAAGTAGCGGCCTGTGCGACAGGCTGATCACTCGTACAGGGGAGTCCTACCGCGCGCGCGCGCGCGCGCGTGTGTGTGTGTGGTCTAGAAACATCGACAATGAGCAGGCCTATTCCCGAGTTGGGCTGTTACGTCACGGGGAAAAAACTGACAATGTTAAGTGCAAGATAGGCCTTAAGTGACAAGAGAAAAATTAGAATTTAATAATGTACATTTTGCCCACATTATCCATGAGCCTGTGGATAATCTTCATTATTTGTTTAGACAGCTTTAAATCGTTTGTTTTTGTAGAGGTGACGCAATATTTTGTAAGAAGTAAAGGTCACCCTTGACATGCTTATGCAGGCATAATTGGAGAGGGGGGCCTCAGGTACAGCTCCAATCCATTCGCAATCTCGGCGCTAGAAAATGGTGGATGGTTAACAACAGACTCCGACGGGTTTGCCTCCGGGAAAGGAAAAGTACCCTATATACAGGAGGGTGGTTGGGGGTCGGTCTGGAAGGGCACGGGAAATCTCTCTTCACCGGAACCGTCCAGCATCTTATGACAGGACAATTTTATATGTTATACGAATTTCTGTCTTTAAACTGTGAAAATTTTACATCTAACTAACTAACTAACTAACTAAAAGAGACCATGAAGCAGAACCCTTCTGTAGAAGCTAACAGTATCTCAATATTATTCTGATTCATCCCGTTGTGTGAAGAAATTTCTTGCATTTTACATAGTGCCGAAGTCTCATTATCGTGTTTACAAAGTGCTCGCCATTTGTCCCTTCCCTCAGCCAGACAGCAGAATCCACTCTACGTCTATTTACCTTATTTCTTGAAGACCCATTTCAATATTACCCCCCCCCCCCCCGCATCTCCCTTCTACACCCAGGCCTTTCCTCATCCAATACTTCCACGACAATCACGCTAATTACAGGCGTTGTTGTTTATAGAAATAAATTCTTCTGCTAATAATAATCATTGATGGTACAGTCAACATAAACACAACACTCGAACTCTGTAGTTTCATTTGTTTACTTCTCCAGATCACGTTTCGGTCTTTGCACTCAACCATCATCAGGTATTACACAAAAACATAAATAGAAAAGTGCGCTATGGAAGAGAGAGAACACAATGATGTTGCCTAAATTTGCCGTTTTTAATCCCCTGTAGGAATTATATGGGACTCTTTGTTTTATTAAATGCCCTTATCTGTGAACATAAATCTTCCCCACCCATTATAAAGAACACTATCAGGGGGCGTATACAAGCTTTGATGTGCAAATCGGTTCAAAGAGAAGCTATCGTTTGTAGTGTAGGGACTGTATGAAGTTGAACGTTTCTGTTCTTCTAGTGGGGTAGTTTACTCTTCGACAGAAAAATGGCGGCGGTGCAGTGGAAGAGTTGTAGCAGTTGGCCTTGTTGTTAAATGTAACACGATTCCATTCTGTACGAATCTTTAATCCGTTTTCTCAACAGTACTCCCGGTGTTCTAGTAATTGTCTGCTCGAGTTGAAGACTTGTTGTGTGATTGAACAGAATCGAGTGAACCTGTCAAAATTTTACATCGGGTACACCGGTTAACATGAAAGTTTCAGCTGTGGTCGCTGGCAGAGTACTGCTTCTTGCTGACCGAAAGACACCAACAATAACGCTGACTCCCGCACTCTCCCCGCGGCACCCATACTTTGAGTCTCACACTGTACGTCCAAACATTGGACGCTTACCCTCTTCCTCCAGTAGGCTCTCCTACCAACCCGGGTCGACAGAGACTCGCTCTACCGATAGGTTATGGCCGCGGGCCGATGGCGGTTTCGACACCACTGTGAGCGAGCCAGCCGTCTCAACTTGACTGGCAGAAAAGTTTTAGGTATCAGAGAGGTTGGTCGCGGTAAGAAGTGTCGAGCGCTTGCGTGCGTGGATGGAGTCTGTTCATAACGGAGCGTTAGTGTGCATATACAGTGATTGGCGGCTAGCTTGGGATAACGCGCGCTGCTTGCTTCCAGACATTCGCGAGATAGCTGTAAGAAAAGTGTTAATCGATCAAAGTGTGTAGTGAGACTGATAAGTTCCTTTGTTTGTGAAGATGACAACGTGGAGGCTTGTACACCTTGTGAAGCCAGTGTGATATGTTATCAGCTGTAATAAAAGCTGTCATCTGCCTTGACCCGACAGGAAATAGTGCTCTAGTGGTGTTCTGTTATTCTCTATCCTGGACGCCATCATAAGCATGGCTTTTGGCTTTCCGACCGTATCTTCAGAGGCGAGGATGCCTGTGCTACCTCTCTCGTGCACCAAAGTTACTTCTTGCCTTACATTAGTGTTGTTAATATCCTTTGAAACAGTCCTTCTGTCAACGGTCAGCGACTGTACCAAGTCCTTCTACGTACATTGGAACACAACAAACCCTATGTAAGTAAGCAACACTCGTTCAGTGAGATATCTCAGAAGTGTTTCCTGGTTTATGTGTCAGAATATATCGGAAGTAAACCTGAAGTATCAGGTCAAGGGATACATATGTGTTTCATTGCTGTGTGCTGCAAGAAGTGAGAAAAATTCAATGTTTTAAATTTCCAGGGAGGTCAGATATAAGAACGAAGGCTGTGTGTCGAAAAAGTGTTCATTTATCCGTCATCACTTTTGTAAGGATCTCGTAACAATCGAGGAAGAACGCACATACAGCGACCGTTCGTTTCCTGTTGAAATCACCGGTTGTTTATCCGTGGATTCAGAATTGTGAAATTGTCTTTCAACTCGTGTATAATTTTGCCCTTTTGGATCAGAATTGACCCACCTATCACACGGTCTTTTACGTTCACTATCATTAATGCCTTGCGAGGAAAAATAAAGATTTCTGCTGTTTCAATACTTTAGATAGTTACGTTTTTGATATTCGATATTAAAAAAAAGGAAGACACTCGAAACCTAGAACGCAAACGCGTATATTTCGTGTCAGGTAAACTAATTCGCCATCTTTTCTTTCATCAAATTCTCACACAGCGTTCCCCTATTAACTCCGGACAGTACTCCATACGAAACATCGGCTCATAATTTATGTTACTCACATCGTACACGTTTCTAAAATCGATATATTTTGCAACAAATGCACTCCGTGATACAATATATGTAACACATGGAAACATTGCTACATGTTTCATATTTCGGCATCCAGCTGCCATTTTCAGGGAGTAACTACAACAAACGGTTACGAGCCAACATGATAATTTTTGTTTTGTTCACATTTATAAGCCTAATTAAAACATTAGTCGTTACAATACATTATAATGTATAAAATATATAAAACTTAAACATCAGGTTTTACTTCATACAGTACACCGCCCGGTAATACACACATCGCACGGTTTATCAGGAAGACGTCGGACAGACCATATAAAGCAAAACCGGATGTTTGTATACCCTACCAATATAAACAACTCTGAACCAACAAATGCAGTGACTACCCAATAATGCGCAACATTAGAAAACCGATACCCGGTTTGACAACTACCGAGACCGCTTACAATTAATGTATTATGTAAACTCTACTATACATTTTATGTTGTTTAACAACTAATGTTTTAATTAGGCTTGGAACTGAACAAAATGTAAACTAGCAGTTCTTATAATAAAACCAACTAGATGCACTAATTTCTGAAATTTATTTTTGCAATAAAACTCTACATGTTTCGGACAGTTCCTCTGTCCATCAACAACAGTTTTTCACTGTACACACAGCAATGGTATATGTCATACAGCTTGCGAGCAGGAGCAGGACGGAAATATGAGAAATTAGTGCATCTAGTTGGTTTTATTATAAGAATTTGTCACAATGCACGGTCACCTGGACGTGAAATAAACTTGTGCAGGTTGACTCGTACCCTTTGTTGCAGTAACTTCGTGAATATGGCACCTTGGTGCCGAAACATGCAACATTGTTTCAATGTGTTATGTATATCGTATCATGAAGTTCATTTGTTGCGAAATATATCGATTGTCGGTTCTAATATTTCAGAGTAATTGGCTGCATACATGTTGGTAACCATGCTTGTGAATTGTGTCTTGTAAAAGAGCTGTGCCATTATTTATGACATTATGTGTCACGATTCAATTGAAAATTATGGAGCATTGATGAAGGATTATGTGTGGTATGTATCGTGTTAAAAACTGGGCTGTTGTGTTCTTGCTATTCTAGCACATGGCTGGTTATGGTTCAGCGTTGTTTACTGCATTCGATAATGTGAATTGAACTCATGGTCAAGATTGTTAGAGGCCAGACACGTGTTGTGTTTTGAAACATTGTTGGCATTTTCATCCAATCAGACAGAAGCTGTCTGTAGTGTCATTGCTGCTTTTCTTGACGGAAGCCTGTTGCCGATCGCGGGCAAAATTACAGACGAAACGAGACAAACATGTGTATTACTATAAGCGTAACAATGAGTACTGCTTATCTGCATATAAGCCTTCGTAATTTCCTTAAACACACGCATGCGTATTACATTTTTGTGAATTAGAGTGTCTTATGATGGGTTACGTAGCGCCTCAAATGGCTTGAAAATATTTCTTTAGGCAGATAATTAATCTTAATGCTAAATGAACATTAAGCCTATGTAAATGGAACTTTGCTCTGTACAGTCTTTGACAAGCGAATTGGTTCGTTAACTGGTGAACTCGAGCCGTTTTGCCTGTAAGCGCCACAGCATTATAATTGACCTACCTTGATATGCGGTGTACTTTGTGGGGGGTAATAAAAACTGTACCATGCGTCATTGTGCCTGTTTATAGATCCCAGAATTGTCATACCCTAAAAGCACTTGTAGGCTCTTATATAAATGGCTGTCTTACACCACTGGGCCTTTCCAGGGCTCGCATCTCGAAAAGAGAGCGTTCCGAAATCATATTTTAAAGCTCTTTGTGTAAGCCGAATTCTTGCGGGATGTTATTTCCATCAAGACGCCCTCACAGAAATAGTCTTTAAGATCACTGGTGTAAAAGAATAGAGGCTAATGTCCGTAACTGGGCCGAACAGGGGGGGGGGGGAGACAGTCACCGTCCTCATTGGTAAACACACAGGCCGTCTGAACTCTTTTAAGAAATTGCCATCTGCCTGATAAAAATGTTCGCTTGTACATGATCTGACGTGGTCCTGCACAACTGAAATATTCAGGGGTGAGTAAAGTGCTGATGACCGATTGCGAGTTCATCTTAACCTTTAGGCACCATGCATCCTATATATAGGACAGACGTACCGCTCCTCCCCAGAGTACACTTTTTATATATTTAGTCAACAAATATATTTAATTATATTTCTAGACTTGCTCTCACCATCTTCGTTTATTCCTCCACAAAATGTTGTGTATTTCCTAATGTTACCCTTCTTGGTTCATAAAATATTCACATTGTACATAAATGGTGTGCTAAACTGTAAATGTCCAGCTCCAGGGTCAAAGGATTAAAGTCCAGATGCTTTAAAATTCTTAACTTTCAGTTGGGGTTAGAAGAAGCAAAATTGGTTTAAAAATAAACTATAAGAACGAAAGCACAAATCACAATCCGTACAATTCTGTAAACGAATGACCCAGCTAATGATTGCAAACTCATAATCTGTTAAGCTAATGGAATATGACAACAGTTCTTTGAATGAAGGTAGACCAACTTGATGGCACTTGCTTTATTATGTCAATTTACTGCTCAACATGTTTCGGATGTTAATACATTCATCTTCAGGAGCTTGCGACTACTTGTTGCGTTACTGTGTAGGCTGTATTGTGCTGACTTGAGGCGTGTTGGTGTTATGTAGCGGGATTGGCTGTTGGTGATGTGGTATCCGAGTGCAGGCTGCAGCCTACACTCGGATACCACATCACCAACAGACAATCCCGCTACATAACACCAACACGCCACAAGTCAGCCTACACAACGCAACAAGTAGTCGCAAGCTCCTGAAGATGGACGTATTAACGTCTGAAACATGTTGAGCAGTAGATAATAAAGCAAGTGTCATC
>Ga0123354_10019949_pt1 | contig 10534 bp, 4 predicted proteins | sample TergutLab28metaG_2_FD_97872 | JGI IMG/M metagenome (GOLD analysis project Ga0123354, IMG submission 97872) | Labiotermes labralis P4 segment gut microbial communities from Petit-Saut dam, French Guiana - Lab288 P4 | ecosystem: Host-associated > Arthropoda: Insects > Digestive system > Gut ...
CGAAACATGTAGAGAAGGAATGACGACTACCCATGAAAATAAAGGATAGTCCACAAGTGACATCGTGTTGGTTATTTTTTAAACAATTACAATGATGCACGGAACAATGAATGTAAAATTTATCGACGTGTTTGCTTAGTACTGTTGCATCGCACATTTGCACAAGTCGCGAAAATAAATATTTCTGTCCCTTAAACAAACTAATTAGACACAGTTCACTGGGTGTAGTACTCTTCAGAAAAAAGAACACTTTCCAAAACACTTATCAAGGAATGCAGTATGTCAAAATTCGGCCTAAAGACCGTGTTTAACTCCGCCAACACTTCTGTGACCATAACCACAACACATCTCTAGGTATAACTTATGTACACTTAATTCAAGCAACCGTATTTTCTTTGATTAACACACATCCCCACATAAAACCAAATTTAGGAAGTTTGTCGGAATATTTCATTAAAAAATCCACTCAATAAAGCTGTAGTATTCATGTCTGCTGGTCAAAAATTCGTCTAGGTATTTCAGTATCATGACCGTAGCCACAACTGTAACCGCAACCTCACCATACCACTTCTGAGGCAAAGCAGAAACTGCGCTGCCTGTCACTGAAATAAGAACAGGTTTTTCTGGTCAGAGGAGAGGAAGTACTAACGCCATAGAAATATAAACAGTAGGAACGTCAGTGCCAAAGATAAGAAAAACCGTATGCTACAAAATGTGGCACGCAAGAAAATGAATTATCATTGAGTGAGGGCAGATACGAGTACAATCATATTTTCTGACAGCATTGATTACGTGATGGAATAGCATCATAATCCTCATAACATTGGTGTTTTACACCCACCTACTTTATAATTCGTAAATATTATGGTGTTATATTCGGATTTATTTACGAATCGGGTAATAAAAATTCGTATTCATTGAAACTTCCACACATATAAGCTACCAAATGTTATAAACAAGTATAAATCAAATTTGTTTCACTACAGGTACTTCCTTCGAAGTGTAAATCTGAACACATAATTGCCCAGTGACTTGTATCAGTTACAGATTAACAATTTACTTCACGTTTTGTGGTAGACATTTCACAGTACGTGTCTGATACTAGCATAAGCACATCACAGCACAGCGAGCATTTCATTATTTTTTGTACATCGAAAATCCCCCCACTCTACAGCATGAAATTTGCCCAATTTTTATTTACCCAATGCTACATTTATGGGTTTGTTTGGGGTACAACCATAACTGAGGAGAAGAAATGGTGCACATACGCGTGCCTAATCATTCGCTTTGTAGTCAGATCTTTTGTTTGAAATGAACAAATGCTGACAATTTTACACGCTCATGGCAATTTCAAAATCAGCTGCTGCGGCAAAAGGACATCTTTGTGGAAATGTAGGTTAAATGCGATCCTCACGCACGAATACACTTTTGTTTGCGTAGGACAACTCTTTGTAAATGTCGACAGTTGAAGTCCAAATACATTTCACTATAGCATAACAACAGAGAAGCAAAAATTAGTAAGACTTCATTAACTTCAAAAAGTTAGGACGAGTGATAGCACACAAATATAAACAAGAAATACGAATAAAGGGGACGCATTTGGAACAAAGACAAACAAAATGAAATAACGCTTACATAATTTATTACAACACCGCATGAAATGAGACACAAATTAATATCGGATCTGAATGAACATAAGGATTTGGCCGTCTGAATATATCAAAATTGCAGCAAACTGAATCTGCAGCAGTGGCACAACTGGTGGAGGAACAGTTCTTGAGGGACTAACCAATATGAAAAAAAAATGGTAAGTCTCAGAGTTTCAGATTGGGAAATCGAAGATGAATAATATCAGTGAAAGATGAACAAAATTCAGAGTACCCCCCAAAAACAATAATAATAATAATAATAATACAGGTAAAATGAAACATATAACCTGTCATGAAGCCAGTGGGGGAGGTACAGATTTACTCTTTCTTTAACCTCAGCGCTAGAAGGGGTGGGTGGTTAACACCACGCACCGGCCCCTTTACCATCGACAATGATCCGATAACCACTGTAATAATAGTATTAATAATAGTTAATAGTAATAAAAGTGATAACACAGCCCACATAAAACTGTTTCACTTCTGAAGGACTGACACTAGCGTCAACCAAATATGCCTAAAACTGACCACGAATAACATAGGCCTACGGCTGTGCCACCGAAAACCCGGCCAAGAAGGTGGTAAACCTGCTGCTCATTTAGCACGTTCCATTTTCAGATTTGGGCCCAAAAGCTAGTTGAAATGACTGTAGTTTTCCGCACCGCCTCCAAAGACGTAGGAATACCTCCTTGAGGTAGGACAGGGTCACTTCCTTCAAAATTCATTGGCATTCATTACTAACCAGCCATCTTGTCAGTCTACAATATGTACCGTGGGCTATTTAATGCGTCGTTAAGCAAATCGAGATACGCAGAATATTCGTAGCAGAACCCAACGTTCCAACACCGCCACTACTGAAACCTTTTATTGGACACGACCATAAGACACCTGCTTTCATCGCCCACCCTCACAGCCGACTGTTTCGGACATTCAAACGTCGATTTAAAGAGTTTTCAACAGAATGTTGTATGAGTTCCCTGTTTCTCAACAACCACTGTCAATTTCGCACTACGCGACCTGCACAAGTGAACTGTCCCGTTACGTGATACCCACTTTACCCGCGTTAGAACATATTTTCCTGTGCGCTTTGCTTCATTTTGTCCACAAAACTGGTGTATTTATTAATTTGTACCCCTTGATTTGGTACGTTTGTCAATGTAGAACCGACTGCAGTTTTTGACCCGAATGACAAACAATTTTCCAATTTTATCACGACACTAATTTCCATTTCCTACTGCGATTGGTTAAAATGTAGACGATAAAAAATTTCAAACAGTGTATTAAATGTAGTTTCACATACATTTTTATTGCTGATTCTGGTTTTATGACATTTTTTTACGGGTCATCAACATCAAGCCGGCTGTTTGCCCCACGTCCATAGACTCTTCCAAAGGGCGTTCTCCAGACAGAGCGATCTAGTGCTTTCTCTTTTAACTTCCAGTATCTCCTCGTTTCTTTAAATTCATGCAGTGACGGCTTACGTCCTCTTCCTCGTCTTCCTTTCACGCCTATCTTTCCTGATATCTTTTCCTCAATAACGTGTTTCATAAGGCAGGTCCTACGCAAGATGTGACCAATCCAGTTAGTCTTCCTCCTTTTATTGTAAGTAGGATGTTGTTTTCTTCCTTGACTCTATGTGATAACTTATCCGTACTTAATTGGTTTAAATAAATTGTTGGCAATCCAGTAGGACAATGCCTTTTTTATCCCTGCAGTTGTCACACTTCCTCCAAGAAACGCACATTATCAACAGCAACAAGAACCTGCTTTGCGCCATCAAACGTCACTCCAAATCTAATACTTTTGCACTTCCTGACTGCAGATTCTACAGCAAAATGTAAATGCATTACATGAAACCACCCTCTTGTTTTACTCACTGTAGATTGCAAAATTAGACATGTTTACTAACTTTAGTAGACACCTCATGCACGCAAACATGTTTCTTGGCGTAAAACTTTTTTTGGGTGTTCTGGATTCGAATTGAAAACTTAAGACAATATTTATTTCCTAATTAACACGGTATTTAAAAATATACGTATATAATATATTGCTCAATCATATTCCCACTTTGTCTGCAATATCGTCGAATGCTAAAGACTACAAGAGTTAACCTATTAAACCTCATGCGGTACTGATGATTAGCAATAATTTAATTCCAAAAAGGTTCTGCCTATAAGGGAAGAATCGCGACTACAATTGAAATTAATCTGAAATTAATAGAGATAACGTTGCAGCTAAGTAAGTGGCATTTCTTCCTTATTCGAAAGACAGTCTGTAAGTTTCTATAACTTTGAGAACAATGTCCTGTCGCCTGGCTGGAATAGTTCCGCTGTAATTGGATCGGTGCCTCACTTTCCCAAACGAAATTAAAAGTTCTTTACAAGTTTGTCCACAGGTTTTTGAGTCAGCAGTGTGCATTTCAGAACCTCTAAATTTGTTCCTGGCAAGAATATTCAATTCTTTGTTAAAGTATACTACCAAAACCTATAGATTTCTTCGGAGATCCTCAGCAGGACACCACAATCCGCGTCCTCTGTCCTGTACGCCGTAGAATGTTATCCCTTCTGAAACTCATTTATGTATTTTTATAAATACCCAACGCCGGTCCCAGTGGCCGCGCGGTCTAAGGCGTAGATCTACGGCCGCTCGCCTGCTGAGATTGTGGGTTCGAATCCCACCGGGCGCATGGATGTCTGTCTGTTGTGAGTGTTGTATGTTGTCAGGTAGAGGTCTGCGACGCACTGGTCACGCGTCCAGAGGAGTCTTCCCGACTGTGATGTGTCGTTGTGTGTGATCTAGAAACCTCAAGAATGAGGAGTCCATGGTCCGCGTTGGTCCGCAGCGCCACGGGGGGGGGGATACCCAACACAGAAAATAAAGTACAAATGTAAATAAAACAATTCAAGTAACAATACGATTGATTCCGCTAGCTAAGAAACTTTAGATAAATTTTATAGCATAATTTAGGAGAACCTAAATTGAATGCAGTAACAAATTGGCGGCGGATAACAGCAGGACGTGATGCAAATATCGACCCGTGTGTGCTGCTCTCAGAAACTGAAACCTCAATGTAGAACTTGTTACGTAAAAATAAACTATCAGGGAAGTTCAGTTTCATTTCAAATGAGCCTTATTCGAGGGATACATTAAACAACGTTTATGGTTTGCAATACAGACAATTCTAAAGCAGAAAACTTTAAGGCATATGCCCATCATTGTGCAAATCTCATTCCAGCTTTCATGTTATGATTTTATGCTACTGTAACTGAACACTACTCATATAATTGCTAGAAAAAAAGGGCCAAAATAGTTCGGGATCTTCTAGAAGTATCGAAACTTTATAAAACTGTGGAATTAAGAAGAGAAAAAGGCAGTAATAACTGCCAACACGGATTAATATCAATCTTCTTTCTACAAATTCAAAAACCTAATATGTCAGTGGAACTATCGCCATTTCGACAATACAATTAAACATGTTGATGTAGGAAAGTACATAAGGTTCTGAATTATGTTGGGACAAGTTTCTGTAATTGTTCAATTGTAATGGCTTGAATTGAAGGCCAAAAAAATTAAATGCTATCTCAAACACTTTAAGAATTAAGTACCAAGGAGTCTAAATGCTATTAATTAAAATTCACTTTCTGGTTACCTAATGTACATGTCTGAAGGACAGCATGGCGTTGTATACACAGAAATTTCACAGAACTTCTGGAAAGTCAGCTTCAGAGAACGGGCAAAATTATAAAAGAAAACTTTCAAATTAATCCCCTTAATTAGTCTGTAACAAATAAAATTTCTCGGAAATAACTTATTGTGGAAAAACTACATTTTAATAAGATTTTAAAACTCCCTGAATGATCCTGTGTTACGGCACAGAAATACGCTGAAATGGCAGGAATTTGTCCCTCTTCAAATACAGTGAAGTAGCAAAACGTTAAATAATTAAACTTCAGTTGTTCTCATCACTTCAAACGACAACCAGGCTCAAAAGAAGTCTAAAAAGGGTGTTCCAGAAGTTTTCGCACCTTTATGAAATGTGTTATGGTGCAATAACATGTATCACCTAGGTCAATTTAACATGATTAAAATCGTGAGCAACATGACGCCGTGTCAATTGGTAATTAAAGGTAAAAGTACAGTAATCCATGTACAGTCCTGGACAGGCCCTGAGGGTTCCAGGAGGTTAAGGCTGCCAGATTTCAAGACAATCGGCACATGAAGGTGGTAAGGTTGTTAGCCCTAAGCTCCGGTCACTTTTACACCGCAGACAATATTATTGACACTCATTTCTATTAGACGGTAAGTCGACCCCAGGAACATAACGCGGTCGGAAGGATTATGTCAATAAAAAGTCTCAGTAAAACCATCGGGATTCGAACCCGCAGCCTTCAGGATTTTAGCGCAGGGCCTCAACTAACTGCGCCAACGCATACCCCAATAAACTGGTAATTAGTCAATGATATCTATAAGGCGCTTGCTGCCTCCATATTCATGGTAATCTTTGTGAATTGCCCTGACAACGTAGGCAGCAATCTCCGCCGAAACGTCGATAATTAACAATCCGCATGGCGTCATATGCAAAAAGACTTTACTTTTCAACAATTATGTTAGAACCTCAAATCACTCACAGTCTTAGCCAGTTTTATAGCACGCACAACAGATATGAGACGGTCTTTATGAATTTGTATGAGAACTTTCGCTAAACGTTCTTTGTAGCAACTGACCCGTGTAACCTTTGACAGAATACTTGATAGTTTAAGTTTTGAAACTCCTACAAGATTTTAATTAAACCACAAGAAATACAGTAAGAGTACTGGAACCATTGGTATGTTAATATCAACTTCTTTGTACAGTAATTTCACTCTTTATATCGTAGGCCTATTCGTTGTCAGACGGGCCACTTTCCGGTCATGAACCAAGAAATGTTTCTTCCGTCATCCATTTCCGTTCATGAACCAAAAAAAGTTTCTTCCGTCGTCTAATGGCCCAGACACGCCTATAAGCCTGTGGAATTATTTTAGTCCCTGTATTAAATTGGAAGCTAAGAACAACGAAAGAAAACATTCGCATTTGTAAGCCTTTACTAACTTCCAAAGATAGAATGAATCGGTTTTTACTTCAGAGCGGAAACTAAGACACGTCATCTTAAACTGTTAAATTAACCTTTACTGCCAAATAATGGTGCAATCCGAATAATCAGGTGAATTTGTCTGACGACATGCAACGTACGAATTCCATGGTAGTGGTTGGCTGAATTTCGAGGCAGATTACCTACATTTCTGTGCTGCTACACGGCTGGGCATAATTCAAATTTCGGAGTTTAATTACGAGTCTACTAGTTTGTAGCCAAGTGTCTATAAATCACATACTTCATAACACATGTGAGTTTAACATAACTGAAATTGGGGGTTCGGTTGCAGCAACTGTTTCTTTAACGGAATATCGTCCTGCATAAATTTAAAGTTATATAACTGGTTTTTTATGTTTTGTTGACCGTGCATCCCTGCATAATTTTGTCAATAAAGCCAACTAGGTACAGGGTATGCAGGATGGAATGAAATTCCACCCTGCATACCAGACAGTCATCCACACAGAGTGACAAATACCAGGTGTCGCATAGATACAGTTATTTCTCCTGATGATGGGCACATAGTCGCCCGAAACATGTAGAGAAAACAAACACACTAAGAAAAATTGTGCACCAAGTTGGCTTTATTTACAAGATTATTTAACTGGTATTTTCTATTTTATAATATACAGTATCCAATGCACTTGCTTTGCGATTAAGTCGCACACCGATTGCCTCAGTTAAGACAGAGCTTGGTTTCTGAGTGTCGTCACAGCCGTGTGACACGTAAGACTAGAGGTACGGATAAGAGGCATTCCCATATATCGGCCATCTCTAATTGAAAAGAGCATTTTATTCAATTGTTTTCGAATTGTCTTTCCCAATGTTATTTGAGTAAAGTTATTTAATGCAAATAGGAAACTGATAACAATTTGGAGGCTTTTCATAACATTAAAATTGGTATTTGGTATTTTATACTATCAATAAATTGAGTTCCATCCCTTTTTATGCTATTTAGACAAATTGATGTTGATGTTAGGGAATTTTTAAGGAACTTTCAAGTATATTAATCTGTAAGTGCGCAGAAATTGTTTTCTAAATATAATTGACGTTCCAACTCAACTAATTATTTTTAGAAACGTAATACTTTTCCTTTCAAATTTCAAAGCGGTTTGTGTCAGTCAGTTATGTAATTCACCCATCATGATGTTTGGGAAGTCAACCTTAAGAATATTATAAATACGTTTTGAAGGTAATTAGTGCTTGCCTATGACCTACGTCTGGATTCAAATGATAAACTTCTAGATTACTACAGCTTGTACCACGATTGTGTTCTGACGCTTCGTGGGAAAGTGCCACCTCTGTCTACAGGTTTAGTGAGTTTCGTTCATTTGGATCAAATCTACTATATGACATCGTTTGAAAGCCAGTGTAAGACCATCATGTGAGCGACATCTGCCATAAAAATCTCAAAATCTATACACCACCGAGAATGGGATGTCCCTCTACAGTTCTGAATCCAAAGTGGTAGACGAAGATTCGTCAAGATTCGTTAAATCGTAAAGTACCTTCATTTAACGTAAGTACAGACACAGAGCAATGGACCTAAGAAATTCAAATCACATACTTCGATACAGTTTCTTGATTTCAAACTTTCGCCGTGTTCTGAATGTTGTATTCATTCTTTGGGTGAAACCCCGACTTCTGAATTTTATGTGCCGACGTTTCGGAACACTATGTTCCATCTTCATAGGTTGTGCTTTCATATGGAGATGGAACAGAGTGTTCCGAAACGTCGGCACATAAAGTTCAGACGCCGCGGATTCACCCAAAAGATAGAATACAACATGTCTACAATTACCTAATTCATTCTTTCGGTCTGATGAAGACTTAACGACTGTTACAATATGTGTAGGGACGTAGGCCCCCCTTTCTCCTAATGTTCTTCTACACCATTACAAAACGTAATTATTCCTCGTAAAAATGTAGATACTTTTATTGTTATCATCATTATCGCCGATGCCTTTCATCTTAAAAATAAAATATTTTATTATTGATTATTAATTTTATCTGTTCATTGTTTATTCCAATAACTGTCCCTCTGCTATAAGCACTTCTGCTGCTAATACATTTCGCAAATTTCTTTATATTATTCAAGAAATGAGTTCCAACTAAACTGTATTGTGTAAGCAGCTTAAGTTTATTTCTTAACTGTTATGAGACAGCTGAACCAACACGGTCGTAAATATATTAATTCATTCGTTAATTAAGTTTATATTATCGTTTGTGATTCAATTAGAAATATTTTACATTTATTTATTTTTGCATAAACATTAATTTCGAAATAAGCTGGAACAGGTCTGATGTAAGTGCACGGGCTGAAGCCCCGGAAAGATCTGTGTATACGTAATGAAAACGTAATTATATTCTGCATAATCTGCCTTTTTAAGGCAAGTAACAAAACAAAAACATTCTACTATGGACCTGAATGTGAAAGGAATGAGAAGTGCTTGTAAAAAAAACTAAACGTAGTAAGATTATTTAATAATTATTATGTGACTGAAATACCTTGGAAACAGGTATTTACGTTCCTTAATTACTACAGCTGCGTATATCGAATTATGAAAGTCATTAATTGTATCTTCTACAAATCTGATACACTGAGTTAGTAACATAAACGTACGGAATGCGAGCGAAATAGTTTGACTTAATATGTATTAAGTCAAAATATTTCCCTCGCATTCCGCGTGTCTTTTACAGTCCGCTGTGATGCTACCGAATTATATTTGCTGAGCTAGCTTAATAAAAACGAAAAATCATAAATTCATTTAAACATGACAATACATTTATCATGTCTCAATTAAATCCGCGCGTTGGGGGAACGAATTGACAATTTGCCATATTTCCATTTTAATGTTCGTATTCCCCTGTGTTATTTAAACAGTGGTAATGTGTGGATAATCTTTTGAAAATGTACTTTTATAGAGATACATAAAGTGTTTATACGCGACGAAAACTACTGAACTGGTCTAAACAGCGACTGAGGTGCGGCATGTCGATAAAGTTTAAAGTAATTATACGCTAATACTACTAAACGTAATGTATCATGTATTCTATAGAGACTGACGAAATGTTTGTTGCGGGTAACCACTAAGTAGAATGCTGCTGGCAGGCGTTTCAGCAGCTACCTCAGGAGACATCTTGTTTCCATGGATACGGGGCTGTCGTCTTGGAGGTGCAGACTAAGGTCTCGGTGCTCCTGGGGGGCAGACAACCACCACACTTCGGGCTGTGGACAAAAAGAAATTATCTTGTCTTATCATTCTTTTGCCGAACTAAGAGCCAGTAAAAGTTCTATACAAACATCGTGGTATCTGGAGTGTTCTGATCCTGAAGACAATCCTGTTAGTTTCTTCCTATTCAAAAATAATTCAACGCGTAGGGCGACATATCAGATAATAAAAGCACTTTGAATATATTTTAGTGACAACAGTCCCTACCTTGAGTGTGTCCAGGGACACAAACCGCCGAGCGATTTTTATGTTTCGTATCCCGGATAAAATCTCGGCGCCCACAAATTCAGCGAGGTGGAAATAATAATGATACGATGGATGATAACACACAGCACGGACATCTTTCAATAGAAAATAGAAAAGCCCTTATCACTACACGGTAAATGCCTCCATTGTGGTGAAGACGGCAGGAACGTAGTGGAGGAGCTTAGCAGTTCGATCTGAGCTGACCTTATTAGAGTTCGTACTACAAGAACCTAACATATATTTAGCGTGAATTATTATTATTATTATTATTATCATCATCA
>Ga0123354_10019950_pt1 | contig 10534 bp, 5 predicted proteins | sample TergutLab28metaG_2_FD_97872 | JGI IMG/M metagenome (GOLD analysis project Ga0123354, IMG submission 97872) | Labiotermes labralis P4 segment gut microbial communities from Petit-Saut dam, French Guiana - Lab288 P4 | ecosystem: Host-associated > Arthropoda: Insects > Digestive system > Gut ...
AATGGAACTTCTTTCAGCAATTCCGACAAAACAGTCTGTATGTCCAATATTTCTCCCAAGTTGTTCGCCTTGAAATTGTGATTATTATTGCTATTATAACGTTACTCACTTTTATTTAGTATTTAAATTAACACTATTTAACATTTAGGGCGGATCTTTGGGGCAAACGGGTGGTGAGTAGTTACTTATTACAAATATTTTTGTTAAATAAAATTAAATTTTACGCTTTTCCCCATTTTTCTTTTCAAATTCTTTTGGCGTCATACCAAACTGTTTTAAAAACAACTTTCCAAAGTAAGACGGAGAATTAATCCCTACCATATAACAAATGTCGCCGATGCGGAATTTACCTTCCTGAATAAATTCGGCGGCTTTCCTTAGCCGTATCAAGCGAATGAAATCAACGGCAGAAAGGTTGAAAAGGTTTTTGATCTTCCGCAAGAGATTAGAACGGCTCATGCCCAAGTTTTCCGCCATACGTTCTACGCCAAAATTAATATCGGTAATGTTGTTTTGAATTTCTTGAATGACGCGGTTGGCAAATTCTTCATCCCCTTTGTTCATCTGCATATTTTGGACAGGAAAGAAGGGGCGTTTTGAGAATGCTTCCCGCTCTATGCGCCGATTACTCAACAGAGAGAAAACTTGCGTCTTCAGATAATTGAAAGAGAACGGTTTCTCTATGTATGCTTCGGCGCCGGTTCTCAATCCGTTGATTTTACTGTCGAGATCATTTTTAGCAGTAAGGAAAATAACCGGAATGTGGCATAAATTGATGTCGTCTTTCATGATTTTACATAATTCATATCCGTTCATTATAGGCATCACGATGTCGCTTAACACGAGGTCGATATGCGTATTTCTTAATATTTCGAGAGCTTCTATCCCATTGTGAGCCGTATCTACAGTGAAATCTTCCTCCAAACGCTCTTGAATGAAAAGCAGTACTTCTTCATTATCTTCTACTAACAGAATGGTATATCCTTTTATTTTTTCGTTTGTTTCCAATGAGGTTTCTTCGTCGAGCGATACGCTGTCATGCTCCACTGTTCTTCCGGCTTGTTGCCTGATTATTTCTCTATTAACAGGAATCGTAAGCACGAAGGTATTGTCGGGTTGCTCCGAATCGAGGTACAGACTGCCTTTATGAAGCATGGTAAGCGAGCGGGCTAAGGGTAAACCGATACCTACCCCTTGACGCGGCTCTCGTTTCTTATCTATCTGATAGAATGGCTCAAAGATACGATTAGCAAGTTCCGGTAAAATTTTTTTACCATCACTCGTTACACGAACGGTAAAAGAGGTTTCATCGCTCGACAGTTCCACCAAAATCGTTCGCCGCGCATACTTCAAGGCGTTGTTCAGCAGATTGCTCAAAATCTTGGTAATAGCTTCCCTGTCGATGGCGGCGATAATGCTTCGGTCGGGGATGTTTTGTAACAATTCTTTTTTCTTTTGCACAATAGTGGGTTCAAAACGCGCCAAGGTTTCGTTAAGTAAAGTGGTAATATCCACGCTCTCAAACTTCAAGTCGAATTTGTCGGCGCCTATCTTTTGAAAATCAAGTAATTGTCCCGTCAAATCAAGTAATCGAGCCGTATTTTGCCCGATGACTGAAAGATTTTTATTCAACTTCGGTTCATCAATATTCATTTCGCCGATAGTTTCCAGCGGTCCGTTGATAAGCGTTAGCGGAGTGCGTATTTCGTGGGCAATCGCCGTAAAGAAACTGATTTTAGATTCATAGAGTTCTTTCTCTTTTTCTATCTCAAACAACTTTTGACGCTCTTCCATCTGTTTTTCTTTACGTTGCCTGTACCAGAAAAACCAGTATAATATCAAAGTAACGCCAAATAAAAAATAGAGAATATATGCCCAAACCGTTTTCCACCAAGGCGGTAGAATGACAATCGATAATGAACGCGAAGCGTATTGGCTGCCGTTTTTTCCATCATTTGCCTGAACAATGAAAGTGTAATTTCCCTGAGGCAATTTGTTGAAAGAGATATCCCTGTTGCTTGCCGCCCTTATCCAATCATTGTCCAATGGTATCATTTTATAATAATATTGATTGGACGCCATAGTAGAGTAGCTTAACAGAGCGACGTCAAAACTAATGCTCGATTGGTCATGAGGCAAGATAATCTTATCGGTATTTATTATGCTTTGCTTCAAAGGCGAATGGGTTGTATGCACCGTTATTTCCTGATTGTAGATGCTGAATTTAGTGATATAGACAGGGGAAGATGAATGAATAACATCTTGTGGATTAGGGTCGAATGCAATTAATCCTTCAATGCATCCAAAGTAAAATTTCCCGTCTTTTCCTTTAAGAGCAGATTTGTAATTAAACTGATTGCCAAGCAATCCGTCTTTGGTCGTGTAAACGCGCATATATTTTGTGTCGGGATTATAACATACCAATCCGCGGTTAGTGCCGAACCATAAATTGTGCATTTTATCTTCTAATATTTTATAGGAAACATCATCCGGCAATCCGTCTTGAATGGAATAGGTAGTGAAATCATCCATTTGAGGATTGTATCGACAGACGCCGCCGCGATCGGTCGAAAGCCAAATATAACCTCTGCTATCTTGCATTACTGAACTTACTGAATTGGAACTAAGTGTATTCGCTTTTTCTTTTTCATGGATATATTTCTTAAACGACCCATCATCCGGCTTATATTTCCACAACCCGCTGCCCATGGTGGCAAACCAAATATTGCCTTCTTTGTCTTCAAATATGTCAAATATCCAGTCGTAACCTGCATCATCCACTCTACTGAAAGCTAACGATCCCGGCGCCGCCTTGTACAACCCCCAACCCGTACCTATCCAGCGATTACCTTTGCTATCCATAAAAAAAGAATATACGCTCCCTTCGCCAATGCCAAGCTGTTCGTAGTTATAATGTTGAACTTTACCGCCGGGTAGATTTACCACATCCATTCCCTGTTTGTACAGTCCGCAATAGACTTGATTGTCGTAGATCGACATTGCCAGCGTCATCAAATGATTTTCTTTGCCGTCCGGATTATAACATATTTGCTTAACTTTGCCCGTAGCAATATCAAGAATATTGATTCCGTCGTCTTCCGTGCCTATCCATATATTTCCCGTCTCATCCGAAGCAAGTTCCCTGACACGCTTTGTACTCAATGAATATGCATCGCTGCCGGGTACGTATTTGTCGAATACCATATCCCGATTAGGCAAATAATTCACGCCTCCAAACATAGTTCCCAACCAAATACCATCTTCTTTATCGCGGTAAAGGGTATAGATGATTTTGTCGGATAAACTGAAAGGTCGCATCAAATCGGGCAACAAATGGATAGTACTGTTTTTTTGTTCATCAAGAATAAAAAGCCCGTCGAAAGTGCCAATCCAGAGTTCGTTTTTCCAATACATTAAATTGCGGACAAATGTTTTGGAGGCTTTGGGCAATGGAATTTTCACTAATTCATTGGCAATCGGATTATATTTCATTACCTCGCCTTCCTGAATAGCCATTGCAATCCAATCTCCGTAATCGCATATTGCATTGATATTTTTCCCTTGTAAAGAATTTCCGTTTTTATCTTTTATAAAATGTTCGAAGGTATCGGTTTTATTATTATAACGAAACAGTCCAACGCCCCACGAAGCAATCCAAACTTCACCGTTAGCGCGTACGCAAATGCAATCCGGCGCTTCTGTTTTGAAATTTGCCTTGTCGGTTAACTGATAGAAATAGAGTTGATTGTTTTTGTAGCGAAATACGCCTTGATCGGGTATTATTACCCAAATATTACCCAACGAATCGGCAACAATGTTAGACACCCAATTATTCATATCCATACCTTCCGCCGTCTTCAAATTAACGACGGTGAAGATATCCGAAGACGGATTATATCGGTAAACGCCCCTGTCTGTTCCTACCCAAAGAATCCTGTCTTTATCCTCAAATAAGGCAGAAATGTTATGGTTTCCCGTACCTGCAACATAGTCGTCGCAATCTTTTTGCACAATAGAAGCGCCGTCAAAGCGGTTTAAACCGTTTTTCGTACCAAACCACATAAAACCGTAGCTATCTTGTACCATTGCCTTTACATTGCTCTGCGACAGACCGTTTTCTACTGAAATATGGGAAAAATAATAACTGGATAAAACTTTATCTTCTGCATGTATAGCGCTCAAACAGAGCAAAAACGTAGAAACTGTAAATAATGATTTTAAATGCACATTTAAAACATAGAAAGGAAAAAATGGAAAAATTTTTATTTGGATATATGGATTATGACTTTTGTCTTATGGACAAATTGTTTAATTTAAATGTGCTTTTAATATATCCTGGATGAAGCTGCGTGAAAATGAACAATCCCTTTATTTTCTAAACATCTGTTTATTTATATCTAACATCCTCGCCTTTTGATAATAATCCTCCGCCTTATCATCCTCTCCAAGTCCGCTGTATCCCAAAGCCATGACGTAGTAACAGTGGATTTTGTTCCTGACGTTCAAATCATCGTCCCATATAGCCAAATCAGGGAGTGAAACTGCGAAATAATCAATTTTACATTCGTCAAACAAGTGTTTTTCGCCATGCGCTATCAACTTATTGAAACAGATCAGGGCTTTGCTTTCATCGCCTAATTCTCTCCATGCCAATCCTTGATAGAATATTTTATCCGGCTGCTGGTCGTTATAAAAAAAGGCTTGAACCGGTTCGGAAGAACCAACCGTAGCTTTGACAAAAGATTCATTTGCCTGTTCTTTATATCCTAATCCTTTATATGCCATTCCTTTGTAATAATATATGTCGTTTTCTTCGGCATTGAATAATTTCCCTTCTCCCAGATTATCAGGATAAATATCCGTTTCATTAAGCAGCTCTATTGCTTCTTGGTATCTTCCTGCTGCAATCGCTTTTTTCGCCAATTCCAACCGGCACAACACATATTGCCCCGTGACTTTGCCTTCTCCGCCTTCCCATGGATGAAACTTGCGTTTATCTATCATCGCTTTCGCTTTTTCATATTGCCCTGATTGGTTCTGCAAAGTTACAAATTCCAAATATAAATCATCTCTTTGCAAAACTATTTTCATACGGTTTTCAAGAAATGCCAACCGTTCTGCGGGCGGAACATTCAACCGTTTGCGCAATTGATCCAGTTCCATCAATATGCGTGCATCATTCTCATTTAACCGGTAAGCTTTTTCCAAATGAAAAACCGCCTTTGGAATATCCTTCTGTTTGTTGAATGCGGCAAGCGCCAAGTTTCGTAACACCGTAGGATTGTTGGGATTAATGGAAGCAGAAAATTCCCAGCAGGCAATCGCATCATCGTACTGCTGTTTGTCATACCACAAATTTCCTAAATAGTAAGGAGCATAAGCGTCTTCGGGATTCTTTAAGCAAGCCGTTTGCAGAACCGGAATAGCTTCCAAGCGGTTAGGAAAACAATAATCCGGCGACTGTTCAGCCGCTGATTCAAAAGCCTGTTCTGTTTCTTTTGTTTTTCTGGACAAAAAATAAGAATATGCCTGATAATAATAAATCATCGGTGAAGGATTTGCCTCGTCAATACAAAATTGTAATAAAAGTATAGCTTCTTCGTACAGTCCCGATTGAATATAATCCAATGCAATATCTTCATAATTTGAACTTTCTAAACGCATTCGTTTGAGCAACAATTTTTTTGTTACAGCGTCTCCTAAAATGAGGTATTGTTCAAAAAGGCAGCCAAAATTAAAACGGTCGATTTCTAATGATTCTTCGATCCATTTTTTAGCTTGTTCAATCGCTCCTTTTCGGCGCAAAAGAACTGCCTTGAGATGACGGGCGCGATGATTATGTCCGTTGCGAACCAGCGATTTTTCTATCTCGTCTTCCGCATCCTGCCAGCGTCCATCAATAATCGACAATTGCGCCAGCGAATAGAATCCTGCATCTTGCCATGCCGCATTCCAGCAGGCTTTATAGAACGATTCGTATGCTTCCTCATTTTTTCCTGTAAATTTAAGCGCCAACCCCAGATTATAATACGGCTCTCCATCATAAGGATTCGGATTGCGCGAAGTGAGGGTTTCAATTGCGCGGCGAAAATAAGGAATCGATTCTGCAAATTTTCCCTTGCGGAACAGCCACAGTCCCATCGCATTGTTGTTGCGTATGTCGGATGGATCGCGGCGCAAAGCTTCCCTGTAATAATCAGGTGCTTTATAGGTAGCATGGCGGTATTGTTCGATATGCAAACCGGTCAAGTAAAGCTGTTCCGTCGTTTCGATTTCAACGGGGAGAAGCGCTCGCTGCGCCGGCTGAGGCAATGGCTTGACGGTTTTCTGTTCGGGCGACCAGCTCAGGAGCTTTTGTTCTTTTGGGGAGTAGATTTCGATTGATAGATCGTTGTAGTTTAGGGACGTTGGGGACGTTGGGGACGTTATGGGGATGGTTTTTTTATAAACTTCTCCGGGTGATAAAGAAACGGTTTCTTCAAATAATAGTTGGGTATTTGCTTTTAAACGAATTGTCGCATTATTCAAATCATGAGTGGCAAGCAATTTAAGCGCAACATTTCCATTTTCTTCTTCCAGATTCATCAAAAGGTCTTTACAGGCATTTTTCACCAAACCCAGTTCACGATAAGGCATGAAGTATTGCACAAACGATTTTTCTTCGTAGGGCTGCATCCATGAAAAGTCGGGCTGGTTATCGGTGAAAACCCCTGTCATCAACTCGATATAGGGTCCGTCGCTGTCGGTAAGGTTACGGTCCCATGCCTGACCAAAATCGCCGTTTCCCCATGTCCATTGCTTTTTTCCGGGAGAAACGTGATGATTGGCAACATGCAAAACGCCGGCTTTCGTATCATGCTCATATCCTCCCATAAAATCATATTTTGATTTAATTGCCATATAAGAAGTAGGAACGGGTATGTTTTTGTAGCGGGAAATATCAACTCCCGCCGAATAATCAACTTTGTAATAGGTTCCTGTGGCTATCGGGAAACTGGAAACATCGCGTTTGCCATGATCAAATACGGCATTGACGTCGGGCGGAAATACCGATTGATACCGGTCGTTCACTTTAACCGCCGGATTTGCCCACCACAAAAAGGTTTGAGGGACAGGCGCCGGATTGAATAATGCAGCTCTTATTTCCAAATAAGCGGTTCCGGGATATAATGTAAAAGCGACCGTAGCTTTCTGATGAAACATCCTTTCCTGTTCATTAATCCAAACCGTAGCGCTACCGTCTTCATTTTCTTCGACGCTAAAATCAACCGGCAAATACGTACTTGGACGATGATGCTGGGGCCAGTTAAATTCTATTCCGCCTGAAATCCAAGGTCCTGTCAAGCCAACTAAAGCCGGTTTGATAACGCTGTTGTAGTAGATGAAATGACGTTCTTTGATTTTATCGTACGCCATTTGCACCCGACCTCCCAATTCGGGAAGAATCATGATTTTCAGGTATTCGTTTTCAAGAAAAACCGCATGCCATTGCTTGTTGATTTTCTCATCCGAAATTTTCTCAATAACCGGATAAGGATAAACAACGCCGCTGCTTCCCTGATAAACCCTTTTTTCCAAAAACACCGGATTCTTTTCAGGAACGCCGGTTTCATACGTAGGAATAATAATATCTTCTTCCCAAACTTTAGCTTTCATATCTCGTAACTTATATCTCGTATCTTGTAACTCGTAACTATTTATCCAACAAACTCCTTTCAATCTCTTCCAGCGATTTTCCCTTTGTTTCAGGCAGTTTTAACGCAACAAAAATAAATCCCAAGAGACAGATTCCCGAATATACCCAGAAAGTACCGGCAGCGCCTAACGATTTATTCAACAGCGGGAATGTGTAGGTCAATACAAAACAGGCTACCCACAAGGCAAATGTAGCTAACGCCATTGCCGCGCCCCGTATCCTGTTTGGAAATATTTCGGAGAGAATAACCCAGACAATCGGAGCAAGCGACATGGCATAGATAGCTATGGCGGTCACCACCAAAATCAATACTGCAACTCCTTTCAAATGAAAGAAGAATGCGCTTCCCAACAAGATATAATTAAGAGCCAAGCCAATAGAACCAAAAACCATCAGTTTTTTCCGTCCCCATTTGTCCACCGTAAACATGGCGACAAACGTAAAAATCAAGTTGACGCTGCCTGTGATAACAATATTAAACAATGTATCGCTAACGCCATAGCCGGCAGCTTTAAAAATTTCTTCCGCATAATTAAAAACGATATTGATACCGCACCATTGCTGAAAAACGGCAAGGATAATACCTATTATTAATATAGGAGTAAAAACCGGATTGAACAAAGCTTTGAAATCCGCCTTTTCACTCGCGTCGTTTAACGAGACTTTGACGTCGCTTACCTCTTTTTGAGCGTATTTATCACCTCCAATTTTTCCCAATACGAGAAAAGCCGCCTCCTGTTTACCAACCTTGAGCAGCCATCGCGGACTTTCGGGAATAAAGAAAGCAAGCAGGAAAAACAAGGTAGCCGGAACTCCGCACGCCAAAAACATCCACCGCCATCCCATTTGTCCATTCCAGGATGCGGCGATAAAAGAATCGGATACTCCATCGGGAACTTTGTCGGCAATTAACAGATTCACGATTTGAGCAAGCAAAATTCCAATAACTATCGTCATCTGATTGATAGAAACAAAACGTCCGCGCATTTGAGAGGGAGAAATCTCTGCAATATACATCGGAGAAACGGCGGAAGCCAATCCTATCCCGATTCCGCCAAGCAGCCGGAAGCAGAAAAATACGCCGAAACTTCCGGATAAACCGGCGCCTAATGAAGCAATAACAAACAAGAAAGCAGAAGCGAGAAGTGATTTTTTTCTGCCAAACTTGTCGCTGACAAACCCCGACGCAACAGCCCCTGCAATGCACCCGATAAGAGCGCTGCTCACTGCCCATGCCTGCAAATTGGCAGACGACGCAATCTCGAAGAAACGCTCATAAAATGGCTTGGCGCCGCCAATCACAACCCAGTCGTATCCGAACAGCAATCCTCCCATCGCGGATACCAACGAAATCCTCAATAAAAATGTAAAATTATATTCTTTATTATTCACGGTAAAAATATTTTTTAACTTGTATATATTAATATGAATATTGTACTTGACAGAATCTTACGCTACAAATGTAGTTAATTAAAAAACATTAAAAATGTAAAATTATATTATAATTATGTATTATTTTCTTATTTTTGTCGTAAAAACGGTATGGAGTTAAAATCGGAAGGATTTCGGGGAGAACGGTCAATCGTCTTGCCTCCTGCAATTATAGATCTTTTAATTAAGAACGAAACAACCAAGTCATTATATCTAACAGATATTGGGTATTATCCGAAAGCGTCGGGACATTTCCGTTCACGACCGAACGGCGCCAATGAAAATGTATTAATCTATTGTACCGACGGAAAAGGTTGGTTCTCAGTCAATAATAAAAAATACGAAATTAGCGGAAATCAATTTTTTATTCTTGAAAAAAATATATATCACGAATATGGAGCCGACCGGCAATCGCCATGGAGCATTTATTGGTTGCATTTCACAGGGGAAAAAGCCGCTATCTTTTCATCCATTTTCAATCAAGCGCTGGATATTGCTCCTTCAGAAGGAGACCGGATTCAGGAACGAATTTCCATTTTTGAAGAAATTTACCAGAATCTGGAATCGGGATACAGTCAGGACAACTTGGAATATGTCAGTATGTGTCTGTGGCATCTATTGGCGTCGTTCCGGTTCGTTCAGCAATTCAGAGTAATAAATAAGGTCAAACAGGTTGATTTAATACAACAAACAATCCTTTTTATGAAAGAAAATTTAAATAAAAACCTGAAAATAGAAGAGATTGCAAAGCATGTAAATTATTCTGTTTCCCATTTTTCATCGATGTTTACCAAAAGTACTTCTTACAGTCCATTAGAGTATTTTACGCAACTAAGAATCCAGCGAGCCTGCCAATACTTAGACCATACCGGTTTATCCGCCAAATCCATTGCATACGAGCTTGGATTCAGCGACCCTTTCTATTTTTCGAAAGTATTCAAAAAACACACATCCCTATCCCCTTTGCAATATAAGAATAGAAAAAAATAATCCATTGCGGTTCATTCTTTCTTTTTTCATTTTACAACTGAAAGTATTATCTTTGCAGGCATATTATTATAAAATCAGTCAACATGATAAAAATTTCTTTTCTTGCGTGTATTTTGGCAATCGGGATTTCCTGCAAGCAAAGTCCGAAAACGCAGAATCCGGACCGTTCAACAGTTGCGGTTCCCGTTTTCAACGCCGATAGCGCCTATCGCTATACGGCAACGCAGGTTGCGTTCGGTCCGCGCGTTCCGGGAACGGATGCTCACGAGGCTTGCGGCAATTATTTATCCGCCGAGTTGAAACGTTTAGGCGCAACGGTTACGGAGCAGGTAGCGACTTTGCATTTACAGGATGGAACGCCCATAAAAATAAAAAATATTATCGGTTCTTTCCAACCGGAAAATAAATCCCGCATTC
>Ga0123354_10019951_pt1 | contig 10534 bp, 5 predicted proteins | sample TergutLab28metaG_2_FD_97872 | JGI IMG/M metagenome (GOLD analysis project Ga0123354, IMG submission 97872) | Labiotermes labralis P4 segment gut microbial communities from Petit-Saut dam, French Guiana - Lab288 P4 | ecosystem: Host-associated > Arthropoda: Insects > Digestive system > Gut ...
ACATATTTAGATATCGGGCCAATAAGTAACCAAAAATCGTCCAGAATTTTATTTAGAAGTAGCTCCATAAATAAAGTAAGCCTCAGTATAAATTAAAACAAGTCACACTAAAACACAGTAAGATGTATAAAACATGTGCCATGAACAAGGTTTCGTGAAATTCATCAAATGATTAAAAATGACAACAAAGGTTTAAAGGTGGTCTTTACACAAACGAAACAGAATGCACGAAACACTGTGCATCTAGAAGCTAACAGTCACTCATCTAACGAAACATTTTTTTTTTGTTTTATGGAATTCGAAGATCACATCAGCGGTCACAAGAAAGCGCACTGTTCCCTATCCGTGAGCCAAATGAATCCAAGCCAAACTATTTCTTTAACATACAGTTTCAAGAATTTTATGTTTATGGTTCCGTGCATCGCTGATCTATACAAATAATTGTCCAACGAGATGCAACACAAAGCACTCTATTTGTTATTGCGCAAGTTCACTCTATATGTTTCGAGTGTCAACCACACGCATCATCAGGAGTAAACAAAACTGTTACAGTTTTGTGTACTCCTGATGATGGGTGTAGTTGACACCCGAAACATGTAGAGTGAACTTGCAGAATAATAAATAGACTGCTTTGTGTTGCATCTCGTTGGACAATTATTAATATATACGCAATTTCATATTATCCCCTCCTCTATGTTTATGTGGAAACGAATTATACCAAATCAAAATGGAGTTCAGTTAGTTTCAACAAATTTGTTCCTGTATTTTAGTAATTTTTACCTGCTGGTATATCGACATGACAAATCTAATACGTGCCCTTCTAAATCATTCTAAATGCAACACATCATAGCTACATAAATACGTGACTTGGCACAGGTCTCGTTCATCAGTTTAGTAGATATTCCGAGTTGGAACAAATGTCTCCAAAGGAGCAGTATAACCTACAACAGTATAGGCCTATGTTCTCTTAAACACTGTCATAGGAGCCACTCTAGCACGCCCTCGACTCGTCCCGTGCCGGCATGCCAACCACAAAACAGCTGCTCATTGCAAAACGGATAATATTATGTTGGATAAACTTCCCCACAAGACAACGGGTCTTCCCAATTGAAGTGGGAAACTAGTGAATAGACTCGCATCAAAGGGTATTTCTTATGTAAACCTGTGGCCTACAAACCGGGGCCGTTCCACGCTTGACAGAAATAGTCCGTATCAGAGGCGTCACACATCCACTTCTTTCGGCAGAAGTAGCATCTAGAGGCAATTTTATAAATAAGGCAGGATGTGTCAACATACCAGAGAATTTCTCGACAAAGCAGTATGACAATAAGAGAGTATGTAATAGCTATGTCTTATACAGACTGACGTAGCTGATTTTGAGGGATGGAATTTCGTCAAGTTGGTGCGCACAAAACGGTCTTTACAAATTCCATATTTTTAAAGCCGAATCTTTTTCTAAACTTCACAAATTCATTGAATTTACTCCAGGCGGGACCAAGCTAAAACAGGATTCATTCGTGGAGCAATTCAATCAAGAAAGTTAAATGTGTCTATTCTGCTACTGTTAAAAATGTCACGGATTTGAAACAAAAATCAGTGCACAGTGCATTCTACAAAAGTTTACACTACAGATTGAAGCCTTCAGGCTAACTCCAAATTCGGAAACACTGTTTCCCACCATCCAAATGTTTAATATGCATCTGCTTTCGATCCACTGCATTATGGTCCTAGATTTTGCCACGTCTTCACTTAGTTTGCAGTTTTTCCTGTTTACTACGGTCCAGTGCATGACAGTGAAACCCATGCTAACGGCAGCTTATGACGTCAACGTTTATGTTTTCATAGCGAGACTGCTCAGATTGCACCTTCTGAAATACAACGCAATAAACATTCTTCATCATAGCACCGAATTTTATTACAAAAATTAACGGTGTCATTACAGCTACTGTACGACTCGGAAAAAGGAGGGCAACTGAAAATACCGCAGCTGAACGCGGCATCGCTTTATTTGCGTGTCGTCTCCATGGCAATGGACGTCAATGCGTCATAAAAACGTTATATATACAAATAACTCCGGCGTAAGATATGGCTGATTGTCTTCAACGAGCAGGTCCTGCACAACGATACTGCCTGTCTAGTACATATTTACTGGAAGATTTTTTGTGATGTATACGGTTGCACCCCATCTACGATTTACTTGGTTGTTCAGTTACGTTGTTAAATAGCCGCATCTATCACTGGTCAGAAGCGACGCTAACGGAACTCGGAGAACAGCGAGTGAAAGTGAAATGAATCTGACAGCGTTAATATTGAAACAGAATGCAGTATGTGTGCACATGTCAGAGCAATATCATCTAGCGGCAGCATCTGGAGAGCGGATCGAAATACTGGGCTCAGAAAGCAAATGTTTATGAAAATCACCATAAAAGTAGCACGATAATATGTTACGACTGCAGGCGCCTATATTTTGTAGCTCTATGTGGATAAATACCGGTTGATAAGGATAAATCTCTGGTGAAGTGGAAAAGGGGGTTGCTTAAGGCACTGGACAACACAATTTCAGCACAAGAAGAAACATCACCACAGCTTATGCAGTAACGCATTTAACTCATTAATTCAAAAGTCACTAAACGGGGAGTGTTTAGTCCTTTTGCGATTCACAAGGTTGATATGGAGAATCTCGCGACAAGGATCACTTTTATATATTTGTGGCGCATCTGAAAAAAAAAACTCCTGCAGAATGTTAATCTCTTATGTTGGACAGCTCTACCTGCCCATAACTTGAGAATCGCTAACGGGAATTTCGTTAAATTTAATATTGCTGAATTTTAATGATATTGCTCGACATTTTACAATTCCCGTTAAAGTCGGACAAAATATCAGACACTATCAATACCTGTGTGCGATTTGGGGTTCAGTTCCAGCCTAACTCTCATCTTTCGGAGCCAAAAAAAAAGTTTCGAAGAAAAGTTGTGGCCAAAAATGAAACACACGTTTCGACCCAGCTGAGTTCTCCCTATGTCTTACGGTTTCGACGGAACTAAGAGACAGGAACAGAAATTGTTACGCTATGTCTACATTTCCTATCTTGTGGAATTAACCATCTTTTCCGTAATATCATTGAAATTTTCGCTAAAAAGCTACCAAGACCATTACATTTTTCGAGTACCCTTGTCTAATTATGACGATATTGAAAATGGTAACTTATTCTTCCTATCTGCACGTGAAACAAATAAAGTAGTACGAGTTATGAGTTACTTGTGGCAGCGTTGATGGTGAAAAGCTGCGTCACGTTCATTGGGACAGAGTTACCAGTTGAAGCGGTGTAAAATACCAGGAAGACTAGAATATTCACAGGCAATAATGCATCGATTACGTCACAGCTTACAGTTATCAGCTTGATAACAAATGTTTCTAATTACACAACCAGATGGCGAAGAGTCGGAATGTGATTCGTGAAAGTAAGTCTTACACCCGAGTTTTTGGGTTTTCGCAGCCGTGTGGATGATGTATCTGTTCTTCTGGCATGTGACGCAGAGTTACGGATATCTCCATTTTCGAACTGGCAGCTATCACAGCGATTGAAACGATATACAAAGAGTGTACAGTGGTAACTCGATAGTTCGAGGTGAAGGGGACCGAGGTGGTCTCGAACTACCACAAGGCTTGGACTGCAAGAGCTACGACACTTTAGAAGATATGATCGCGTACATAGTATGATAGATAGTATGATGTATTCATAGTAATATATATATATATATATATATAAAACGCTGTATTAGAATATGAACATATCCAATACTACAACTTAGTTACTTACTTACCTACTTAATTACTCCATGAAGCAGAGTCCTTCTTGAGAAGATAACAGGTTTTCAGCCAGTCAAGAAATTCCCCGCATTTTATGGAACTCAACGGTTCATTACCGCAGCCACAAATGCCTGCCACCTGTCCCTATCCTGAGCCAGCTTGATCCATTCCACAACCCTACATTCCACTTCCTGATGATCTATCCGAATATTACCCTCCCTCCAATAGCACAACAGTAAACTAATTAATAACATATGCTAGTAAGTTGCATGGTAAAGAAAGCAAAACTACCTCTCCTATTTAAGAGGAAAATAGTTTTTAAGACTAGTTTGCCATTGAAATTGTGATCGCTTCTTTACTGCAAAGGAAGTATGGTAATACCGCAAAGACAATGTGCACACAGATACGCACTTCAGATAAGTTCTGTACGAAATATAGAAACGACCTGGACTAGAGCGCATCGGCTCATACGACAAGGAACCTCGAACAATTGTGACTCGAAGAATCGAGACTGCAATATAGTTTTATAGGCCATTCAATTTATATTCAACAGTACTTCAAGGTGCATAAACATGTTTATAGTTCTTGAATTCAAATTTTCGCCGTGTTTTGAATGTTGTATTCTTACTTTTGGTTGATTCCCCGGCGTCTGACGCGGGGGAATCAACCAAACGAAAGAATACAGGTTATGTGTAAATGATTATCCATAGAAGCTGGGCCTTTTGGGTTCTCTAAATGTACAGTTAAAGTACCAATTCCGTTAAGAACTTTACGTGGTGGCTCTACATTCGCTAAGAAATGACGCAGTCAATTACGCGCCACAGTGAGTTTTGAATGTTTCTTCACAGGCGGATCCAGTATGGAGCTCCGTTTTGAAAGACGGATAATGAAATAAAACATGCTGATATGTCGCACAACGCCAGTTACTCTGCACATCGTCCCCGACAAAAGAAACAGACATGGTGTCGGACAAGAGAGGATTCATTGTTATTTTAAGTGGAATGACCCTTGTTCAATTATTGCAGGGACAAACTACCGAAATGGTAACAGACGCGACTAGAGGAGAGGGTGTCTGTCGACTGTAAACAAATGAAGCCAGCATACTCGCATACGAACTGAGAGATACTGTTTATTTTACAGCTTATCGATAATTACACGCTGTTATTCCATTACGTCACATGAAAACAAAAACATGGACTACAGAACAGTCGAGAACACACAAAAACTGACAACAGGCTTCGTTAACTTAAATGTTACGAAGTGTCAAGAATACGAATTCTTGCGCTATAGAGCAAGATAAGCGACGTGTTCAAGGAATTACAGACGTAACTATTTCTGTGTCACTTTGCAGACACATTTCAGACCCTTTTCGAGGTAACTGTGATGCGCGTCACACTGGTCAGTGCACTACAGTCTGTCTGTCTGGCTGCCTGTCCGTCCGTCCATCCGTATGTATGCCGTACCTGATCGTAATACATTACATTACCAGGCCGAATATTTCTTTTTTTCAGCCACACTAGAATAACATCCCTCGACTCTACGTTTTTTCTTGGTAATTAACCAACTTAATGCACAAATTCCGGTGCACCGGACGGCCACCTACAGAGTGTGATGATACCAGATGCTGTATACTACAATTTTGACCTCCTGATGATGAGCACACAGTGCTCAAAACATGTAGAGGCATATAATTAACTTACAATAAAACAAGAATTTGTTCATCAAGTTGGTTAATTACTAAGATATACTGAGATGCACGATCAGCAAAACATCAAAATCTACGTTTTGTGTAATACTACACGATTTGCTTCTGCCGAAGAGAAGTGAATCGAGGCTGTGGTCTTCACGCCGGGATACGTCCTGTTGCTGTGGCCTTAGATATTCCTGTCATCTACGGAATTCGGCCCAAATTTTCAAATCTCTTTCAGAATCCGGTTAGTGACTGATGTTCCAGGCCCACTTCAAAGTTTAATGTCCAGTAATGGCGGCGTTGCCAATAACGCGGTTATAAACACAGCAATATAACAATGTCACATTGAAGGTTCGGTTTCTGGGCAGCAATCGTGATTCATGGAAGGGAGAATCCGGCTTCGGATTTCACCCAGAAAAACAAGGCATTCTGACTGACGTTTTTTGTGTACTTCCTCAGTGAATCTTTGTAATTAACCAACTTAATGCACAAAATCTTGTTTTATAAGAAGGTTATTATATGCCTCTAGATGTTTCGGGCACTATGTGCTCATCAACAGGAGGTCAAAATTGTAATATACAGCATCTGGTATCATCACACTCTGTAGGTGGCCGTCCGGTGCACAGGTGTGACGATACCAAATGCTGTATAATACAATTTTGACCTCATGATGATACGCAAATAGTGCTCGAAACATATAGAGGCATATAATAAACTTATTATAGAACAAGATTTTGTGCATTAAGTTGGTTAATTACTAAGATTATACTGAGATGTACGGTAAGCAAAACATCAAAATTCCTCAGTGTGATGAGGCAAATGCTTGAAAGTAACTTAGATTAGGCCACGACCGCTTCCTTCCGCAGCCTGCAAAATTCTTTAACAATTTCGACGCTGTAGATTCTGATCTTCCGACAGCATTCTTAAATAATAAATCAGTAAATAAAATAAATAAATAAATACATGCCACCTTGACTCTAAAGCTGTGTAGAACCGTGCCCATACACCGTGCCCATACCCGCACTGCAGCATCATCATTGATTTGCTCACTAATACCTTCAATTGCTGTTATGAATAATGCAACAGACGAGAGAACCTGCTATGACATGACTTAAATACCGAGGTTCGCAACTCTGACAGCCAGCGCTATTAACGTCACACCTCATGGGGCACGTTAAACAAACGATCCTGTTTTACTCTCACTGGAGGGAGGCGTCCTTTTGCCGTGAGATTTTAATAACTAGGGAAAACGGAAGATTGTTAATGAGGAAGGCATGGAGAAAGAACTTGAGGGGTTAAAAACAAAGAGGCGAGAGATTGATGGTGGAAACAAATGCCTACGGTTAAAGTTAAATTATCATAAATCAGCCCCTACCACTCTCCAGGGACATATAAAATATCTCAATCAAGAGGCCGGAGTGCAAGCAGGGTCTGCGTGCACAGCACTACGTAAATAATGCATGTCATATGTGCAGCAAGGTTCAGCGAGAATATCCTGTGTGAAATGGCAAACTGCGTTTGTCGGGTGGACAATGTCCGAAAGTCAGGTTCACAATTAACTGATGATTGTGAAATTCTGAATGCCGCTTACCACATCAAACCACTAATAACCGTCTCAATGATACCAAAATACAAGATTATTCGAAATTATTGTCGGGGTTTTAACAACTTGTCATACACAATACACTTGAGATAGGAGTACAAGTATTTTTTATTTAATAGAACAACACTCCAAGGTTTTGTTACATACCTTACAGGTGCTCTATATGTGCACCCTTTGTGATTCTACAAACATGAACACGACAACCGCGTTCGTTCCAAACTGTTTGTAGCATGTCAGCGGTGATGGTTACAGTGGCGGTTCTGATTCGTATCTTCAGTTCCGGGATACTTGCGGGAAGAGGAGGAACATAAACCTGATCCTTGACGTAACCCCATAGAAAGAAATCGCATGGGGTTGCATCTAGAGAACGAGGTGGCAGTTGTTAAAACCCCGACAATCATTTCGAATAACCCTGTATTTAAACTGCAAAGCCGCTCTGCTGCTAACTACTGTTGCTGTGCTGTACAGAATTCACAAGTCACTTTTATGACAGAGTCTCCTGCTGATAGTGCCTGCAGCTGACTGGCCGGCAGCCGTTTACGTTTAGTGCACAGATATTGCGAGCAAGGCACAGCAGGCCAACTCTAATGCACTCTTAACATCGCTATTATCAAAGCCCGCACACGCAATTAAACGTCAGTTATCCACTTCATATAATACAACTCGTAATACACACTGCAAATGAATCCCCCATGTTAATTAACGCTACACAGTATAGGTCAGCACAATCTTTTTTATTCTTAAGCAAGGCTATATGTTTCGACTAAAAGTTAGTCATCTTCAGGCCCTTACAACACTTTCGTTACCAGATGCCTTGCCCTCTTTGGGATCCCATAGTGTTTACAATTGTGGAATACATCTAGTTAAAACTTTCTAGAAAGGCTTTGATTTTGTTCATAAAGTGTGCTATTTACAGATTGTGCCTAAACATTAAAATATTTAAAAAAATCTTCCTTAACGGTGTGTTGATGATCACCGGGTATTAAACTGTGAATTCCGTTGTCGTATTATGGTTGATATTGAGGTACGTCTATTTTTTCTATTTGATAAGAATGGTTGCGTTTTTCAACCGGTATGGCTCTCTGGATTGTTGCACGGTATTGTCTGGTAAATTTTTCCCCCTGCAGTTTTTGTTGTTGTGCTATAACAGAACGGATATTTTTGTAATAACTGAATTTTTTTTGACAACTACGAACGTAATGGAAGTTGGTTTTTGTTTAGTTTTCGGATTCGTAATTCTACTGATTAAATTATCAGAAAGACTTACACGTATTGCGTTGTTTCGTCCGTTGTTTTTCATTCCTCGTGGTCGGACTTGTTCTACAACGTGGATGTGTGTACCTTCTCCTGGATGTTGACAATGTTCGGTACTTTGTTCTATACTGTTTTTTCACCGTGTTGTGATCACTGTACGGGCCTTTGGGTAACTGCTCTGGTGTATTGTCTTTGTGGGTGACGTGTGTTGGCGTCTCTACTGCTTTTTATAGGTGTTAGTTTCGGTCCTGCACCTTGTCGCTTTCCAGTACCTCCTTCAGTACAATAATTTAGTTTAACCTGTTTGGGCTACATGTTCAACTGATCGCAATTGCAACTTACGCATATGAAAATACTGAGCAACCAGAAAGTAACTACGATTGAGTAAGTCTACTGCAGTTTGTTCGGTTGATCTGTCGGCAGGGTCACAACATTGTATACGGTGCTGGGTTTATAATAAAGTCACATGACAGAACTAGCAATTGCAGGAACTTATCTCGCCGTTTCCAGGTACTAATCCTAGAATCTGCCTGAAAACCCTGACAACAATTCTGAGTCGCATTGCAGTTCCTGCGGATTTAAATTGGGAACGTCCCTCACAGGTATTACCGCTGGGGCAAACCCGCAGGGTGTTTACCGCCCGCAGTGGCCGCACCTCTCAGGCATCCCGTCTCAAATTTGCATCGCGATGAACCCAATATCATGCAGTTATCACACTGCGGCAGTAACTAGAAGCCTGGTGGCACGTAGACAGAAAATTTCAGGTTTGTTTTGATGGCACAGCGTAGTTGGTAAACAACTAGGGCAGACTGGACGATAAATAAATCGTAGCTCAGTTCTCTGCAGGAGCAACATATTTTCCTCGTCTCCAAAATGTCCAGACCGTCTCTGGGGCCAACCCGGCCAACGACTCTTTCCTTGAGGTTAAAGCGGGAGGGAAGCGAAGTTAACACATCGCCTACATCTAACGCCAAGATTAAGAACAGATGGAGCTATAATCTGCCGCTGCTGTCACTGCTGCATATAACTTCATGACATGCAGAAGAGCAACTTTGCTTTTGGGGACTAACAAATCGCAACCGTGGAAGGTGTTTTAGGAACGCGGGTAGTGTGGGCTGTGACCGCCGCCTGGCGAGACCTGTTTCAACAAATACTAATAAAAACAGTTACTTTTGTCCAAGCTCCAGTTTCGTGCCTTCACCTTATGGCCAATGCTTCGATCACTGGTGTCATTGCTATCACGCTGCAGTATCAACGTCACTACAATCGTCAGCACTGGAGTGTTTATGTCACCTACACCGCCTGGAACGACCATGTCTCTTCGCCAGTACTCTTTCTCGACGTTTTCAACATGTTTACAGAATTCCTGCCTACTGTCATTTGTTAGAAGTGACACCGAGTCTGTAACAACTTGTAACGTCTGGTGGTTCATATCTGCCGTGAAATTGCTTTAACCCTCAAATTTCTGAGCGTCCGTCCCACGAGCCCTATACGATGTCACACAAGTATGGAGCAGGTGGCCGGCTCAGTGATCAAAATCTGCCAGTATGCAACCACTTCTGTTGTCCTTTCCTTTGGGCTTCGATGAAAGAATAAATTATATGGGCAGGGTTCCCATATTTTTTAAAAAAAAACCGGAATATTTTCAGGAACCCCTACTAAAAATATGGGACATTTGGGGTAAAATGGGGACACATTTCAAAAATAACATTTTCCATAGATGAGCTGCCATTACGTGCTTTAAGACCACTCACTACTTAGGGCCCTTTTTAAAAGTGCATTTATTTTGTTTTGATCAACATTAAACGGATCCAAAAATAACGTTGTGCATTTGAAAAGCAATATGACAGGGTATCAGGAAGGTAGATGTGTAGCTCACACAAATCAGTGGCAGTCTACGGTAGATTCACAAAATTTGCTGTTTATCACCAATTGCGTGCTGCAATTTCACAACACTTCTAACATTACCAAGCAAATGCTTGATCGATTTCCGGCAACACGCCTACGAAACCAAAGATAACACAAAATGGACTCGCTAACTAACGGTTTAGGATACGGACAAACTGCATACTGCAATGATACGAATGAGAAATCTATCAAATTAAAAAGCGGGACATTTGATCGCCCCGAAAAAAAAACATTCTCAGGACAGCGGGACAGTTCTTTTAAAAAAGGGA
>Ga0123354_10019953_pt1 | contig 10533 bp, 5 predicted proteins | sample TergutLab28metaG_2_FD_97872 | JGI IMG/M metagenome (GOLD analysis project Ga0123354, IMG submission 97872) | Labiotermes labralis P4 segment gut microbial communities from Petit-Saut dam, French Guiana - Lab288 P4 | ecosystem: Host-associated > Arthropoda: Insects > Digestive system > Gut ...
AATTGACCTCACGAGGCTGAGTGGACCCCGTTCCAGACCCACTACTACTCAGAAAATCTGGTAGCGCCGGGGATCGAACCCGGGACCTCTGTATTTGTAGCCAGAAACTCTGATCACTAGACCTTCATAAATACCCAGGTAATCTCAACCGAGTTATTCTTGTTCAAACGATCTGTTAAGATTTAACAGGGTGTTTCGGAATGTCGACTCATAAAAGTCAGACACCGGGAAATCACCCAAAAGAAAGGATACAGCGTTGAGAACACGGCGAAAGTTTGACATTTTTACCTGTACTGCTGGTAGTATTTGTTGTGGAGTGCCATGTACAAGACGTTAACTTACAGTTCATTGTGAAATTCAAGATGCAGGATGTAAATCTGACATTAACTCACAATTTTTTCCTTGTACTCTTTAAGTCCCATGAAGACGGCTGTTGAAGGTATCTTCCTGACCGCGAGGGTAACGGAGATTACACAGAATAACAGTCGCGGACAATAAGTGAAAAGTTGTCTCCAGATTGGGCATTAGGTGGTTTGATAGGAATTCCGTACTGCGGACGCTACCACATTACAAAGTGTTAAGATATTACAGATATCTAACGTAATGAATTGAATATTTTGTTTGGTAAACAAACGTAAGTTGCTTCTCTGAACATTTTGCGTCACGAACATTCCAAAAGTACGTACTTATATATTCCGCTCTGTACAGATTCAACTTGCTATTAAGAATCCCCGTTGTTTGGTAGCCGCTGGAGAGGGACATTTATCGGCCATGCGACTTAATTTTACCTTGTTAAGACTGGAGATTATAAGGTATAGACAAAGAGCTTAAAAGAAGAATTTTGGTAAAGAGTAAAGTGCGCTAATCAGCTTGCAAAATATATCTAGCCTACTGTTCGTAGAAAATTTTCTAGCGTTATTTGTGTCTATTAATTTTACACCGAAGAACGTACCGTTGTATTACATGAATGAGTCAATAATCAGTCATCCAGCAGAACGTACGTACATTTTATCTGTGCAGTTACCCAAACATTTTACATAGCCTTCAACTATTTACTGGAGCTTCATTCTTGTATCACAGCCACTAATATTTTTAATCGAAATTGTTTTGATTATAAAGATTTGGAGTAAAATACACAACCTTAATATAATTTTATTTTTAAAATATGGTAATTTGAAATTTTTATTTAAAATTAAACATTAAGATCACTATTCTGACTGAATCGTCCATAACACTTTTCGTGTATGATACAAGGTTTTGCAAAATGTTTATTTGAATATACCTTCATTACTTTCTGTCGTATTAATCATTAAACTGTACTTTCATGTGCGGTAAGAATGACTTTTCCACTACCGAACATTCACCATCTAGGATTTGAGATGGAGACAAAGTAACTTTCCTGTGATGTAGGACGAATTTTTAAATAAAATTACGAGAAAATTATGCCTAAAATCTTTAATAAATCTCCTTCACGGTACTGGAGATTATGTAAACAAACGGGATCTATTTCAGCGAACTAGGCGCACAATTTTGTCTTTCTCATCGCTTTTGTAAATAAATTCCTAGAACTAGCTTTCTTAACTCTCTCGAAATTTGTGTTTAACTGACTTCGTTTTGGTTCTGATCTGTTGCTGCCAATTTCTGAAGTGAAGTGCTGGAAATGGATTGGGGTTACGGACAAAGAAGCCACGTCCCCTAAGGTTTACTTTTCCTCCGGAGACAGACAAGTTAGTTTTTAATCACACATCTCAAAACTTTGCTCTCATTGCGACAAGTTCGCTTTAAATGTACGTGCCCATCGATTCCTGCCTCCCACTTCAGCGCTCAATGCGCGACTGCTGCCACTGCTTCCGACGGACCAACCCAAGAAACGAGAGAACAGAGCTAACTTTGCTTAAGTACCTTTGCAGCAGTAATTAGAGAAACAATCTGAAACTAAATCGAATTCTATAATGGAATAAAATGGATTTTAAGAGAAGAGAGTAATGGGTTTCCGAAGTTAGAGGAGAAGCAAAATTTTGAAAAAAGATGATCAGTAAGGTTATACTCTTGTCCCTTATCTGGTAATTTCCGTAATAAAAAGGGTTTTACTCGTTAATTTGCCTAGTCTCTGAACCCAGCAATTATATACAAACCCACATAGTAGTCTGAAATTTAATTAGAAGGGAAGTAGTGTGCACAGCTTCTAGTCGTGTATCTTGTTAATCTCATTCTTGTTAACTACACGTCAGTGATTATGTAAACGAGAATTCCGTGGAGTAAAGTTCAGTGTCAAGGACTACGTCATATCCAGTGGATCGCTCTAAAGTGTGAAGCTAAACTGATCCGCTGCCAAAAATATTTTCACTTAAAGTACAACTTGATGCCCATGAGCATGATAAATGCAGCCTTTATAAATTTCAGTACGATATTGTTCCGTTTACATCTAGGTCAAAAAAGCTGTGTTTTATATTCATGCTTACACTCTGACCTTGTGCAAGCATTTAACCTCCCAATACATACCATATATCCCGTCCATTATATCACCCCTTATTTGGTCAGTTTAAATGCATTTGGTGAGATAAACAATGTCGATACATCTAAGACATAACAGAAAGAAAGAAGCAGCTGGTGCTAACGGCACGACCGGCTTAAGGAAGTGAGGGATAAACTTGAGTGGCAAGTTGCATAATAATAACGTTAAACACTGAATTTAGTACTACTTACTTACTTACTTACTTACTCCATGGTGCAGAGTCCTTCTTGAGCAGCTAACTAGTTTGCAGCTAGTCAAGAAATTCACCGCATTTCACGGAACCCGAATGTTCATTTCCGCACTCACAAGCATCCGCCATCTGTTTCTATCCTGGGCCAGCCCAATCCAGTCCATATACCCACATCCCACCTCCTGGAGATCCATCCTAATATTATCCACCTATACACGCCTAGGTCACACCAGTGGTCTCTTTCCCTCCGGTTTCCCCACCAAGAACCTATACACCCCCCTCTCCTCACCCATACGCGCCACATGCCCAGCCCATCTCATTCTCCTCGATTTTATCACCCGCACAATATTGGGTGAGGAGTACAAATCATTTAGCTCCTCGTTACGCAATCTCCTCCATTCCCCCGTTACCTCGTCCCTTCTAGGTCCAAATATTCTTCTCAACACCATGTTCTCAAACACCTTCAGCTTCCTTTCCTCTCGCAATGTCAGCGACCAAGTTTCACACCCATACAAAACAACAGGCAAAATTATAGTTCTATTTCAGACTACATAAATAAATATTTGAAACACAACGAAAAAGAGAAAAAACGCGAAGATAATTAACGACATCTGTTGATGCACTAAAAAAAATACTATCCTGATTTCTAAATGAATGATTTGGTTCATATACATGAAAAACTTTTATGGCACAAGGTAATAATTACGTGTACAGATAATGCACGTTCTTTTTTGTAGAGCTGGTCACATATTCCAGTGACTGGCTCATTCAAATGAGATTATTATTATGTAAAGTAAATGAAATAAATTAATGATGGAGTTGTGCTAACGATAAATATGGCGAACGATTTACATTACAATAGCACTTCCAGTAGTGCTTTGTGATGGCCCTCAGTGATACGAGAAATTACTGACACTTGATTCGTGAAAGACATTCAAATGAAAAAATGGAATAGAATTTTGTGTTACAATTTACAAATTGTTCCGTAAACAAGTTTTACTCTGGAATTTGTAAGCTTCTCAGTTTAGTAAAATATGTGATTTATTCAAACGTTATAATGTAAACTCTCAAGAAAAATAATTTCAATCAACAAATATAAACCTGCCCTCATTACGACTGCGGTGTATCGATTTCTCCGTTCCAATGACACTGTAACTCTTAATAGCCTGCTTACTTAGCGGAGATGGTTTTTTTTCGAATACCAAATAGACTAGGGGCTGTTGAACGGAAAATCATTGTCTAATTTCCGGCAGTGAAAACCGTCCAGTCCGGCTTTGGAGTTCATAAATCCTATTTCAGGCACACAGTATTTCCATTGTAAGTGGACAAGCGGCTGGGTTGTGAACATAACAAGAACTTTCCACTTAAGAATAAGCGGAGTTATTCATCCACTTGCTCATACTCGTACACCTCCATGGTTGCGCAGGGACATTCTATACATTCTTACTACGTGTATGTTTATTAACGTACTGCGAATTAGAGAAAATGTGAGGCGAAATGTCAAAAATATTTTATGGTGATGATGAAGTAAATTTTACTGCCATTTTATGTGATCGCGAGACCTTTGGGGGGAGAGGGGGAATTGACGCTCGTCCCTAAACCAGGAATATTTATATTGTCAATAAAGTGTGGGTCGAGTGTAGGTCGTTGAATTACATATGGCGTACAAAAGTTTTTACAGCGTTATTTATTACTTAACAGCAACATGTTTCCTAAAGTAATTACAGGATTTAATCAACAACAAAGGGTCCACTTACACGAGAAGTATTTGCACAGTACACCTATCCATGTAAGCTGTTCTTTCAGAAGTCCATTGAGTATCTCGATGCGTGTAAATGTGCAATTCTCTGCGAAGTGTGGTAGTGTCAGGTGGTATTCAAAATCCTCGTCAAATTTTGTCTTCTAACTCTGTCGTGCGTCCTTCTACTATTATGCATTCCATTATTGTATCCTTGGTTACAAAGAGAACACAATTTCCCTACATATTGTTTCCTACTGAACCCTCTTGTTAGCAGTAAATTAACAGCATAATTCATGAATGGCTTATACACGTACTTACAAGTAAAACTATCTCGTACATACAAACCATGGGCATGAGAGCTGTAGCTCTTGAGGTAATTCAACTTTGGTGTGCAACGTGTAATGTAAATATACACTCTAATAATACCAACACGCATTTGTTGGTAAAATAATTTGAAGTATTCAAGTAATGCACTTAAAATGAATCGTATAAGGTGAAATACTATTATGAGTGTATACAGATATGAAGATGCCATATTTGGCTCCTTGAAGGCATTAAAACTGAGTTATGTAGTATATTCTGTTGAAAAAATTCAGGAAACCCACTAAAACCTCAGCTTACAACAAGAAAGGAACCCGTACGTTTTGAATAAAATTGGTATATCAACTTTATAAGTACCTTGCATTTTGCATCTTAGTTAAGTTCCAAGTATGTAAAATTATATTCCATGAGCCACACATAAACAGAGAATAAATTTTTTGCCTGCAATGTTACCTAAGATATCGGACACTTGAAGGATATAAATGTTCCCCTACACAAGAAATGTTCTGTTCGGTTATGAATGGAATAGTAAGCACTTCTAATCACGGCACTAAGTGGATATTACTGCTCAGGTTCAAGCTACATCCACTTCTTCCCTGAAAGTAGGCAGATCGACATTCATTCATTAGGAGGTAAGTGGACCTCAGAACCACACAGGATACAAGGACAATTTCTCTCTCCGCAGAGTTATACGTGGTCCTGTTCTTTCACATGAAAAATTTAACCAGTCATAAGGATCAGAAAACGAAGTGACAAAATATATTCTCATTATCAAATATAAAGCTAGGAAAATGGGCACAAGTTTAGTCAACAGTACTTGCACGTATTTTCGAAATACATTTTACAGAATTAGTTTAATTTTTAAGGGTTGAATACAACACAAATAAAATAAACCGCAAACCTAGCCCAGTTATGCAGCATATCAGTGTCACCTTATGCTTTTCATAAACGAATTTGTAGTGTGTGTGTCAGAACTAATTCCCCATGACAAAAGAAGGCACACTTCATATATAGATATGAGTTCCGAAACGCTTTCTTGGGGACTATTTCGGAAAACTGTGGAAGCATCACTCATCATGGTAGACCACTTTGCGAGACAATGATTTATTACCAAGCTTTATTCGAATTTACAACTTCTACTTAACTTTGGTGCTAATAAATGCAGAAAGAGACACAATACGTACTTTAATACATCAGATCCTAACAGGCGTGACAGGAGATTATCAGGTTTCAGAGGTTTGCTTATCACCGGAAGGATTCAGAATATCCACTTTCAACGCGAATGCAAGCCTCAAAACATCGCTGAAATGACACCAATCTACGACTAACATTTCTGGCATATTGCGAATGGTGTTCGGCCAGTCAAAATGCGTTCAGAAATTCTTCCTGCTTAAATATGAAAATAAATATAACAGATAAATGTTTCCACAAATAAATTTCCAGTGCATTTAGGTCAGGAGGAGCGGACGCCACGTAGTCGGTCCATCTCTACCTAACCAAAAATGAGGATAAATATTACGATTCAGAATGTGGTGAGCAGTGAGTGTCAAATGAATAAGAACTCTACTGTGCAAAAACATAAAGTTTGTCGGATCAACTTCCAACAACACAAGCAGGTGGCTTTCCAATCTGTTCCCTTGCGATGTGGTGAAGTACATATATTTTGTTCCAATAAACAGAAAAAATATCGATGCAGAGGTGTTGCTGATGTTATGGACTAACTCCACAGTTCATTTCTGCCCACAGATGCTGGTATTGGAATTCACATTTCTATCTCTGGTGAAAAGCTCCTCATTCGTAAACAGCACCAGAGAAATGAAATTGAAGTCATAATATTGCAACAACAACCGCAGGCAGAACGGGTATCATTTTGAAGCGTTACGAATAAGCAAACACCAAATGAAAGAACACACCAGGCGAAAATGATATTAAACTGCTTGCACCCTACCACATTGTAGGTCAGTACGTGTGCATTAATGTCCCTTTGATTTTATGCTACCATGATGTGTTTTTCTAGAGGTATCTGGTAAAAAATTCTAATTTAGAAAGGCGACATTTCCGTGCCTATATTCATGTCAAATGTTTTCATCCTTTTGACAAACGATACTTAATTCGGAAGTTTTCCCGCTCATTTAGGAACATTCTCTGGTTAATCTGATAGACAACAAGTATTATTGATTTTATATAATATAAAAATGATATAGTGATAGAAGTAAAAATAATTAATTTGCGAAAACTAATAAATCTTTTGGCAAAACAATGTGCAAACTCTCATCCATGGCGCCAAACATAATTTTAACTTCAGTTTACTTCAAACATACAGATCTCATGATCACAGGCGGACATTAAGTTACACAAACCGGCCTAAATATTTTAGCACCATATTAGGAAATTTTCGTTCCAACTCCTTTTCATTCTTCTTTGACGTATCAAGCATATTAATAAAATATAGCCTTGAAATACAGTTATGCAGAGTTTTTATGTTTCTCTTCCTTTCCCTCATAAGCTCTGGTCCTCAATTACACTCTACCCTCGGCAGAACGTCCTCTTTCTATGTGCATGACCTGTGAACCTTACTAACACGTGTAAATACTACTTGCCTTTACTACATTGCTGCAGCTATCCTGTCCACATCAGTGTAAATTTTGACGTTTTGCTGACCGATCATCTCAGTAATTAACCAACTTGATGCACAAAATTTTTGTTTTACATTAAGTTTATTTCATGCCTCTACAAGTTTCGAACACATGTGCTCGAGTAGAGGCATGAAATAAACTTAATGTAAAACAAAAATTTTGTGCATCAAGTTGGTTAATTACTGAGATAAACATCAATGCATGTCACACACTAAGGCTTCAATTCTTGTCAGAAGAAAAAGAAAGAGAATTTCTCTTCCACTTGGACTTCTTAAAGAGAGCTTATTTACACACTTCACAATTAAATACCTTTTAACAATATAAATAAAAAACACCATACGCACATATAATATGAATTTCAGCGTTATTTACGTCACTTATTCTGGTGGTCCCGAGGATAAAATTTCACTAGTGTAATACACTAGAAACCTAGCCTGCAGGTTGTATAGAACAATATGCGTCAGAGAATTACGTCCTAAGTCTTATAAATCATAGACCGAAATTAACAGATAAAAGGTAGCTAAATATCCTACTTTATTCTGGAGTAGGCGTCATTCGGATCCAGCCATCGTACTGCCGGGCGACAATACACATACATTTTTTTAAAACTTATTTCAAGAAGATTAATCCCAGCAGGTACACGGTATTTCATTACTCATACGGTAAGTTTTTATTTTAACGTTCCTCATAGTCGCCTGACGTAGATTCTAGATAATTGATTCCGAACATAGCTGTTAAGCATGCAGCACAACTACAGACTAATACGGAAGCCAGACACTTGAATTAATATGTCAGTAAACTGAGGCGAAAGTAAATTTTGTCTATGGCTGTAAGCTGCATGAACAGAAACTGAACCGCCGGGTTTCCTTTGAGCTCAACATAATCTTATTTCAGTATAAAGCTTCTTTTCTTTATGTTTTCATTTTTTTATGTTTCTGCTGCTGTTGTTATTGTTATAATCGCTGTTGTTTAGTGCACGTCCACTATGTTTATAATGATTACAAGTTTATTTTCTTATCAGTCCTGCAGCTACTCTTGACCTTCGCTTTTGATCACATATACATATTTTGTATTACATTTTTCTACAAAAGTGTAAAATAATTCACGTTAACTGTCCAAATTTGTTGAGCCTTTCATAAGTAAAATCTTAGTTTGCGCAGTGTTAGGCTACTGAACATCATTGCATTTTGCACGAGGATTGTACATATCAGCTCTTTCCTTGCTACCTTAACTCATGGCTGAGATGTTGATTATTGTGTATAAAAACTAAATTTACTCTAAACAATAAAAATAATATAAAATTAATATCTATATAATGGTCATGTTTAATGGATACCTAAAGATTTGGGTAAGATGTTGCGTGATGACACAGGCAGCTGCAATACAAGATGGAAGAATTCTTATAATAAGAGCCAAAGAGACGCAATATTTCTTAATTTTATTTTGGTAAAGAACTTTATATGTTTCGGACAGATTTACTGTCCATCATCAGGAGTCTTATTACTGTATTCACAGCAACTGGTATTTGTCATATTATACTGTCTGCTAGCAAGGTCAGGATCCATCCTGACCTTGCTAGCAGACAGTCAACATAACCAGTATGACAAACACTTATTGCTGTGAATACAGTGTTAAGACTCCTGATGATGGACAGTAAATCTCTCCGAAACGTGTAGAGTTCTTTACAAAAACAAAATTGAGAAATACTGCATTTCGTTGGCTTTTATGGTAAGAATATATCACGATGCGCAATCCTTTGAATATCAAGATAGAAGAAATTACTTTACACCTGATAATTACGAAGTTACATTAATTTAATAAACAAAATGTACAAAAATATTACCCACTACGGAAGTGAATAAGTTTAATCTCTTCGATACGAGACGAGAGGAATCTTGTATATGAGCACCTGAAGTATTTGGTGATTAAGACATCAGAAAAAAAGCAAACTAATAGCCTTGCATATATGTTGTAGTTTGCACGTGACATTTATACAGGCCTTACTGTCACGAAAAAGTTAGCGTTACTTACGAAATTTGAGAATATTTTCTTCCCGTAACTTACAGTAATCTTGAAGGTAATGAATTTCCCTGGAATTTCATTAAGTACAGCACAAATTACATATAAAATTCAGGGGTCAAGGCCCTTAATACGAACAACTTTCTTTGCTGTTGCTAAAATAAACAATTTCTATTACTGTAATTTGTATCTTTTCATTCTTATACTTTAAAATACATTAGTGTTAAGAATGGGAGCACGGATAGGCGCTGTATGAGGCAGCAACTGCAGCAGTATTCATGGCTTTAATTACAGCCCTCGTCCGTTTCAGCTAGTCTAAAACATTTCAAAGGATTCCCGTGATTTGTTTACGTTCAGGAAAGCTTAATTTAATTAGGCTACGAAGAAACTCGAAGGGGGATTTTATACAAGTATTATCCAATTAAGTTTTCTATCTTACATTTCGTGCTGATCAGTTCTCAATACCTTCTCAAACGATCCATTTTAATAAATAATTTTTCAATCTTAACAGCTCTGTCATAGTTCAAAGTTTCTCTTTATATGGTATTTAAAATTACAAATTTATCAAAAGAGTAAAAGAATATTCAAGCTAATATATACTGAAATTAACCTCTTTTTGACAAAGATAAGATCTTATAAATTAATATATATGACTACAGGTTTGTAAATCGTCAAAATAAAATTCTAAATGTAGTATCAACTACTTTCCACATTTCTTTCACTTGATGTGTCAATATCGCAAACACAAAAGCATACTGCAGGAATGTTAGTGACAGTACAAATATCACAGTGCACAAACCATACACCGTAAATATCTCAGCACTAACAGAAACATAAATTTCGAAAAATGTTACTTTTAATTATGTAGGTAACTCAACCATATGACTAACCAAGAATATATAAAATTATGTAAATTTTAACTGGGGTTTTGTTTTGTGCCATAACATTTTATGTTTTATAGGTCACATTGTTAACGGGGTCCACTCAACCTCGTGAGGTCAATTAAGGAGCTACTTGAATGAAAAAAGTAGCGGCTCCAGGTCTAGAAAACAGAGATTAACGGCTGTGGGGACCCGTTGCGCTGACCACGTGACACCCCTCTATCCGCAAA
>Ga0123354_10019954_pt1 | contig 10533 bp, 5 predicted proteins | sample TergutLab28metaG_2_FD_97872 | JGI IMG/M metagenome (GOLD analysis project Ga0123354, IMG submission 97872) | Labiotermes labralis P4 segment gut microbial communities from Petit-Saut dam, French Guiana - Lab288 P4 | ecosystem: Host-associated > Arthropoda: Insects > Digestive system > Gut ...
TTATTCAATTTATTCGCAGCTACCCTCCATAAAGGAGGCCGTTCCTCTATCCGCAACCTGAGGACGCGCCATGCCGTGGTGACAGGGACCCACTACACGGTGCCAGTGCCTGCCACCTGTCCTATTCTGAGCCAGCTCAATCCAGTCCATGCCCTACACCCCACTTCCAGAAGATCCATCTTACTATTATTCTCCCATCTATGCCTGGGTTTTCCAATTGGTCTCTTTCCCTTACGTTTCTCCAGCAAAACCTTGTATATGCCTCTCCTCTCCTCTCCTCTCCCCAGCTCATTCTTCTCTATTTGATCACCCGAACAATACTGGGTGAGGATAAAATCAATAAGCTTCTCATTATGTAGGTATAGATTTATTATATTATATTCAGCACAGCCTACTACATGTTTCAGCCACCTACTGTGGCCACCTTCAGGAGGGGTGTTTTTTGAAGGAATATTACAAAGAACACTAAAACAATTTACAAATAAAAAATGTTAAGTTTTAGGTAAAAGGTTTGAAACTATGATAAAAAATAAAATATTGATAATACGATTTTAATTCATGTACTCTGCTTCCTTTCATTGTTTTTATTTCAACCAACCAATGCACAAATATGTATCACAACAGTGTATCTTTATATAATGTTCATTCCTACATGTTTCGACATCTCCGTGTCATCCTCAGGGAGTTTCGAAAACTTGTGCCTCGTTAAGGTACATATGTTCTTAAAATTTACCTGTTAAAATTACAATTCCACAAAATTATTAAATTAAAATATATTAAAATATTATTTGGTCATCACTGAGTGATACAATATATATATATATATATATATATTTAAAATTATGTATAAACCTCTACTGTGTCTTCAGCCACCCCTATCTAGCACTGCAGTTAAATAAAGAGTATAGCTGTGCTTTCGTGGCCTGCTCTAAGTTAGCTTTTAACTTTTACTGTGTCATACAGTCCAAAGGCGAATAAAATACTCTCTCTTTAACTCTGCCCTGTAATAACTCGGTGTGTCTAGCAGAACAATGAACCTATTTAAGCAGCAAAGACTAGTTTCTGGGGTAGGAATTATGCATAATTAATGTACATCACTCATGTCAGAGCACAATCAACAATTTACACCAATATAAACTGTAATTAATTTGTGTCCGAATATTACCTCTAATATCAAATTTTTTTTCAGTGGTCTGGATGAAGAATTGACACGCTCTACAACTGTTTGAGAGCCTGAGTATTCCAATGTGGCTCCACCAAACAGTAAAAGCTTGCGGAATATAGAAACCATGAACCCACCGTTCAGGATATATTCTCCACTGTCTTCATCTACCAGGGCTAGAGAAAATAACAATATTTTTATGTAACTTAGACAACTTAATACTGAAAATTAAATACAATGCTAAATACACACTCACACACACATAAAATGTATATATAATACACCCTCACTTACTCACTCACTCACTTTGATTTTGCCTGTTGTTTTGTATGGCTGTCAAACATGGTCTTTAATATGAAGGGAAGAACACAGGCTGTGGTTACTCAAGGACAGGGTGCTCAGGAACATGTATGGGCCTAGTGCAGAAGAAGTAAGAAGAAAATGGAGTAACTTTCAAAATGAGGAGCTTCAAGATCTGTCACGGAATTTGCTGGGGGGACTGGGGCAAACCACAGACTACCTTGGTCAGGATAGCTGATGTCTTGGCAGAGACCTGAACGGAACTTACCATATTTAGAACATATTTGCGTCTACAGACACACAGATTTGTGTCTGATGTTCTGTTTTCATACAACTGCTACTTACATTACAGTTCACATAAAATATACCTGGTTTTGTCTCTGCTGGAATATTTTAGAATACCTTGAGTAAACAGATTCCATTTCCAAGTCTGCACAACACTGACAGTAAATCTACCTATTACAGGCCTTTCAAATAAAAAAACCAAACATCTCTAACAAGCAGAGAAATATACAAATCAGAATTTCAACTGCAGTTTGGAGACTTAGCCTTGCTTCCCCTCCCCTTTCTCTGTATTCAATTAGCTCTTCCCAAATAACGTAACTGCCTCACCTAGGTAGTTGTCATCTGTTATTCCCTTGTGGCCATACTGTCTAATGTCAAGATTTGATGAGCCAGCTGGAATTCGCACCACCTGGGTATAACCATATGTAGAGTTGTTGTAGATGCCTTTGATAGGGACGCATGTTGAATTGTCACCACCACACTTTCCACACGTGTCTGCAAATAAAGTACACACTTATTTGTTGCTTGGACTGCTTGAACCTGCAGATGAAGGTATATAATGCCTAACAACGCCAAGCACTATGCACCCAAGTGCACAGCACCATATGACAGAAGACTTGAACTTTCAGTGACCATCTTCGTAAGAATATTTTACTAGTTTACAGCTCTCTTTATATATTTTACTGCATATTTTCTATTATCCCATGCCAACAAAACCTGATGCAAGGTGCATATCGAGGTACAGTCGTCTTTGTTCTTAATCACTATGTAAAGAAGCCATATGGAGGAAATAGAGGCAGAGCTCTGCTCATTCTTAGCCTTAGCACTAGACGGATGGGAATGATCAGCCTCAAGCCTCACCCACTTCAACGTCAGGGAAACATACCACAGTGCCCACTGGACAATATGCAGGGTGGACCCTGGGGCCAGCCTAGATGTTTTAGAGAAGATAAATATCTTGTCCTTGTCAGGAATGGAACCCTGATTCCTTCATCATTCAGCCTGTGGCCTGGCCACTACAATGACTTGGCTAACTCAGTTTCAGGTGCATATTTAGAGGCTGGTACATAGACCATGTTGTCCAGTAGCTGAGAACAGCTCCTTCTGTCATACTGAACTCAGCAGCAACCTTCACACCCTCTCACCTGAGGATGGAAACAGATCCCATTTTCAAAATACTGCCTGCTTCTCAGAATTGAAGCTATGATCAAAGTCCAGAAATTCAGTCATACTAAGTATGGTACATGTATGTAACTTCACATTACAGAGAACAAAAACCAGTGGAAAGTTTGGACTTTGGTTCAAATTTTGAATTAATATTTGCTGTGCAGTTCCACATCCAAAGGCCTGTGCATGCACCTACATACTGACAAGTCAAGAACTTTCACCCCTACTACATAGAAATTTTCCATAATATGGAATCCATACATTATCTGGGAAGTACTGTTTGTCACTTCCTCTTGGCTCAATTCTCACATTAACATAGCCTACTCACTTAACTGTCCACCAAAAATGGCAGAAGGGTGGTAAGGAGTGACAAATGATTTTTGCCAAATAAAATAATGATCTTGTATAATCACATCCACCTAATATAATGGAATTTTTAGAAGAAAACTCCAAAACTAGGTAATATTACTAACTTTTCTCTGGTGAAACAGTCCAAATCAGGCCTAGACCATCTAGTTTTGAGGCTTCTAGATCACATGCAATTAGACACACACACCCCCAGCATGCATGATCAGCTCGTCACAACAGTAGCTACCTACACAATGCACAACAAATGCACGAGACAAACACTCATCCCATCAGTGGGATTGGAACCCATAATCCCAGCAATCGAAAGGCCGAAGACTTACTACTTAGAATGCATGGCAAACAGGATCGGCAACAGTACTAATGCTCTCCTGAATTTTTCTGTTCAATGACAATGAGAGTCACAGTAAATGTAACTTACCTAGCTGCATCGAAGACCCAAGCATGTGGTTACAACCTGCAGGTTTGCAAATTCCATTCACACACATATCATATGTATCGGGCCCACATGGTGTTCCATCCACAACCTTCTCTTTGAGTGGGTAATAGGCACTTGTACCATGTACTCTGCAATATAGCTTACACCATTCATGTGGGCTAACTGTAATTATAAAGCACACAGTTACAGATTTCAGATGCTGCTACACCAGACTAAAGTCACCGCACTGTGTACTGTGTCACACTGGATTATTTTATTGTGTTACTTTGTCCTGACCCATTCAAACACCCTGTGGGTGATCACTAAATACATTAACACCAGGAAACAAACATACCAGGCCCTAGTACAGTGATTCAGATATCCAAGGGATATGAACGTTCCAACAGTTGGTATGCTGGGGTCATTTAAACGCACCATATACTTATGTGGATGAATAGAATTATAGCCTCCCTTGTTAACTCCACTTTTGATAGTGGTTAGTGTTCAGGTTCACGTTCCGGCCACTTTACCCAATTACGAACACATGTAACTCTTGAATATGAGTTATGTAGCCTGTCTTCATGTCAAACAGATACTGCCGACTGCTTGATACTGCCGACCGCTTGCTAGCAAGCAGTCAGCAGTATCTGCTTGACATATGCCTGTTGCAGTATGTACAGTCTTTAACTCCTGATGGTGAGCAGAAAGACCGTCCAAAACATGTAGAGTGTTACTCCAATAAAATAAATTTGAGACACTGACACATCTAGTTGGTTTTACCATAGAAATACACCAAATGTCCTTATTTCATAAAATGTAATAATGTCTTTTATATCATCTTTAATTTTCTCTCTTAAATTTAATATGTTATTCAATTATTTCTAAATTGAGAGTATGTCTGTATTCCATGTGACTGTTATTTTCATTGTCAAAAACACGTCACAATTTTTGGTACACGGGTATACACAGTTTAAAGGGGCATCATGAAAAATGCTGCACCACAGACCTGCCTCTCTGAATTAAATATTCGGAAGATAAGGGTTAAATACAGAAAGACAGTCTCATTATACAAAACAGGAAAGCAATCAACATCACTTAATGAATGACAGAACTTGACTGAGTTGACAGTGATCTCCGTAATAGCAGAAGAATGAGCCTGAAGAATGGCATAATCACTGCTCCTGAATAGAACCTGATACATTCATATAACAAAATGACAAAACTAGTGGTCATATTTATAAAGAAATCACATCATGAAAGCATACCAAAGATTTGGTTAGGACTGGTCAAAGTGCTAGAGGTTAGCTCAAAAATTAATGACATACTTTAGCCACACAACACTATGACGTACAAGTTTACTGTTCTGAATGTTCCAGACATCTGTATCAGTGGAATATACAAACACGAACTTACTTCCACCATATTTTGGGACCCATTTGACATCTTCAGGTAGGCCCTGAATATTGTAATTGTTGTTGTTGAAAACAGCGCACTGCTCTTCTCTGAACCCTTTACTGCCCGGCGGACAATCGCGTGCACCACAGCTGCGATATCTCTCCCGCCGACCCGTACAGAATTGGCCACCATTAGCTGGAGCCGGACTGTTACACTCCCTTACTGACTTTTTGACACCTCCTCCGCAAGTCCGAGAGCACTCCCCAAATCTGACAACAAATGTACATCTCAGCATACCTGTCTAATCACAGATGTCCAACCTGCAACCTGCTGGGTCACCAGGTCATGTCATGTGAACCATGGCCACATTTTTAAATCACACAAACACACAATTAAATTACACAATATTTCAGAAGGTGGATCTTTACCTGAAGAAGGTTTGACAAACCTGGTCTAAATACTGACTGAGATATCTGTACCATAAATTTTATGTTCTAAAAATTCAACATGTTTCAGTATTATTAAATAACTGTAATCAATGTTAACACAGTTTTGACTACTTCTATCACTGGTCAGTGTTAAAATTATACTTACAGGTGAAGTACCAACGTTGATATTATAATAACAATATATAATTTTGAAACTTACAATATTATTGCCTGAATATTGCAATTTTAGTGCTGAATCTAGAACCAAATGGAAAATAATAAAGGTGCTAGACAGTGGTTCAGTCTGACAAACATATAATAAAAACACAGAACACAATCAGTGTGGCCAGACCTCTTGTGTGTGTTTGTGTGTGTGTGTGGGTGTACTTCTTAAAGGTAAATAAGTTCAGGAACTGCTCACAAAAGTAGTCAAACACATCCTTGTATAAGAAAGTAAAATACAGCAGCAAAATTCCATTAACCCGGCATGCAGGTGCCGTACAGGTGCCAAATCGTACCTATAGTGACTTTAAGTTCTTACAAGTACTTTTTTGTTACTGCTCCTATATTTGGTCTATGACAATGGTACTTACTACTTGCATTAATATTGTGACAAACATATGGATGTATGATATGTACTATATATATGTATGTAACATACTTGGGTTGTTCAACTAATCAGAGGACTATACCACTTGGATATAAGATTCATTTGATGGTTCAGTGTCATCAGGTTTCCTCTTCCGTGTTTTCTGGAGTCTTCATAGCAAAGAAGTTGATGGAGGAGATAAAGGGGACTCGAGATACCACAACAATTGATGTACAGACGCTCTTGGATGTTTGAATATGTCTGTAACATCTATGTGGTCACTGACAAAGCTTTTTTTTTCCTGGTAAAAAGCAAAACTCCTAGTCTTGGGATTGCCCTCCGCAAGTGCTGGATTATCAGGATTTCCGAATTACCAGATGTTGGATTAAAGAAATTTTGCTGTACAAAACATTTAACATCTAAAAGCAGGACGTATGTCCGTAAGTGAGGTCTGAGAGTCTCACAGCAGTGGTGACAAGGTTTCCGAATCTTCTGGAATATGATGCCACACAAACCACTAAATAGTAACTTGGTGACTAATTGCATTAGTTTGTTGCCATGTAACTACTTGCCAAATATCAAAAAATCTAAACAAGTTCCAAAACATTACATTTAACAAGGCGAAGGATAAATCCCTATGGGTTCAGCCTGAGTCAATAAGTGACGTGCAGTGGAAGACAGAACACGAATGTAAAGACAATGACCACAATGCCATGAAAATGTACAGCAGTTTTACAGTTTCACGTTACAGTATTAGCTAGAAAATTTTTTGCAAAGTTGATGTGACAAATTCTGGCCGAATAAAATTTAGGCAGATAAAAAGTAGGTTGTCCCTGCACATACCATGAAGGCATATGATGGAATGGAGGTACAGCTCCTTTCATTCTTTTCCTCAGCACTACACAGAAGTCAGTGTCAAGTGCCATGCCTTGGCCACTTTACCTTTGAGGAAAGGAGCCTCTGGTACTAACAGCACAGAAGGCTTAATGAGTCCCAAAGTCAAAATTTCCTGCTACTGCAAAATCTTAACCAGAAGGTAGAACACAATCATACCTAAGTTCGTGGCACTGCCCAGGTTCTTATGTCATAACCACCATATGTGTCCTGTACCACAGTCAATGACCAACTCAAAATACTGTCTATACTCACGGCTGCCAAGGCCCCCATCGGCCATCAACTTTCTCCAAGACGGTTTTCACAACACATTCCCCTCGTCGGCACCACCGTCCAGCTTCACATGGTGTACCATCTGCCCACGGCATATACTGTGTTCGGCAGCCTGATTGTTCCCCGAAGTCTGTGGTACACCACAGCTGCCTACACACTGGCTACAAGAAACGCAGAACGCTATCCTTAACGGGTAAAACCTACATGAATCTGTTCTGTTTACTAGTCAACATTAGCAAGATTCCAAATTGCACGATCCATCACATAACACACAGCCTGTACCAAGGCATTCCCAACCTTCTAATTAACATACGGTTTCAGAGTATATGTGTAAATGTAATTTCATTTAAGCCCATAAAGAGCATATGGCCTTCTGTCTGCCAACGTTCATGAAACTCATAAATGCTCAAAAATATCATGTGCAGATCTATTAAACCATATTTCATTCAAATCAAACAATAAATGTGGAAACGTATGGACAGATGTTCATTTACACCCCTGAGCATTGCTTTCACTATGCTTCTCTTTGTCTGCCTGACCCTTGAGAATGGCACTGATATGTTCCTTCAAAGGGGGTCAAAGGCAGTGAGTGGTCTCAAATGTGTCTTAATTAATGTAGATAAGGTACTAGCAAAACCTGAGAAATCCATGTATTCCTGCAAAGTCCAATGAATGCGTGTCCTTGTCATAGCCACTGGGTAACATGTATTTAACGGCTAAGTGATACAAGGGTGAAAAGTGAGTGCCTAACACTGTAATTGGGACTTTACAACTAAGGGAGTAAACCCTCTAAGGGAGTAAACCCTAACAGAAAATCCTAGGTCCCCTAAAGTAGCGGGGGTTAGGCACTAGGCCAGCTCCCTACCTCTGTAAAAACTGACAGTTAAAAAAAATCTCAACGAGAAGAAGCTGGATAGATTATTGCATGAAGACCATAATGAGTATGAAGGAATAAGATGAATAGTATCCATACTGGAACTTGGAAAGTACTGACTGTTTTGAACCTAGGCAAAATGCAAGAATTGACAGAACTAATAGTAAATACCCAAATAGAAATATCTGAAACACAAAAAAAAAAAAGTGTGGAAATGGTCTAATCAAAAGAAGTAATTATTCACTATACTACAGTGGATCTAATGAAACAGGCCAGGTTGGTATTGGGTTTATAGTTACGAAGAAAACACTGAAGTAAATTTTAGGATTTGAACCATACAATGAATGAATATGTAAATTATGGATTAAAGGTAAATATAGCAATATAACACTGATTAATGTATATGCACCTACAGAAGGTAAAATGGTTAGCTTCTCAAGATGGACTCTGCTCCATGGAATAAGTAAGTATGCCAATTAAAAAAATATTTTAAAGCAAATTTGTATCAAAGACAGCCAAATTAAAGTTATATTGGACTATAGTAAGACCTGTGATAACATATGGCAGTGAAATGTGGATACTGAAAGAATATATGAAACAAAAATTATTATTAACTGAAAGAAAGATATAAAGAAAAATATACGGACCTACAAAGGCTAGAGGTGGTATGTGACGAATCAAAACAGATGATTAATTAAATAACCTATTTAGACAAAGGCATATGGTTAACTACATTAAGACACAAAGATGGAGCTGGTATGGCCATGTAAACCGAATAACAAATGATAGGACAGTCAAAAAGTTATATGAGTGCAAACTGATATCTATAGGATTGGCAGGAACACCAAACATTAGATAGGAAAATGATATACATGAAGATTTAGGAATTATGAGAATAAATAATTGGACAAAATGCATCCAGGATTGGCTTAAGTGGAAGAAAGTAGTTGAAAAGGCCAAAGCTTTCAAACATTGAAGCTGTAGTGCCTGATGAGAAGCAGAATGCTCCTTCAAAATGTCAGCAGCCACTCACTCAAAGACACTGCATCACTTCCCAGAAAACCACAAACCTAACTACACCATTCTGAAAACCTCCAAATCATTATCTACTCACAATTTATGATTGGCAGAAATGAGAGCACCCGACAATCACTGAACTCACCATGTAGGAGCATATTTTGGAAGTTTCACCAAATACAAGCTGGCACTGACGATCTTCTGTGAAACTCTCCCCAGGCTGATTCTGTCCACGTTCTTGTTCCTTCGTGATCAGGTCCTGAGGCGGTGCATCCAGCAGACAATGGCCGTTTCCAGCACTTTCATCATTACAGTCACAACACCAGATTAGAACTACTGGAATTTTCATACCCAGGATGTTCATAATCATTTTAAAAACTATGGGAGACTGCATTCTCCACCCATCAGTAAGTACCAAATGTAGTCTCTCATAGTGTGATGAATGACAAGCCAGTATTAGCAAAGTGAAGAGGAGTGTAAATTCAATTGAACTAAATATATATACACACACAAATGTTTATTATATGAAGCACGTTCTATATATATATATATATATATATATATAAGTAGCATTCCCTAAATCACACAAATTAAACAAAATATCATTATAATGTTTAAAGTAGCTTATTTATTCCAATTAATTATCATTATTTTTCAACATGACCTTAAAGAAGGTTGATGCACTCATCCCATGTTAACACGAATTGAAAAACTCAGTTGTAACATAAATTAGTTTCTTGCATTTGCAACCATTCAAGAACAGCCCATTCCTGTGAAGTCTGTGATCTGCCAAGTGTTCCTTTAGCAGCCAAGACAAATGAAGTGTCACAATGGACAATGCAACACCACAAAGGGCATGTCACACAGGAATTCAATGAGAACTTCTGAATCATCCACCCTATTTTTGGGGGCCACTGAGGCAACACGTGTGGACTAACCAACTCCACAATAATGAAGTGAAAATGGCTGTTCATGACTGGCTGTGAATGCAAGCGCCTGATTTCTACAATGACAGAATTTTTAAAAGTTTTTTCCAAATGGAAAAAATTCATCACTGAAAAATAATGAAACTTATGTTGAATAAATGAGCTACACTTAACGCAGCAATGACTTGTCATTCAATATTCACAACCTTGGGAACCTCACAAATCAAACATCCCTCACATACGAGGGGTGTTCAATAATTTATCTACCTAAGCAGGAAAGAAGGCAATGAGCGGATTGAAACAAGTCTGTGCATGTTGCGACATGTCTTGAGGTGTCACATATGCAGCCTCAGCTCAGTGCGATTCTAACTGTCAGAGTGACAGCATGTCAAGTGAACCTGTGTGTGAGGTTTCTAAGAAACTGCTCGATTTGGAGCAA
>Ga0123354_10019955_pt1 | contig 10532 bp, 5 predicted proteins | sample TergutLab28metaG_2_FD_97872 | JGI IMG/M metagenome (GOLD analysis project Ga0123354, IMG submission 97872) | Labiotermes labralis P4 segment gut microbial communities from Petit-Saut dam, French Guiana - Lab288 P4 | ecosystem: Host-associated > Arthropoda: Insects > Digestive system > Gut ...
AGGGGGGCGGGGGTGGGGGGGGGGGGACGTCAGCCTAGCAGGTTGTCATCAAGGTGTTCAGTGGATGTGACAGCATAAGATACAAAATTTATGTGCAAAATCAACAAGTCACTGGTGTTACAAGAAGTGTGTGTGTGGGCACGCACACGCATGCATAAAAGTGTATGTGTGCATGCATAAAAGTGTGTGTGTATGTGTGTGTGGTATCATCCATAAAAAGTCACAACACAAATACTCAACACTAGTTTACCGCATTGCTTTTGTTGATATAATGAGATGTAAGTATGCGGGGATAGGGAAGGAGGATACACATCAAGAACATGTGTATACGATACACAGCGCCATCATATTTAATGTCATTCTCTGTGTTTACTTCCACTACTGCCATAGGCTGCCAGGATATACTGTCCTGCGACTCAAGACACTTCTCTTTTCCTAATTCACCGACATTTTCTTGCAACATGCAGAATATTTCACATGACATACCTGCCATCCACGACCGCAATGCTCCACCAACTTTCTTCTTTCCCAAGTTCTACATAACTTCCTAATAACCCACTTTCTGTCATTAGCACATTTCAAATCTGTACTGTCTTTTGAATTACCTTCAGCTTTCATCAATCATGGCAGATCATAACCATGTGCACAGTACCTCACAGATTAACAAAAGTCATTCATATGCTGTAACTGCACACGATAATACAAACGAGGAAGACAGTCATCGTAGTTAAAAGTGTGTGGAAAAAAACAGTTTTGCTAACCTTGCAATTAACAAGCTGCACATCACCACTAACAATCTCTTAAATTACACATTCACCCCAATTCTGGAGCCACTATCTTTTTGAGAAAAAAGTGTAAAGCATTTGATTAAGCACTGGAATTTAATGCCTAGTGTCATGTGTGGCCGACAGGAATTTTAAAGGGGACTACATAAAAAAAGGCTGCAATAGGCCGTCAGCTACACCATGTGCTCTGAGTGTCACACTGTGTGAAGAGTAAACATGGCACTTGGTGCCAAGCAGTTAAATACAGCATTATTTCATCCTCACATAGGCCTTCAATTACAGACCTAACTATAAAAGGCCCTGGTCATGTGACTGCGTTTACATAACATATACACCCAAATCAACACTGTCTCTAGCTATGAGTTCCACATATCCTTAAAGTTTAACCATTCACATGCATTTGACATTCAGAAGACCATGCACCGTGACATATTCTTATAAAAAAACCAACGAGATGCATTAATTTCTCAAATTTATTTTTGGAATAGGACTCTACATGTTTCGGACAGGTTTTCTGTCAGTCATCAGGAGTCTGGTACTGTATACCCAGCAATAGGTATATGTCATACAGGTTTTGCTGACTGCTTGCTAGCAGGATCAGGATGGAGTTCTATTCCAAAAATAAATTTGAGAAATTAGTGCATCCCGTTGGTCTTATTATAAGAACATTCACATGCAGTAAGGATACCATTAGTTCACCACTTAAACTGAGACAGCTTCACAGATACTACTTGTAAAGTAAAGATGCTACAATGCAGACAGAAGCATAGAACCATCTTGACTGCTTCACCCCACACTCACTCTCACACAAACCATGGACACTAATCTAGGAAGTGTGTCATCCCCGTTGTGTGTGTGAAAATTGGAGAGGGTGTGTAGTCAAACACAACTATGTCAATTAAGGTGTATTTAATGGCTATACTAGACAACTACATGTTTCGGTCTTTACTGGCCATCTTCAGGACCTTAAGTTCTTTTAAAGACAAACCTGAAGATGGTCAGTAAAGGCCGAAACATGTAGTTGTCTAGTATAGCCATTAAATACACCTTAATTGACATAGTTGTGTTTGTCTACATACCCTTTCCATGGACACTAAGTAAGGTAGACACAAGCACGGTCTCCAGCAAACACATCTGGTTACAGCATCACAAATCCTTACCTGAAAATGAGGACTGGAAACACATCTTGAAATTTGTCTGAAGAGAGGTTCCTGAATTTTGACAAACTGTGTTGGTTCAATCACATCCAAAATTTCTTCAATCTCACCAAGGAACATCACCTGAAACATTATACACATCACTTTTAGATAAATTTTCATGTACAAAGAGAGTAAAATGGTAAAATCCTACCAAAAACAGCACAAAGAGATTATATGGTGTCTACAGAAATACAGCCCATACAGAGTATGTCCTCAGGCTCCTGATGATGGTCTGCAGATACGGAAGGTAGCTGTAAATACAAGACGTGATCGATAATTTCCGAGACCAGTTCAGTGAAAAATTATCTTTATTGCTTGCAGATACAAACACTTAATCCTCTCCAAAACAGGCTCCTTCTGAAGCTAAACACTTATCAGCAGTTCAGCCACTGTACGAAACATCTTTAAAAAGAGTCTTTCGGAATACTACTCATGTTGCTCATCATATTCTCCTCAAAGGTGTCATCATCGAATCTCTTCCCTTTTAGTACCATTGCAGGGGAGTACGACCATAGGAATGCCATAATTTGCTTAAAAAACCTGAAACGAGTTATCTGTGCGCGCAGGTGCATTGTCGTGATGCACAGCCCATGCATGTGATTTCCGTTTCTTTGGTCTCTTGCAACAAAGAGCAAGTCTCAGTCCCTTCAGAACCTCAACATAGTAAAGGCGATTCACTGCTTGAGTTTCGGGAATATATTCCTGGTGAACAATCCCTTCCATCCTGGTTGATGGTAGCCGGCATTGCAGACCGTCATCATATAAGGTTCAGCCTTCTTTAAACCGTTTAAGCGATTTAAATGTGCAAGCACAACTCTAGCACCCATCACCAAAAGCATCTTTTAACATAGCATAAGTCTCCACACCATTTTTCCGCAGGTTTCATGCAAAAATGCACACACCCTGTTCTTTTTCTTCTGACATTCTGAGCGAGGCCCAAAATATGATGAGGCACTGGTATCTGTACTTGTTGGACTGAAGATGGAGAAGCACTGTGAACATGTTTTGAGCCGTCCTGTGCCACAGAGGGAGGAGACTAAAGGGGGCACAATCCAGCTAAGAGTCGAACCCCAACTTGTTCCCTGGCGGAGTTTTGGAACCAGTCTCAGAACTTATTGACCAAACTTCATACACTAAATTACCACTTGCAGCTAGCCAAAAAGGTGCAGTCCTTCAGCTTGGGGGTTGGGCAAGGAGCTAAGAACTCCTTGCCGTGAAAAATCAACATGTTAAAAAAATGTTGTTACAGGGCCATGGATTTGGCCACATCTTCTAGAACATAAATGCATAGAAGGTTTTGTTGGAGAAGCCTGACAGGAAAGTCTACTTGGAAGACCTACAAATAGATGGGAGGATATTAAATGGTTCTTAGGAAAAACATGATGGGAGGGCATGGACTGGATGAATCTGGTTCAGGACAGGCAGAAGTGGTACTTTCTTGTGAAGATGTTAAAATGTGGGAAATTTCTTGACCAGCAGAGAAACTATTAGCTTCTCGAGAAGGCCTCTGCTCCACTAAGTGAGTGAGTTAGTTACAGAAACTCTCATAAGTGTTTGTTCATGGCTTGTATTGAAAAGGATGGCATTAAAAGAACCATGGTACATTTAACACAGAATATGGACATAAAAATTAAATAACAAAATATAAACAGCGACATTATTTTATCTGGCAAGTTACACCCACACTTCACACACTCAGACCTTTTCACATGATGATGAGCAGCACAGTGCTCACTGTCACGCATTTTAATTCAACGTGTCACAGTTAATATTAGGCTTTCATTCACCAGATACAAAACCAAGCTGGAAATTCTATCCTTCAGTTCACAGACACATCACATGTAACAGACACACTGTTTGCTCCATGCTGAAGTACTGCTCCATTTTATAAGTTAGGTGAGACAGTGGGAAGTTACTAGAAGGAGTTTTTGTCACATAAAATTATGTCCCTTATAAGAGTTACGGTGAAGTTCCTGGAGACAAAAGTACCATGTACATTGGGGTGACTTTATACTGAGGGTACTTGATTGTATTGTGACTATTTCATTTGGTGTGTATCTTGTATTGTGGTTGTTTTAGCTTGTTTTGTAATGTGTGTGGGTGTTTTGGTAATATGTGTAATTGTATTTACTGTGTTTTGTATTGTTTGTACTGTGCTTTTGTATTGTTTCACTTATGTATATTTATTCTTATTTGTTTTGTCTGGACTAGAGTAAGGACTACTGCCACCAAGTGAAAACTCAATTGCAGGAAATAATAACAACAACAACATCAGCAACAACAACAAGAAGCCTCTTTGGACTGCATAATAATAACGATGAAAACAACAACAACAACAACAATAATTTACCTCTTTTTGACTGCATGTTTTAGGCCAGAACTTGAGTAGCCCTTTAACAACAGGTTCAGTTAGTGTGGAATCCTTCTCAAGGAACTGAACTACGCAGTATGCCAGCTGTGCATGGTACAGAGACAGGCATTTCACTTTGTGCAGCGGCAGCAGAACCTTCACAAGGAACTGCTTGTGTTCTGACTTCAGCGGCAGGGCAAAGCCATTGATAATGCTGAAATCACCAGAATTCAAAACTTTATAGATGCAGCAGCATCCAAACAAAACACATCCTATGTCACAAACATCTAAAATTTTCAAAACCAAGGCAGTATAACTCCACTTCTTACTGATATCACTTCCAAAAGCAACAGGGATGGGCAACAGATGTGAACAACACTTCCAACTCACAGACTGTACCCACAAAGGGGTTACAGCCTGTACAAATTACCTTCCTTATTGTCATTTTGCATGGCACAGTCAGTGTTCTGAATTTATACTGCTGAACAAACACAATATGTGAGATCAGTTTTGCAATTCTTCCCTTCATACAACAGCAGGGAATAACCAAGTTTATTTGTCTGACTTAGGCCTAAAGCTTCACATGTGCGAGAAGCAGTCGGAAAGAAATTCATTTTTTGTATCCTAATTTTCTTCCTTTATGTAAATATCCTCTACCTTACTTACTTACTCCATGGTGAAGAGTCCTTCTTGAGAAGCTAACTGGTTTGCAGCTAGTCAAGAAATTCCCCGTATTTCATGGAACCCGAAGATTCATTACTGCACTCACAAGCATCCGCCACCTGACTCTATCCTGGGCCAGCCCAATCCAGTCCATATATCCACATCCCACCTCCAGGAGATCCATCCTAATATTATCCACCCATCTATGCCTAGGTCTCCCCAGTGGTCTCCTTCCCTCCAGTTTCCCCACCAAGACCCTATACACCCCCTCTTATCACCCATACACGCCACATGCCCAGCCCATCTCATTCTTGTCGATTTTATCACCCGCATGATATTGGGTGAGGAGATGTAAATGTAATTATCCTCTATGTTTGTTAAATCCTTTAACAAACTCCATCATTTTCTGGGCAGTGCAAAACAATGAACAGTGATCCAAATCCTTGTTCTGAAGGTGCAAGCTCCCTTGTATTTGTGCACATCTGTGCAAAGGGTAAGGTAAAGGAACTGTGCATATGAATACCGTTTAACAGCTGGTAAGACTGATTACAGAAGACAAAAAGGAAAAAAGTACAACTTCATGAAAAACCACGGAGTGGGCACCCTTGCACTGCATTAATGCTTGATGACATGTGCCACATAAACAATTCTGATACAAGGTGAATGTCTCTAAAACAACAAATTCTCCTCCACCCCAGCCATCAGTAAAGGCCACGTAATGGCAGTTATGACCAAAAAACATACTGAAGGAATAAGAAATGTGAGAGTGCACAGTCAGAAGTCACGGATAAGAAAGGAGTTATTCTTGTGAATTTCTTGCCTACATGGACAACAACGAACAATGGCAGCTGACTGAAACACTAAGAAGTCTGCAGCCTCACTGTCAATTGCTAAGTCTGTTGCAAAACAGAAAGTCTTAAGGCTCTACCCCAGTGATGCACGAGCATGGGGCCACTCAGACAAGAAGCATGTGGCAAAGTGACACAAAGGGCTTTTGGGCATTGAAGAATCAAATTGATGTCACTAGTTATTAAGTTTTATTACACTTCTTCTATGCTCAACATGTTTCGGACATTAATACATCCATCATCAGGAGCCTGCGACTCTTCTGTTGTATCACCACATTGGTCATGTGTTCTCATTTCGATGTGTGTTGGAGTTTCGGTGTGGCTGGGTTGGGGTGGTATCCATGTAGCAAGCTGCTACATGGATACCACCCCAACCCAGCCACACCGAAACTCCAACACACATCGAAATGAGAACACATGACCAATGTGGTGATATAACAGAAGAGTCGCAGGCTCCTGATGATGGATGTATTAATGTCCGAAACATGTTGAGCATACAAGAAGTGAAATAAAACTTAATAACTAGTGACATCAAGTTGGTCTCTTATTCTTCAACTATCACAATGATGCACGGTACAATATACATAAGCTTTTGGTCATGTTTGCAAAATTGCTAGAAGTGACTAATAGCTTCGCCACGTCTGCATGCATGTCTGTCCATCCACACGGAACAACTTGGCTCCCAAAATATGGATTTTCATGAAATCTGATATTGGAGCATTTTTAAAAAATCTGTATAGGAAATTCTTAAGTTTCATTAAAATCTGACAAGGACACCAGGCACTTTACATGAAGACCTATACATATTTTGTATCAATCTTCCTCATTTCTTCTTAGAAAGAAAAATGTTTTTCAGACAAAAGTTGTAGAAAAAATCACAACAAACATTTTACGTTAAATAATTTTTTTAACTGTGCCATTTATGTGTTGCATCCGTTGCGGACCCGATGAGGAAAGTATCTTAGATGTTGTTCCCAGGGAAGACGGAGCTCGTAACTCTGGTTAAGACGGGGAGTCGGGCAGGCAGCACACACTCTCAATAATCCCCAAGCAGAATATACTGGAGTTTTATTGTGCAAGTCTATAGAGTAATTGCATTTACAACTGAAATGTATCCATGACAATTTTTGCCAGTGCACTCTTCATTTCTGTTTGTACTCACTGACTGTCCAGCTTCAGACTCTGCTGCTCAGACACAGTTCGAGCTAAGCAGCAGACTGCTCCCGCAGAACAAAGCAACTATTGTTACATGTGTTGCTCACACACTGCTTGCGCGATACACTTAGCGAGTCCAGTTATAAACAAAAGAAATGGAAGGAAATTATATTCCTCCCATGCCTGGTCTTAAGAGAGGTGAGAACTAAGCATGAGTAAATTTAGCTTAAGACTAACATACAGTACATGTAAGAACGCTAAAACAAAACCACAATAAAAAAAATCAATGTGTGTCAACTACACAACATATGAGAAAATGTGGAATAATATCATAGAGCCAGACAGGCCACAGATGACGATATAATACGATGCAAACTGCATGCTGGATACCTAAGGCCAGAATACACACTCACAATGTAATATTTATTTCTTTTCCACTGCAATGATGGTTGCACAAATGCGCCTCAATGTTACACCATTAACACACTGCCTGTCACGTTAAAACAAAACATTAATAAACTGACACATCAAATTGCATTTATTTTATCCATACATGCATTACATGACAATGAACTGTGCAGCTTCTTCAATAAGTAGTACTGAATACTGTATGCCTATTCTTGACAGGAAATCTGCCTTGGATTACGAAAACCGATCTGCAACCTCTTACTTCCCTTTCTACATTTGATGACTTTTTTTCTGAAGTACAATTGTTCTAATAATTTGGATGTCAAATTTTAATAACTACAAATGTAATGGAATTTGTGCTGAAATCTCATATGTATTCAAAATGACGGTGGGGGGGGGGGCACACCCATACATATTATCTACCCAGGAATGCGAGAAAAATTTTCAGTTAACAAGTCAGTCAAAATGAGGGTACAATTAAGCTAGCATAGCTAAATGAAGCATTAATAAACTTCTAGGCATCTACCAGGTGATCTGATGGACAGGTATTACACTTGCTGTTAAAAACACAACAAAGGATTCTAAAGCATTCCCCTTCAGTGGATTTTTCATTGATATAAAATCCTTCCGATCACACTATGCCCCTGGGGTCAACTCAGCCTGTAACAGAAATGAGTACCAGGAGTATTTCCTGGGGGTAAAGGCAGCCGGTGCGTAAGGCTAACAACCTACCACCATCCTGTGCCGTTGTCACGAAATCTGGGAGCCTTAACTTCCTGGAACCCTCTGGGCCTGTCCAGGCCTGTAATGGGACTGCTTTACCTTTATACCTTCCTTACAAATATAAGTTTTCACTTATTAATACCACTATTGCAATAAACACTATATTCAGTTACTTTCATAATAATTAACCCATATGGATACAATACAGAAACATACATAAAGTAATAGAGGGTTGTAAGAATAAAGATATGTAAAATGTTTTTCTTACCTTCCTAATATTTCCAGTAACTCCCCCACTCCATTAAAATGCTCTGTTTCATATACAAACCTAAAATTTGAAAACATACTTCATTAAGTGCAACAGCCAAAAGATGCATGAACAACAAAAAGAGTGAAATAACACTTCAGCACAGACACATATGTGAAATACATTAATAAAAATCTTCCAAGATCCAACGTCTTCAAACTGTTATAATGAACACAATGTCTCTCACTCAATCACACGCACAGACACATTCACGAAAACATACGCAGCTGAATATACAAACTATGTAAAACTACATACTGTGTTTAGAACTACGGTGTACTGTTTGCATGTAATGGCAATGACAAATTAAATATTTAATACAGGCAAGCCCTGCAGAACACTCCCCGGTTAATGTTTACCCACTAGAACGCCTCTTGGTTTTCAATATCCAAACTTCATAGTATATATACACATCTCACAATACATTTTTCAGCTGACGTTTATGTACGAAAAAATGTATACAGTGTGTCCCACTCGCTACCAAATCTGGCATTTCTTTAATAATTTTACCACTAAAGAGGATATTGCAACGACTACAGACACACACTACAGACACATTCCTCTTCATTTCTCACACAACGAACATACTCCTGTTCAAATTTCTTTGCAATATCTTCTTTGGTGTTAGAATTATTAAAGAAATGCCAGGTTCGGTAGCGAGTGGGACACCCTATATTAACGTTCCACAAACTCAACGCAACATATTTAACAATATTATGTGCATGCAAACTGAACATGTTACTGCATACAAAGCAACTGTCTGTTAACATCCATATTAATTGTTTGGTGATCAGGAAGTGAAGTGTTAAGCATTTTACATTCTAACATGGCGGTTTGTTGCTTATATATATGCATTTTACAGTGTTTTAGTTATGATTTAGGAAATTGGTTGGGGGGGAGGGGGGTTTGCATTGACTATGTAATGCCTCCTAATTTCCCTCATTTAAAATAATAGGAAATGGCCTCCCAGTCAGCATTTTTATGCAGGATGTCTGATTTTCAGGAACAGATTACAGTAGGGTCTTGTTTTATGATGGGATTATGTTCTCGAGTATTTGGTTGTAAACTGAATCAATGTAAAACGAGTACTATTTAAATGGTTTAAATTGAGATAGGTTCATGGACCAAACAAATTAGTCAGTTTTATAATTTACAACATTTCTTCACATTATGATGTACAATTTTAATTTAATGAATTAGGTATACAGAAAATTACACAGATAATTGAAAAAATATCAATCAAATCACTTTTTATTTTGTTGAAGAAGGCCCAGGTTGTGGTTCAGAAGACATCAAGAAAGAATGCAATGTCAACTGTTTCGATTTTTTCTTCTTTTCTGTTTCTTTGACAGATGTCATGGGTGGAAAAATCACAGTCAACTCAAAAGAACTGCACTAAAATAGAAAAAGAAGAAACACATGCACACCAGAAAACAGTTAGAAGCACGTCAAGTAGAGAAAGGACGCTTGAGCTGCGACAGTGATGCACCACAAGTCAGGAGTGCTCCATCCGACTCGACATGGGTCGTAAAATTGAATAGTCGTAAAAGAATCATCGCAAGAAGAGACCCTACTGTACCGAAATTCAGTAGGAGATGGCTGTATTATGGATTATGAATGCTATAAGGAATATATTCCACCAACCTAAGGAAGATGTTATTTATTTGTTTGCGTATGAAAGCGCGTAGACCCAGGAATTTTCCATAGATGCGATGCAGAACAGTCTTAAGGAAATCACGCTCCCGAGGGTCTTCACTGTCAAATAAGTCTAACAACTGCAACATGTACAAAATACATTATTGTAAATCTTGTCATATATAATAACACATACAGACAACACTACTGGACATATTAACAAATTCAGTTGCATTTTAGACACAAGGCAAGGAAATCTGAACTCTCTGGTGCCTGAATTACAGGGAGCTGATAAGTCTTTAGCCCACCCATGAAGGAAACAAGCTAATGTTTCTGTCAGAATGGCGTTAATTTCCTTCGGTGCCTTGCCTTAAAAAAAAAAAAAAAACTTGATGGCCGCTTGCGTTTCGTTTTTGTCGAAAACGCACACAACCCTGACATGCTTCCGAGCGTGTTTCC
>Ga0123354_10019956_pt1 | contig 10532 bp, 11 predicted proteins | sample TergutLab28metaG_2_FD_97872 | JGI IMG/M metagenome (GOLD analysis project Ga0123354, IMG submission 97872) | Labiotermes labralis P4 segment gut microbial communities from Petit-Saut dam, French Guiana - Lab288 P4 | ecosystem: Host-associated > Arthropoda: Insects > Digestive system > Gut ...
AAAATATCGTTAATTATGTTGGTATATAGCGGAAACTGAGAAAAATTGCGAGTTTCCAAATCAAGCATATAAACGAAATCACTTTCCTCTACTCCAAAAATTACTTGCAGTTCGTCCCATTGTTCTACTTTATAAGCAGGATTTGGGATTTGGGTAATAAATTTATTGTGAACCGTGTCATTTTCAATAAAAAACTGATAAAAATTATGGGTTTCTTTACCTTTTGTCCAATTTGTAATCGTTGCAAACCACTTGTTATTTTTTGTTTTTTTTAAGAAACTAACATCAGTAGCGTTTTTATCTGTTTCAAGTGTATAAATCGTGTTAAGCGTTTCACCGTCTAATCTGTAAAAAAATATACGCCCGTTTTCAATCGTTTTGTCTGTTACGGCATATAATTTCCGTTCTGAAATATACGATTTGAGAAAACGTAAATTTTCTGCAATTTTTGTGTATGTTTTTGTCTCTAAATCAAACCGAAACAGCGAATGAGGCAAGTCGTTTTGTTTTTCCAATTCATTAAAGCAATTAAAAAGATAAATAGAGTTTTCATGAATTTCTACTACATTTCTTACCATACGATAATTTTCCGGAAAAGGGTAATATTCAATGGTTTGGTCAGGATATATAAAAACAATTTTATTTAAAGAAACAAGTACAATCGCAGTTTCAAACTGTGTGAATTTTATAACGTATGAGTTAGTTTGTAATTCTTCCATGCTGTAATTCACAAAGTTGAGACCGTCAAAGCGAGTTACTCCGTCTCCCGACAACCACAAATAACCGTTTTCGTCCTGAAATAAAGAGTGAATTTGCGATTGCGGCAAACCCTCACGACTGCCGAAATAGTGATAGAGGTAGGAATGTTCTAAGGTTTGAGAAATGGAGAGTTGAGAATTGAGAATTGAGAAAAAGAGGAATAGTTTGTAAAGTTTATAAAGTTTATAAAGTTTGTAAAGTTTATAAAGATTTGGTGCGTATTTTATTTTTGCTTTTGTTGTCATATTTTTTTTTGCAAAATTAGTGATTTTATTTATTTTAAAAAAAATGGGGGAAAAATATTTTTTACCACAAAGGGCACAAAGGTTTTTTGCAATGCAGGGAAGGAGTTAAAAAAATAGCGACTACTCTGCTATTTTTCTTCCTCTACACCACACAAACGCCTGTCATTTCGAGACTGCAATTATAGAAATCAAATAGTTAGTAATGACGGTGAGATTCCTCACTGTGTTCGGAATGACCTTATTATCAGATAGATGAAGAAGGAGGGGGAGAATTGGCGGCGCAGCCGCCAATTCTCCCCCTCCTTCTTTTCCTGCGCAATCGCCCGTCATTCCGACCGAAAGGGAGGAATCTCATCAATAATACGTCATAGGTACCGAATGGAGAAATCTCCTCAAAAATACGTTATAGGTAGCGAAGCGAGAAATCTCATTATTTGGGGGGATTGCGGGTCAAGCCCGCAATGACAGGACGGGACAAGCACGTGCGACCATTGCGGTCGCACTTAATCAATCAATTATTTTGGCTGAGGTGTCATTCTCAACTCCTTCCACCTCCCTCTGCTAACACTAAATACCTCCTCCTTATTATTACACATAATTATCAATTCTTTTTCTTTTATGTTGTAACCGGTTATAGAACTGAGATTTACAACGCAATTTCTTCTGATGTAGTTAAAATTTGGTGGTAAAAGTTGGTACATTTTATTTAATGTTCCCGTTACTAAAGGCAATAAACCTGTTGAAGTGAAAACTTTCACCATACCACGGGAAATTGTTTCGATGGCAAGTATATTGTCAATTTTTACATTCCGGACGCCATTAGGTACTTTTAAAGTTAATGTAGTTGCTTTTATTTTTTTTAGGTACATACTGATGGCTTCAAGTATTTTATTCTCTTCCAACGGTTTAACGATATATTTCACAACACCTAAATCTATCCCTTTCACTGCATAATCAAAATCACAATAGGCTGTAACTATTATTGTATATGGGTCTTTTCCAAGACATTTAACCCGCTCTAACAACTCCAATCCTGACATGCCCGGCATCTTTATATCAAGAAACATCATGTCAAAATCCTCATTTTGAATGCAATATAACGCTTTTTTAGAATTACTTATTTTTCTTATCATAACATTAGGAATATAACGAGAAACTAAATTTGCAATATATTTCCTTGCAAGCGGCTCATCATCAACGATTAAGATTTTATGACTGTTATTCATACGGCTTTTCTGTATTGAGCACAAAAATAATCTTTTTGAAAATAAAATAATTTACCATTCATATCAAAAAAATGACCATTCATAACGTATTTTTCGATTTTTTTTTTAATTAGAAATGGGTAGTCTATTTTTGCGGATGAAATATTAATTCAAATAATTTAAAAGTTGCGCCCGACACAAATTAGGGATAAAGAAATGTATAACGAAGATAAACAAAAATCAGACAAAGTTGGTAGTGTAAAGAAATGCCCGGCTTGCGGCGCATTAGTTCAAAATTTCCAAGCACGATGCAGTGATTGCGGACATGAGTTCAGCGATATAGAAGCATCGAAAAATGTGGAAAAATTCTTTGAAAAGTTGGATGAAATAGAACAACAGAGAATAGATATTTCCATAACAACCACCGATATAAAGGCAAAAGAACAGCAATTTAAATCGCTCGACAGCAGAAAAGAGGAAATGATATTGAATTTTCCTGTGCCAGTTCAAAAATCGGAAATAATTGAATTTCTAACAAATGCATCAAGCCGGATGCACCCAAGTACTTATATAAATACTTTCTCGAAAGATACTAAGTATAGAAATAAGTGGAACAAAATTTGGGTCAAAAAGATGGACCAAGTGTATTCTAAAGCGTCTTTTTCAATGAAAGATGACAAAAAAATAATGGAAGAGATGAGATTAGTTACCGAAAAAGCGCACGCGGTAATCAAAGAAAATAATAAAAAAACATTGATTGGTTACGCAGGGATTGTGGGGATATTAGCTCTGCTTATAGCATGGCCAATAATTGCAAGTTCTGTCAAGAATAAAAAACAATTAGTAATAAAAGCAGAAGTTGAAACATTAATTGAAGCTCGAGAATTTGAGAAAGCTCAAAGTATGGTTTCTACTATGAGCAAAAAGTCTTTTATTGCCGATTTGGATAAAAAAATTCAAGTTGAGGTAAAAAGACATATAGAAACATTAATTGCAGCCGAAAAATACGATGAAGCGAAAAAAATGGTTATATATGTGAAATATAAAACAGGCGGTGATGAAGAAACTCAATATTGGAAAATACTAATCAATATTCAATTGGCCGAATTATCAAAGCAACTTGAAGAACTTGAAGTTTTACTCGAAACAAAAGAATATGCCAAGTTAAAATTGGGATTGCAAAAATTACAATGGACAGATTTTCGAGTAGCTTGGGGACATGGGGCGAATAGTGCTGCAAGAGAAACATTTTTAGGAAAGAAACGAGCTTTAAACAATCAACTTCCAGTAAATTTTCGAATTCCAAAAGAAGAAATTAATAATTAATTTTAAATTTTAATTGAATTATGATTGAATTAAATAATAAAGAAAAATTTGCCGAAAAAATAATTGATGTGCTCAACACCAAAGGATTCGGGAGTTTGAATAAAAATGACTGGGAAGTTTTAATGTTTTATTTGTTGAGGGAATATGGAAATCTAAAGGATTTATCAAATTATAAAATGAGTATTGAGTTGCAAATACCTGAGACTAAGGTTAAAAGACTTACTTATGAATCGGATTTAAAATATCCCACTAAAGATGTTGCTAAATCTTTTAAGGCTGTTTTGGAGAAAGCAAAAATATACAGTGATAAAGGGAAAAAGCAAATAAAACTTGTAATAGAAGACCAATATCTTAAATTTGCAATATCTGCAAAGTTGAAAGAATCAGGGGATTTTCTGGATTATTCGTTTAATAATGAGATAGTTACTATGTCGCCAGAGGCTTTTGTTGAACTGATGCAAAAATTGTATCCAGAATTGAAAGATAAGAAAACACTTGATGAAATTTCTTTAAAAAACAAAATTAAAACAGAAGTGGGTAATGCAATTGATTTCAAAAAAATATTCTGTGATATAATTGTAAACGTTACAAGTGGAACAATGATAAATTTATTATCGAAAATATTTATGTAATATGGCATTATTCGGCAAAAACAAAGAAGGCGCAGGTTTTATGGATGTCATACGTTGCGATGAGCAGGAATATCTTGTTTGGAAATGGCGTCCTTCAGGCGAAGCAAACAGCACAAAGCGCGAAAATCAAATTCGCTTTGGCAGCAGTTTGCGGGTAAAAGATGGTGAGTTAGCTGTGTTTGTTTATAAACAAAACATTGGCGAAATACAAGATTTTATTATCGGTCCGCACGACCAGAAAATAGAATCCTCTAACTTTCCTATATTGGCAAGTATTGTAGGTATGGCTTTTGGCGGTTCTTCACCATTTCAAGCAGAAATCTATTTTATTAATCTTTCTGGGATTAATCAGATAAAGTTTGGTATTCCTTACTTTGATGTGTTTGACCCCAGGTTTTTGGATTTTGCTGTTCCAATGTCTGCAAGGGGTACTATTACATTTAATATTACAGATTATAAGGCATTTATTAAACTACATCGCTTAATAAATTTTGAGTTAGAAGATTTTAATAAACAAATTAAAGATGCAGTTTCAAAGTATGTAAAAGGAGTAATAACCAATATCCCAGCTGAGAAAGGCATTCCTGTTTTGCAAATGGAGCGTAAGATATTGGAAATAAACGAAATTGTGTCAGCATATTTAAAACCAAGACTTGAAAATGACTTTGGCGTAAATATGAAAGGATTTGACCTTGCAAGCATAGAGGCTGATAAGGAAAGCGAAGGTTATGCAGAATTAAGAAAAGTAACTGCGGAGCAAACAACAAAAACTACCGTTGCTCAAACTGATGTCAACATTAAAAACCTGCAAGACATGCAGAATATTAATGCACAAAACATAGAAGAGTCTTTGCGGATTCAAAGAGAAGAAGCCCAAAGGGCGCAGAAATTACAAACCGAAACAAGTTTTATTGGCGCTCATTCACTAAATCAACAAACTGAAGTGCTCAAAACTGCTGCAAACAGTTTAGGTTCCATGGGAAATATGGAAATGGGTGGCGGAGGCGGTATGAATCCCGCAGGGATGATGACCGGGATGATGATGGGTGGAGCAATGGGAAATCAAATGGCTGGTATGATGAACCAAATGGGGCAAAATATGACTCAAGGCATGAATCAGCCGCCGGCGCCGCCGCAAGTACAGTATAATGTATCAGTAAACGGTCAAACGGCAGGTCCGTTTAATATGCAACAATTACAGCAGATGGTACAAAACGGACAACTTACTGTAAATACTCATGTTTGGAAACAAGGTATGGCAGGTTGGGAATTAGCGGGGAATGTTCAGGAATTATCCGGTTTATTTGGGAGTGTTCCTCCACCGCCACCACCAATGCCTGCGCCATGAGAGGATTTAACAGAAAAATAAGAAGAATGATGAATAACGATAGTTTTTTTTCAATTGACAGATTAGTCGAATTTGGAATGGGTATGGCAGTCGCTCAACAAATGGTTAAAACCATGAACGATGCAATGACAAATATGCATATACCGGGTACTATGAACCCAATGCAAACCGCTCCTCAACAGTTTTATTATGCAATTATTGAAGGCAGGCAAGCAGGTCCTTTTTCAGAACAGGAACTTGTCCGTTTAATTAATGAAAAGAAAATTGTAAAGGAAACATATATTTGGAAACAAGGGTTAGTAAAATGGGAAATTGCTGAGAAAATACCTGAAGTATTAAAATTGGTTGCTTTAGCGCCACCACCATTTCAACAATAAAATTAAAATATTATGAAAATAGATTTTGTAAAATCAGTCGTTGCAATTGCAATATGCGGACTTATCGCTTATGGCTTTTATGCCTTACATAACAGCGATAATAAACTGTTACTAAGTTTGGGTTGTTTCTTTTTTACATCTGTTACAAGTTTAGGAATTATAGGAATCAGTTTTGAACTTCCAAGAACAACAACATTGATAAGAACCGTTTCGAGCATTTTCTTATTTGTTGCCTTGGCAAGTAATTTGATTTTTTCATTTATGAATTTTTCAATCCCTGCTTATATTATAATAAATGGGGTGTTTTTATTAATGTATGTCCTTATTTCATACTCTTTGGCAAAAGCGAAGCAATAAGGAATGGAATTTAATTTTTTAATAATCAATAAAATTTAAAATTATGTGCGAAAAAAAAGAAAAGGACTTAAACCATATTTTAAAACTTTGTCATAAAAATTCAAAATACACAAAAATGAGAAATTTTATTTTTTTTATTATTTGTGGATTGGTTCTATTTAACTTAACATCATGTAAGTTAAGATACAAGGAAGGATTACACCCTGTTGACTTTGAGAAAACAATAAGCGGCGCTTTATCCCAAAGTTTTATCGTTAAAGAAGCCAAATTGTATATAAGCAAACAAAAATGGCAGTCGAAAGTTATAGTACAAGTTGAAAGAACTTCTTCAAATTTACCTGATACTGACGAGTTAAAGATATATGTTGATGTGCTAGGTAAAAACGAAATCCCTTTTGAGCAACTTATCTTAATGACTGGTATTAGCAATCAGGGGAAAAACTTAAAATTTGCTGACCTTTATTCTCTAAAAACTGGAGAAGAAATGTCGCTTGAGTTTCGGATAGAAGTTCTTAGCAGTAGTGAATTAAATGTAAAGCCTAAACTGGCAAAAAAAGTAAAACTACATTCATTGTATAATTTTAATAGCAATAAAAAATGAGAAATATTAAATTTTTATTTATAGGTTTGGCTATATTAAGTCTTAGTTCGTGTAAGATGGGATACAAGCAAGGTGAATATCCGCTTGAATTTGAAAATGAAATATCCGGAATTGTTTCTGAATATTATAAGGTAACAAACGCTTATTTGCGGGTAAACAAAAAAAATGATTCAAAGATATTTGTTGAAGTTAAAAAAACTTCGCAGGGACTACCTTTTAATCCTGACAAAGTTGAATTTTGCCCACTTGCAGAATCATACAATAAATGGACTATAACTGCAGATATATATGAAAAAAATAATTTACCTATTTTTCCGAATCTTGTCTTATTTGAACAAATTAGTTATCTTGGTTTAGCGCCGGGGTTTGGTAGATTTCTTATATTAGAAGAGGGCGAAACTTGCTGGTTAGAGTTTAAACTTGGTCGTTTTCGTGGTAAAAGTGAACTTAATAATAAACCTAAGATTGCGAAAAAAGTTAAACTTAATTTTTATTTAAATTTGTAAAACATTAAAATATAATTATTTATGAAAAATTGGAATATATTATTAATCTTATGTTTTTCTGTGTTATGTATTAGTTCTTGTAATTTTAGATACAAGTCCGGAGTTTATCAACTTGAATTTGAGAAAAAAATTGAAGGACCAGAACAAATATCCCAATGTTTTGAAGTTACAAACGCTGTTATGAAAATCAGCAAAAAAAGAGCAGAATCAAGAATATTTGTTGAAGTAAAAAGAACCCAATCGGATTTTCCTTTTGATTTAAAGAAGGTTAAACATAATAAAAATGCCGAATATAATAACGCAAAAAATAAATCCGAAGCTAATGATACTTGGGCTTTTGAGGTTAACGTTTTAGGAGAATCAGATTTAATATTAGCAAATAGACGAATGCATCCGAAGTTCGATGACGATGAGTTTAATAGAGCGCAATTCCTAAAGCCAGGGCAAACAATTTGGCTCGAATTCGACCTTGATTGGGGAAATGAATTAGGTAGCATATTAAGTACTAGCAGGCACGAATTAAATAAAAAGCCAATGAAGGCAAAAAAAGTACTGCTTACTTCAGGGATATGGCTTAAGTCGAAAAATGATTGGATTTATAGATAATAAATTAAATTAAACTGAGATTAACATATCAATTCTATGGATATGTTAATCTCAATTTATAATTAAAAAACTATGGGGTTTTTTAAATCATTAACCACCGAATTCGGCAAAAAAACCGGAAAAGCTCTCGGTAACAAGTTATATGGCTCTTATGCTGATGATCGACGTGTAGGTGTTAATCGCGGAAAACTGAAAGGTCAAAGCGACGGCTTAAGGATTACGTCTTCACATAATCAACAAATAGCAGCCGCAGCAATACCAACTGATCAACCGGTAGTAATACCAACCGAAACAGCCACAAAGGTATCTGATACATTAACCCCAACTCAAGTTTCCGAAAATAAAAGCGAAAAAAAACAGGAATTGTTTGATACTCTTTTAAATGTTGATTTAGAACCAAATAACAAAGATCAACTGATTAAATCATTAACGCAACTATTGGTATATTTAGAGATAAAAGCAAAAAATAATAGTGATGAAGACCATTTTCTTGTGGCAAAATCAAAATTCGATGCAGGGTTAGCGATGTTACAAATAATAGATCCAAATAATCCAATGATAAACTATTTTCTCCAAAAGAAAACGGAATGGCTAAAGGAAAAGAAGAAGAAAAAGATGGAAATATGGATTTTAATAATCGTTTGTATAACTATTTTTATTGGCATCTTCATCTATCTTCATATTACAGGGGAGGCTATATGAATAGTCTCCATTGGAGAAGTTAATTAAGAAAAAACTAATTATGACTAATTTTAGTCAAAAAACCATAGAAGAATTACATTATTAAGTATATGCCCTGATAGATCCAAGAAACAACAAAATATTTTACGTTGGAAAAGGTAAAGGAAATCGCGTTTTTGATCATTTAAAATGCTCAATAGAAAATGAATATGAAAATGTTAAACTTGATACAATCAGGGCAATACTTGATGATAAAAAAGTTGTTAAACATTATATTCTTCGTCATAAACTAACTGATAACGAAGCATTTATTGTTGAATCGGCATTTATAGAATTTCTGAAACACCCCAATATTTGCGAAGCCACCCGTAAAAGTTGGTTTGTAAGCGAACATCGTATCAAAGAAATTGATTTTGTCTTTAGCGAATACAGGGGTATAGCCAGAGCGATGAAAAAAGAAAGGGAATGGCTAATCCGATAAAGTATTTTTTACCCTGGAGTTAAAATTGATAGTGATGATGAGTAAGGTATAAAAGGGAAAGTGGTAATTAAAACAGAAATAATATTATGGCAAAAAGTACAACAAAAAGTGTTACCGGGTCAAAGTACACCACTAAGACAGTAACCAAACAAGGAAAACCAGATAAAAGAACAAAACTTGGAGGAAATAAAAGCAAATAATGAACATTTACGATTTTTTTAACTCACCTGATGTGGCAGATTACTGCCAAAGTATCGAACATAAATTCAACGCCGCTGAATGTGCGGTTATAATTAATAAAAGCAATAAGAAAACACTTGCAGAAAAAATTGCTGCATTAAAGACTATTATCGCAAAATATCCCGATATGGAGTTGCCGAAGGGGTATAACCATGATTATTATAAAAGTTTTCACAAAGCCCTTGGAAATTTTATTCTCAATCAGGAGCGGCTACTTGAGAAGTTTATAAAACCTGAACCTGACGCGGTATATTTACCGTTTATTGATGGAGAATATTATAGATGCACAGATATATTTAAAAGTTATGAAAAAGCCATAAAAGATGCATTGGAATCAGTTGAAAATGGGAAAAAATACACAGTCACAAAAAAATATTTAGAAAGCGACAAATATTTTGAAGCAAAAATCTCAAAATCCGGTGAAATAATGGATGTGTATGGATCTTACACTGAAGATATGTTTAAACACGAAAAAGAATTTGATTTATTATCTTCTATCTATATAGATGTGCCTGTGCCGTTTAAGCGTGGCGATTTGGTTGAAGTAGATGAAGGCGGTTATTGGGGCGAGGTTTTTGTGCTTAAAGGATTATGCCGTGATGATTCGGAAAGTAATTCCGAAAATGTTCTTCGCGCCGATGTGAGTGATATGACTGCTTATTTTTTTTATGAATGTGATGGCTCTTATGTCGGATGCGAAATGATGCATTTTTACCCTGATTTAAAATATTGTCGTAGAGAACTTGAAGGAGAACAACGTATTTTAAAATATGTGAGCCTGTACTTGCAGGATAAACTTTGTCTTTGCAGTTTGCTTAAAATACAAAAATATTTGTCGGCGGATAAAACAATAAATAAATTGAAAAATAATTTTGACTTAGAGTACCAATTAGAACAAGTCGGTGATAAATTATTAAATGAATGTGAGTTGGAAAAATAATTAAGTTTTCATTACATACCTAACCCTTTCGGTAGCGAATAGCTGCAGTTACTTTAATACGGAGTATGCAATGGAAATTTTGTTGAACGAAACTTGTTTTTTCACCCTGCTTTTTTGTTGAAAAAATAAATTGTTTTATTTTTGTCGCTTGAATAAAATAAATTATATGAAACAATTAAAAGTAAAATCATTTGGACCAATCAATCAGGCAGAAGTTAATTTTGGGGA
>Ga0123354_10019958_pt1 | contig 10532 bp, 5 predicted proteins | sample TergutLab28metaG_2_FD_97872 | JGI IMG/M metagenome (GOLD analysis project Ga0123354, IMG submission 97872) | Labiotermes labralis P4 segment gut microbial communities from Petit-Saut dam, French Guiana - Lab288 P4 | ecosystem: Host-associated > Arthropoda: Insects > Digestive system > Gut ...
AGAAATTGCCGTTGTGTTGACAGAAACCATTCGACAAAACGCCACTATCGACTGGACTATCAAAGAAAGCGTAAAAGCCAAATTGAAAGTAGCAGTGAAACGAATTTTGAGAAAATACGGTTACCCGCCCGATATGCAGATGTTAGCGACTGAAACGGTTTTAAAGCAGGCTGAATTGATTGCTAATGAGATGACAAAATAAACAGTCGAGAAAAATTGGTACTTTTGTAATTCAATAAATTTTATGAGTCAACAGATTAACGAAGTTGTTCGATGGTTCGATAGAACCGCGCAGAATTGTCGGAATGTTAGAACTCTATACTTTCATCGAAAATCTATCTATCATTATTCTATCCATTACAAAATTATATTTTCAATATTTTACCGGCAAAAGATTCAACCGTACAATTTATTTGTTTTCTTTGCAATTGTAAATCCAATGATTCGCATACCGGATCAAGACTTTTAACTTTACAATAATAAAAGGTTACGGCAAATATGTTCTCATTATTTTCTGCTTTGATTCAGCAATTTATTATATTCATTCTCATCACTGATAATCTCTACCGCTTTTTTGTACGAATCGATGAGCGGATTTACTGACTGGTAATATTCATTGTCGCTATAAAGTTCCCTTACAATTAACAGTTTGATCTGTTGTAAAAACAGTAATTTTGATTTCTCCACATCCTTTTGTTGATCTTCAGTGAGTTGACAGGATTCCTGTTTCAGATCGACCGCCTTTTCTTTTTTATAGAGGTTTATCATATCGTTCAACATATTATCTGTAACTGTGAAATTCTTTTTGAAAGAATCAAAAGTCGGATATTGCGTCTGATATTTTTTACGATTTTCTTCAATGACGGTTCTGACATATTTATAAAGGATTCCTTTATTATATATTTCTTTATATAAAGAAGTCGATCCTGCAACAAATAAAGCGTTGGTTGTATCGACCGGAACGAAATAATCAGGCATAATTCCACCTCCTCCATAGACAATGCGATTTTTGATTAACGTGGTGTATTTCAATGAGTCCGGAAAATGAATGCTGTCCTCAGAAAGCAGTTCTCCCCGGTTATAACGGTCAATCACTTCTTTGTTATAACTTTCCAAATCACCTTTGGTATAAGGTTTTTGGATCGAACGACCGGTAGGCGTATAATAACGGGCAACCGTCAATCGTATCACGGAACCGTCGGGTAAAGGAATCTGAGTTTGAACCAAGCCCTTTCCAAAAGTTCTTCTTCCGACAATAACCCCTCTGTCCCAATCTTGAATGGCGCCCGAAACAATTTCGCTGGCAGACGCTGAACCTTCGTCAACCAAAATAACTAATCTTCCGTTTTTGAGAGAACCGCTATTGTTTGCCGCCCATTCTCTTCTTCTTTGATTAACCCCTTCGGTGTAAAGAATCAATGAACCGGGTTTCAAAAATTCATTGGAAATTTCGATAGACGCTTCCAAATAACCGCCGACATTACCTTGTAAATCCAAAATAAGATTCTCCATACCTTGTCCTTCCAATTTGACCAGCGCATCCTCAAACTCCTGATAGGTTGTCGCCGCAAAGCGATCTAATTTGATATAACCGGTTTTATTATCCACCATATAGCTTGAACTTAAACTATAATACGGAATTTTATCGCGAATGATTTTGAAGTCCAACAAATCACGGTAACCGTTGCGAAGCACCTTCACATGTACGGTAGTACCTTTCGGACCTTTCAATCGGGACATCACATCTGAATTTTTCATCTTGACGCCTGCAATTAAAGTGTCATTAACAAAAATAATTTTATCCCCCGCCAGAATTCCTACTTTTTCAGAGGGACCACCCGCTATTACTTGTACCACATACAAAGTATCAGTCATCATATTAAACTGAACGCCAATGCCATCGAAATTTCCCTGTAGCGGTTCATTGGTGTCTCTGACTTCATCGGCTGTCAAATAAGCAGAATGAGGATCTAATTTCTCTAATAAACTCGTAATGGCGTCTTCCGCCAATTTGTCCTTGCTAACGGTGTCCACATATAATCTTTCGATCGCAGCTAAAGTTATGTTCACTTTCCGGGTTGCCATATCATTTAACATACCGCCACCCATATAGACCCTGTCTTGTCCGTAGGAACAAGCGTTCATGCAACTGAATAAAATGCATGCAAGAAAAAACTGTTTCATAACACTATATATTTTTATAATCATCAATATTTAAATTTTTCGGAACAAAAGCTTCAACTGATTTTCCGTAAGTTAATAATTCGCGAACAATGGATGAACTGATATGCGTGTATCTCGGTTCCGTAAATAAAACAAATGTTTCAATTCCGGCGATTTCGCGGTTGATATCTGCAATATTTTTTTCATACTCAAAATCATTTACAGAGCGAATGCCTCTCATAATGAATTTAGCTCCCGTTTCTTCGGCAAAATCAACTGTTAATCCATCGTATGTTCGAATTTTAATCCTCGACTCCGAAGCAAAAAGCAACGTAATCATTTGTACTCTTTGTTCCAACGGAAAAAATGTTTTTTTATCCAAATTGACGCCGATAGCAATAATAATTTCGTCGACCAACTGTAATCCTCTTTCCACTAACGATAAATGTCCCAGTGTAAAGGGATCGAATGTTCCCGGAAATAAAGCTGTTTTCATATTGCAATATCCTCTTCAACAACCAAGTTATTAATAATAAAACTCTGTCGCTCCATCGTATTCTTTCCCATATAGAATTCGAGCATTTCTTTGACGACATCTTGTTTTCGCATGCCGACAGGATCAAGCCGTACGTCTTTCCCGATAAAATGCTTGAATTCGGATGGTGAAATCTCTCCCAATCCTTTGAATCGCGTAATTTCGGGATTCGGTCCTAATTTTTCAATGGCATTCAGGCGCTCTTCTTCAGAGTAACAATACAAGGTTTCTTTTTTGTTTCTCACCCGGAAAAGCGGCGTTTGAAGAATGAAAACATGGTTATTCTTTATCAAATCAGGGAAAAATTGCAAAAAGAAAGTAATAATCAGCAGACGGATGTGCATACCGTCCACATCGGCGTCGGTAGCGATAATTACTTTATTGTACCGCAAGCCTTCCAAGCCGTCCTCGATATTCAGCGCAGCTTGAAGCAAATTGAACTCTTCGTTTTTGTAAACAATTTGCTTGGTTTCTCCGAACGTATTCAAAGGTTTTCCGCGCAAGCTGAAAACCGCCTGATAATTAGGGTCGCGACTTTGCGTAATCGAACCGCTGGCGGAATCTCCTTCTGTAATAAAAATACAGGTTTCTTCCAAATTTTCTCCTTTTGCATCGTTATAATGCAAACGGCAATCGCGTAACTTTTTATTGTGTAATCCGGCTTTTTTTGCCCGTTCCCTTGCCAACTTGGTAACGCCGGCAATCGCTTTCCGTTCTTTTTCCGATTCTAAAATTTTTTTCAGTAAAGCATCGGTGGTATCGGAAGTTTTGTGCAAATAATTATCTAATTCTTTCTTAATAAAATCGCCAATAAATTTAGGAACTGTCGGTCCGCTGGGTCCCATGTCTTTAGAACCTAACTTTGTTTTGGTTTGAGATTCGAAAACCGGCTCTTCTACTTTGATAGCTACTGCAGCTACAATTCCCGCACGAATATCGGAATATTCAAAATTTTTAGAATAGTATTCCTTAATCACACGCGAAACCGATTCTTTGAAAGCCGACAGATGAGTTCCACCTTGAGTGGTAAATTGTCCGTTTACAAAAGAATAATATTCTTCGCCATATTGGTTGGCATGGGTGATTGCGATTTCAATATCCTGTCCGCTCAGATGAATAATCGGATAAAGCGAATCGGAAGTCATGTATTCGTTCAACAAATCAACTAATCCGTTTTTCGAATAAAATTTCTTTCCATTGTAATAAATGGACAAGCCGGAATTGAGAAACACGTAATTTTTCAATAAAGGCTCGATAAATTCATCCCGATAATGATAATTTTCAAAGATTTCTTCGTCGGGAATGAAATTCACCAAAGTTCCGTTGGGTTGACCGGTCGATGCAATGGGCGGGTCTTCTTCCGCATGCGCCTGCCGGTATTCTACCATTTTGGTTTCGCCATCGCGGAAACTTTGCACTAACATATAGGAAGAAAGCGCATTGACCGCTTTGATGCCTACGCCGTTTAAACCTACTGACTTTTTGAATGCTTTTGAATCGTATTTTCCTCCCGTATTCATCTTTGATGAAACATCCATCACTTTTCCAAGCGGAATGCCGCGACCGTAATCGCGAACCGTAACAACTCCATTATCAATCGTTATATCAATCGACTTACCAAAGCCCATCATGTATTCGTCGATGGCATTATCGAGCACTTCTTTCAGAAGCACATAAATACCATCATCGGCAAAGCTTCCGTCGCCCGTTTTTCCGATATACATTCCCGGTCTCCGGCGGATATGCTCCCACCATTCCAAGGTTTGGATTTGTTCGTCTTCGTATATTAATTCGTTCATTTTAAGTGTTTTATAAATGCGCGGCGAGTTTTATGATGTTTAAACTCAAAATATTCCCATTGCGATTGCACTTTTATATTTATTTCCAATTCCGGATTACTTTCTGCGTAAATAAATCCATAACGGTTGAAAACAGGTATCAAATCGGCAAAGATTATGGCATTAACGCCCTTGTTCTGATATTCCGGTAAAACGCCCACCATATACAAATCCAACACTTGTCCTTTTCCATAAAGCGCTTTCAGCAAATACGCCCAACCGAAAGGCAATAGTCGACCTTTAGCTTTCTGTAAAGCCTTGGAAAGACTTGGCAAGGTGAGCCCTATCCCTACAATCGCATCATCTGCTTCCCTAATAATCACCGTAATTAAATCGAGGCGAAGCATTGGAATATACATTTTAACGTAATAATCAATTTGTTTATCCGATAATTCGGAATATCCGTACAGCGGTTTGTAAGCTTCATTAAATAATTGGAAAATTCTTTTGGCATAAGGCCAAATCTCTTTAGTCCTTTTGAATTTTTTAACTTTAAGCCCGTATTTCTTCTTGACAATTTCAGCGATACGAATATGTTTTTCAGGAACTTCTTTTGGAATTTGAATTTGATATTCATTCCAATCCTGGTCTTTTACATATCCTAACTTTTCCAAATGATCTTTGTAGTAGGGGAAACTGTATGCAGTCGCCATTGTTCCCAATTGGTCGAATCCCCAAACCAATAAACCTTCATGGTCTAAATCGGTGAATCCCAACGGACCTTGTATGCCGGTCATTCCTTTTTGAAGCGCCCACTGCTCAACGGTTTCAAACAAAGCGGAAGAAACTTCTTCGTCGTCAATGAAATCAAGAAAGCCAAAACGGGCGTATTGCTGATTCCATGTCGCATTTGCTTTGCGGTTGATAATTCCCGCAATTCTTCCTACAATTTTATTTTCTTTATAAGCAAGAAAATAAGCCGATTCACAAAAATCAAAAGCCGGGTTTTTTTCTTTCTTCAAAGTCATTAATTCGTCTTCTATGAGTCCCGGTACATGGTAAGGATTACCTGCATACAATTGAATATTGAAGTCAACAAATTTATTTAATAAAGATTTGTTATTTACTTCTACTATTTTAATAGACATTTGCGATAAGTGTTAGATTGTTTATTTTTTATGACCTGCAAAGATACGTTGTTTTTTTTAGATTATGTATAATTGGTATTTAAAGTTAATTTTTTAACGCTTATACCGCTTGTATATACAAAGCAAATTATTGTGATTCAAAGAATTAATATATGAAATTTCCGTGAGAATTAATGTGTTTTCATAAATAACTTGACAGAAAAAACGACGATTTGTACATTTTGCAGACAAAGTTTATAAATATTTTGTAAAAAAAACAAAAAAAGTTTAAAAATTTAAAATAAATTATTTATATTTGCACCCGAAATAACAGTTCTTATTGTTTAGCGCAGAAAATGCACGAAAATAAGTATTGTTAATCTATATACGTTAAAACATTCATTTTCAAATTATAATTAAGTTAATCCTTAAAATAAAACAACAATGAACAAAAAAAGGTTAAAAATGATTAATTGGTCTTTGCTGCGAAAAATGTTATTTTTCATCGTAGCAATGTGTTTATGCGCTACTGCAATTTTTGCGCAGGGAGATATTCAAGTCTCCGGGAAAGTAACCGATGAAGCAGGAAGCCCAATTCCAGGGGTGACTGTATTGTTGAAAGGAACTTCGAATGGAGGGGTGACGGATGCTAACGGCAGTTATTCTCTGACGGTTCCTAATAAAAGCACTGTGTTAACTTTCACCTTTCTTGGATACGCTACTAAAGAAATTATGGTAGGAAATCAAACGACTATTAATGTCAAATTGATGGAAAATGTCCAGGAAATGGAAGAAGTTGTTGTAATCGGTTATGGAGCTGTTAAAAGGACTGATGTAACAGGTTCTATTGTGTCCGTCAATTCGGACGAAATGATGAAGCGTAACCCTATGACTGTGGGAGAAGGCCTACAAGGCGTAGCGGCAGGCGTACAGGTATATCGTAACTCCGGAGACCCTACGGGAGATGTAACTATCCGTATTCGTGGTATCGCTACGGTTAATAACTCAGCTGACCCCTTATTTGTAGTGGATGGCATTCAAGTCGGAACCGATATCAGTTTTTTAAATCCTAATGACATAGACAGCATTGAGATATTGAAAGACGCTTCAGCTACGGCTATCTATGGTTCACAGGGAGCTAACGGCGTGATTTTGATCACTACTAAAAAAGGTTTGAAAGGAATGACGCGACTGAGTTTCAGCGCCAATTACAACATTCTGACCAGACCCAAAGAGTTTAATGTGTTAAATACCACAGACTTTGTACACATGGCTCGGGAAGGCGCCGTCAACGACGGAACTGTTTTAACCGATCAGGCATGGATTCAGTACGACTCTCAATTGAGCAATATCGACTGGCAGAGGGAGATGACACAAACGGCATTGCAACAAAGCTATAACTTCAGCGCATCCGGAGGCAGCGAGAATACGCAAGCGCTTTTATCAGTCGGGTACAGAGACAATGATGGCGTTATTATCGCCTCCAACTTCAAGCGATTCACAGCCCGCGCTAATATAGACCATAAAATTAAGAACTTTATCCATACCGGAATGAACATTAATTTTACCCAATCGGATAATTATGGAACCGGTAGAGGCGGAGGAAACAACATAATCACCATTGCAACAGCCATACCCACTATGGATGCTATCATGAACGGTCAATTGTATAATGTTCCCATTAAATGGGATAATGAATCCGATAATCCTTACGGCACAGGTATCTGGGGAAACTACCAGCGGGAAGCTCAGGGAAGCGTGCCTCCCGGTCAAGACAACCTTGTAGCTGCAGCCCGAACAGCGCAAAATTACAGCGGAAACGGCAGAATTTCCACCAATCTTTATTTAGAGATCGATTTCTTGAAAAATTTAACATGGAAAAGCGTTGGCGGATTTGACTATTCCAATGGGTATAACAATAATTACACAGCGCTCAATCAACGTACTTTTAACGCATTGAGTTCTCCTTATGATCAATTCTACCTTAGTGAAAGTTATTCAAGGAAACTTTCTATAGAAAATTACCTGACTTATAATTGGCAAATCAATCGCTTTAATCGACTCAATTTGATGGCGGGATGGTCTGTTTCCGGATCGAAGGGACAATATGATAATGTCAGTTCCAAGAATTTCCCTGTTCCAACTGTTCGCCAAATCAGTCTGTCGCAAGATTTATCGACGCTCAACGGAGACGGCGCATTGAATCGTGAAGACAAGACGCAATCCTTTTTCGGACGCGCCATCTATTCCCTATTCGACAGGTATGTGTTTACGGGGACGATTCGTCGCGACGGTTCTTCCAATTTCGGAGCCGGCAACCGTTATGGTACTTTTCCTTCGGCGTCCGTGTTATGGCGCATATCGGAAGAAAAATTTATGAAAACCCAGGACATTTTCAGCAAAATGAATTTGCGTTTAGGTTGGGGTAGGGTAGGTAATGCCGGTTATTCAACGAATTTGTCGGTCGACCAACTTACTTCCGCAAGAATTACTTACTATTATTACAACCAAGGCGGAATAGCTCCGGCTCCCATTGTTGGTCCGGGTTTAGCTCAAACGAGTGAAATCGACACCAATTTAAGATGGGAAACCAACGAAACTAAAAACGTTAATTTGGAAATGGGTTTTCTGAAAAACAGCCTCACCTTAAGCGTTGAATATTTTATACGCGACGCTAAAGATTTGTTATTATATCGCACGCTTCGTCCATCAACCGGATACGACAATGTTTATACCAATGCCGGACAAATACGAAACCAAGGTTTTGAGTTTTTTGCCACTTACCAAAAGAAAGTAGGCGATTGGTTGTTGAATTTTAAATTGAATGGCTCCACATTGCAAAATAAGGTCATTGATGTGGGTGATCCTATTATCAGTACGTCCGGAATCGGAGCTAATGTAGGTTGGAACGACTGGTCGCGCACCCAAAACGGATATCCTATCGCTTCATTTTATGGTTACAGAGTAGCGGGTATCTTCCAGAGTCAGGCGGAAATTGATGCAGCCAATGCAGCAGCGGCAGCAAAAGGTTCGCCCGATGGAACTTATCAGGGACAGTCCGTTAGACCGGGCGATTTCAAATTCAAAGATTTGGATGGAAATGGTTATCTTACGGATGCCGACAGGGAAATCCTCGGTAATGGTTTTCCGAAATTGAACTATGGCTTAAATGCAGGCGTTACTTATAAGAATTGGGATCTCAATGTCTTTCTGTATGGTATCGCAGGACAACAAATCCTTTCTTATTCCTATCAACAACTGACCAATTGCAATGGAGGCGGTTACCACAATATCTTGCAAGAATCGTACGACGACGCATGGAGACCGGATAATCCAAACGCCAAGTTCCCGCTTATCTCCAATAAGGATCAAAATAAAAACGGGAATCAACGTATTTCGGATTTCTATGTGATGAATGGCGACTTTCTGAAAATCCAAAATATACAAATCGGGTATACTTTCTCTAAAAGATTGATAAGTTCGCTAAAAATGGAAAACGCCCGGGTATACGCAAGCGTAGAAAACCTTGTAACCCTAACGGGATATAAAGGCGGCGATCCGGAAATCGGAGGAAATTTGACTTCAGGTAACGGTATCTTGCAAACCGGTTTGGATACAGGTCGTTATCCTTATCCAAGGATATTCGTTTTGGGATTCTCAGTAGGTTTCTGATTTAATTTAATCGTTTATAATTGTATTACAAGCTAAACAAAATATAATAATATGAAAAAGAGATATTTATATATTATACCGGCAATATTGCTCATAGTCGGATTCATGTCATGTAAGGAAAAGTTTTTGGAAATAGACCGTACTGATATTGTAACTCCTGAGGTTTTACTAAGCAGTCAGGAATATGTTGAGCAAGGATTAAATGGTCTCTACGACTTGTTTTATCCGGATAAGAGCGCCAATGGACCTAACAGCCAGGAAAATGATATCTATCAGAATTGGGGCTTAAAACCCTTCTTGGCTTTATGTAACTATCCTTCCCTTGACCTGCAAGCCACCGGCTGGGATATGACCATGAACACCCACGAATGGAAGTCCGATTTTTATATGTTCGGGGCTACATGGAAACGTTGCTACAGGGCTATTGACCGCGCCAACCGTTTCCTTGCCAATTTGGAAAATGCCGATGTGACTATTTTCGACAACGGACAACAAACAAAAAATACAATCGAGGCTGAAGCACGCGCTATCCGCGCTTTTTATTATACCTTTTTGTGCCAGAATTGGGGAGGCGTTCCGATGTTGCTCACCGGCGAAACCTATTCCAATACGCCCAGTAAGCCAAGAGGAACCAAAGAAGAAGCATGGAACGTTGTTATTGCAGACTTGGAATTTGCAAGAGATAACTTAGACTGGGATCCATGGCAAGGTCAACTCGGTCGCGTCACCAAAGGGATGGCTAAAGCTTATTTAGGATTAGCCTATATGTACAATGAACGGTATGCCGACGCTAAAAAAGAGTTAAAGGATGTGATCGATTGCGGAAAATATGAATTGAACCCCTGTTTCTTTAACATTTATACTCAGGGACAGGTGTGGCAAAAGGAAAGCGTATGGGAAGTAGCCTTCCCGACATGGTCGTATATGGGTTGGGGCGAAGAAAGTTCAACTGACGCGGTTCTTTGGTGGGGTCCGATGCTAAAATCTCCCGATTTTGGCGGATGGGGACCTGCTTGCGTTTCGTATGAATTTTGCTGGTCGTTCGAACCCGGAGATAGACGGTTGGAATATTCGGTCACTCAATATGGCGACCTGCATCCTAGTTTTTCACAGCAACTCGGCGAGCCGGGTTCCGCTCAGACAGGGTCAGCGCCGGACGGCAGTACCACCCTTCCCTATTTCGGCGGAGATAACGTACCTAATAATTATTTGATAAAGATGTGGAAATCCCTCAGTTCCGACCCGTATAGCTCAATG
>Ga0123354_10019959_pt1 | contig 10532 bp, 6 predicted proteins | sample TergutLab28metaG_2_FD_97872 | JGI IMG/M metagenome (GOLD analysis project Ga0123354, IMG submission 97872) | Labiotermes labralis P4 segment gut microbial communities from Petit-Saut dam, French Guiana - Lab288 P4 | ecosystem: Host-associated > Arthropoda: Insects > Digestive system > Gut ...
GTATGCTGATTGGGGATTGTTGCTTCTGATGTAACGTATATGCTCTTTGTAACGTATGTTTAGGCTGCGGCTAGTCTGGCCCACATACGACAAATTACATGTGTTACATGTCAGTTGGTAGATTCCCCATTGATTGTGGGGTGATGTGTGGTCTCTGGGTGGTTTTATCTGGTTAGCTATGGTGTTGCGGCATTTATATGTTATCCTTATGTTTGTGTTTCTGAACAAGTTCGTGATCTTGCGTATTTGTGGGGAAATGTATGTATGTGAAAGTCGCCCATTTCTTGTTTTTTCTGTCTTGTGGTGAAATGTGTTTTGTTTTATGTTCTATCTGATGCCCCAATCAGCATACGCCTTACACATTCTTCAAAACCGACATGAATATGGTCCAATGGATAATACTATGACTCTACTCAAACACATTAATAACCAAAGCTTACTCTTGCCATATGAACAATACTATATCCAAGCCCACCACCACAATAGAAAACTCATTCCTGAGCAGAGCCCAGGCGATACAAACCCCTTGTTCCAAGCGGTCATTAAACCCTAAACCCTCACGGTCCACAATGAACAGGTCAGTAGTGGTTCAGCCTACACTCGGATACCACATCACCAACAGCCAATCCCGCTACATAACACCAACACGCCTCAAGTCAGGTATGTACAACTCATGCATATAGACATCAATACAGATGCACAAAACACCAAAACATATCACACACAAAAATGCTCAAGAACCACAGGACACCACATGCTTGCAGGAACACACACGACACCTAATATAGGTATAACACTTACCACTGGATAAATAAATTAACTCATAAACCTCTATCATTACAGCACAATACAGCGTACACAATAACGCACCAAACAGTCACAAGCTCCTGAAGATGGATGTATTAACATCCGAAACATGTTGAGCAGTAAATTGACATAATAAAGCAAGTGTCATAAAGTTTGTCTGCCTTTATTCAAATATCAAGATGATGCATGGTCCAATTACGCATACGATTATCCAGTTTTGTTCCTTTGCTGCTCATCTCACATGACTTCAGAGATGAACATGGATGTCTGCATAGCACCTGCAAGCTTGAGTGGAAAGCATTATTATTGCTTTATATTTCTTCATAATTTTCTTGGTCATTCTCTTCAAGCCTTGCATTCACTGAGGAAAAATGATAACAGCATTGCTCTGAAAATGCTGAACTCACAGTTAGTTCCAGTGTTTTGTGACATGATGCACTGCATAACAGTGAGATTCTAAATTAATTTTGAACAAAATTTTGCATTACTGAACAAGCACCATACCCAAGAATTCTCAGTTACAGACAGGGTGTAACTCTTTCTGCCACTGTTGTAGCATGCAGCACTAAGTCATCTTAGCTACTGTAGCCACCAAAAGTAAAAAGTGCAGGTAGTTGACTTGAAACCATGTTCATTGTTTCCTTGACCCCATGTGACTTCCTACTATGTATGAGAAAAAATCTGCAGTCCTGCAACAACTGCCATAAATACAAACATAAATAACAAAGACAGACAATATATGTATGTATAACATAACATTGTGGTGCATTCGTGTAATTTTTATGACTCCTCAGCTATCCTCATAGCCTGATGTCACTTCACTCGATGAGAACATTTTTATAGCATTTTACTGTTGCAGGCAACAATAAAATGTAATAAGGTCTTCAAGGAGATCTCTCCAGTGACAGCCTCACTGACACATGTGAACAGACGAGCATGAGGCAATCTTTGCAAGCCTAAAAACAAATGTCATATTGTGGGGGGGGGGAACAAAATTGACTGAAGACTGTAGTTCATGGAATTATTACATGTTACTATGTTACTTGTAACGTACCCACTCAAAGTCAGTAACCTTTAATGTGGCTTCCAGTATACCAAAGCCACACCAATGCTAGGAAATGTAATACTGTAGGACATGTAACCATTTCACATTGACTGGAACCATAACACTTCGTTACAGCACAGCTCACTTGGCAATGAATTTTCTGTACTGATATGTGCAGCAATTAGGTGTACAATGTTCAAGACATCACAGAGGTGTTTCTCCCTTCGCCAGGTGAGTGTACTCAAGCAACAGAAATATGATTTTGAAGTTGCACAGCTATGATGCTCTCAGACTTTATACTAAAGTGGCTGGGCTAAATAGAATGAGGAGGATCAATAAGCCTGGTTATGAATGAGTTACACTATCAGTAAAAGAGTTTTCACTTTTAATTCATCTCATATTCATTGTACTACATAAAAATGGTACAACACAGATAAATATGTCTACTACAGAAAATCCTTTTCAGAATATAAATTAAATTAATAATAAATGGCAGATCACATTCAGTTTTCAAAAATATTATAGTTTGCAACACTGCATTGGCAACATTGTGCCACTACATTCAAAACACATCAGCAGCCGGAAATGTCTTTTTTTGGCAATGTCTTGCGATGCCAGCGTCTCTCCACTGGATCAAATCCTCGCTCCACAGCACCAAACACAGCCCATGAAGGAGTCTTACGCATGTAATCCTGCAACAGAAAACAAATACAATACTAACTTCAGTAATTCAAATACAGGCAGTGCAACTGCTCTGTTCCTCCACAAAAGCTACCAAGTTGAAAAATATAAGAGGGAAAGGTAAAGTTCACCCTAGAACAAGCCACGAAGGTCCAGAGTTAGAGCAGAGGTATAGTTATACTCTTTCTTTAACCTCTGTGCTAGATGGGGGTGGGTGGTCAATGCCACGCCCCGGCTGCTTTACCCCTAGGAAAGACACCCGGTACCCATTGTATAGGGTGGGCCCCAGGGCCGGTCTGGAAAGGTGTGGAAAATCTCACCCCCCCCCCCACCAGGATTCGATCCCTGGATCATCCAGCCCATAGCGAGTGCTACCAACTGAGCTATCTCGGCCCACACTGAAAAATAAACAAACTGAGTAATAATTGTGGCATGTTTGTGTTTTTACTGTCTCTAAGAATTTTGAATAATGAATGCTGATGTTTAATCTCAGCTGAATTAAAGATCTAAATAATAAACATAAGCAGAATATTTGTCATCACTGTGCATGCAAAGCCATCAGCTCCTTCATCTAATCCCTGTCCCTTAATTCCTCCGACATCCCACTGTTACCTACTGCCCAGTGGAACATCACTTGTTAATGTGAGCCCAAACTGGAATCTTGGTGAAATTTTGTCTTGGACTTCGGTTTTCAAGTTAGGGGTCGGACTAGCGTCCCCAGGAGGCGGTCCTGGTGCTGTGGCTAAGATATTGTTTTACTTCATTATTACTACCGTAACACCATTCAAGTACTTTGTATTTCTTATTGTTTACTAAATATGAAAATTCCAGTGTGTTTGTAAATTAAACAGGCGTAACAGTAAGCTGATGATTCACCCAACGCCACACACACACAAACGCGCATGCGCACGCACGCACACACACTGCTTCTGTGTCATACAAGAGATCGGGAACAGTCAAGGTGCAAGACTCACTGCATTGTCCACCCTTATGTATTTCATTCCATACTTGTTTCTGAAATTATTACATACTTTTTATCTGTGAGATTTCATACTTCCACCGTGGTGCTGTTGAGGTCTTCACACTCCTGGGATTTGTGCCGTGTAGGTCGGTAGTTGGCTACTGATGTTTCAGTATAGTATATTCAACAAGCTGTCCCAAAACACTGGTAACCAACTATCATCCTATGTTGCACTACATCCCAGAACAGTACACCACACTGGCATATTACTTTGAGGATTTGATTCATGTCTTTTTGGGGAAGTCTGATTGTGAGAGTACGTGAGGCAGTGGTATCTAGTCCAGTGGTTCTTAAAATACAAAATAACACCATATAAAAATCACTTCTATTCAATTACCCCTAAAAGTGTGACAAAAAATTATACTGGGCATTAAGCATGCTTCCATTTTTTCATATCTTCTTTTTTGGGACTTAGTTTATCATCTAATTACTTAAAGATACACAGCATTTCAGAAGCTGGCTCTATTTCCATTTTCATCCAAAGAAGCACCTAACCTGGTGGACCCCTTAGATTGATTTTATTCTCAATCACTGGGCACCACAGAAACAGTACCTTATTAAGGTAAATGCCTGACAACAGATCTAGTCCAAGGGTAGTAACAGGAAAATGGCTATTGGAAATGCTGTATATACAGTGCAGTGGATGGGGATGTTAGGAGTTAGAGTGAGGAAGATGAAGCAATTGACTGGTAATGTAGTTATGTGAACCTATTTACCTCTGCTGTAAATGTCGATGCTCCATTAGTTGAATAGTAATGCTTCATTAGTCCATGAAATTTGTCATAATCAATCCATGTCCACCATTCTCCATTCACTTTGAACTGAAACACACAAACAACAATGAGTTAAATCCACAGTTCACATACCCTAATTTCCTAATGTAACCTCCAGCCTTACAAATTTTCCACTGTTCACACCATGCATTTATAATGTAAAGTTATAAACAAATAAAATGGTTTTAATGCACGCAGGTAGTTAGAACCACAAATCAAGGCAAAACTTTGAAAGAAATATAACATTCATAAATTACTAACAAATTTCAACTATACATTGTTACAACTGGATGGGTGAGATATGTAGCATGCTTTGGAGAGATGAACTACTTATACAAATGTCTGGTGAAATTATCAGAAATGAACAGCATTTCACAGATGTAAATATGGAGGGGCAGATGCGAACCACAAAGAACCAGAAAGTGAGGGATGGTATGAAATTGAACTGGCTCGAATGGAATCCAGCTGTGGGCTCTTGCGATGCCATACAATTTCTTAACTACCATTGTGACTATGAGGTTCCCAAGGCAACTGCTCACTTTGCACTTAGGTCTACAAAAATAAAAACACTTACATTAATATAGGCATGAAAATAACCTTTCTTCCCCCAAGAAATCTGCAACTGAAAACTGTTTAGTGTGAAACCTTATCATCATGCAATCACCATTCACACTTGCCAAATGCAAGGTGACATTTTGTAAGTTAATGGTATTACCAATACAGGCACAGTACTGCTACTGTATATTCCAAAAACATGACACTTCATTACTTTTTCTCAAATATGATAACTCTGGGAATACAGTGGGTCAGGACCAATAATTCAGAATGACTGAAAAATGAAAACAGGCCTTTGAAGAACAACACATCTGACGCAGTACTTTTATGGTGATTTTTTGGGCCCAAAAGAGGTGAATGATGCAGGATAACGATGCATGCAAGAATGACAGGTAATGCTTTCACTGTATTACATTAGCAGCAGTGAGAACTCCAAGCCTGTATGGAGAGCAGAGAAACTAAAAACTTCTTACAGCATAAGTAATTGTAACTGATGGCATCACTGCTCTATGCTCATTACATTAAGCAACTGTAACACTGAAATCTTAACAGTTACCAGGTTAGAAAATGTACACACTGTGCACAAAATCTGGCACATTACACTGTTTTGATCATCACAACTGTATTGGAGAAATACAGCGTGTTTCACTTTCCTCTTTAACTTCTGTTTGGAAAACGTTTTGCTCTTATAAATGCTGAGTTATGCTTGATATGACAAATTTACATTTTCATGTAAAGAATCCTACACAGGTGTACAATTTTAACCAAAATCAGAAATGTGTTGAAAAATTGTAGCAAAACATTTGAACATCAAATTTCATGAACATGTGTTCGGTGACTCTCCAGATGTCACACACAGGCCGATGCAGATCGCAAAGTAACAAGCACATGTGCACACCTTCCCATTGTAACAGTGCCCCTACAGTTTCCTTCCAAAACACAAACCCTACATAAAAGCTAAAGATGGTGCAATGTCTCCTACGGTCAAGAAGACATATACAGGACCTATTCTACATCTTTCAGATAATGACCTCCAGCCACAACACAAAACAGCCTGTGAATTATGCATTACCTTTCTATGAGCTAAGAGGACACAGTTGGAATGCTCATGTTCTGAGGCAATCTCATAATCTGGTAAGAGATCTCCTAACTGCTTCACAAATGATATAACTTCTTCATGCCAAGGAACATTTTCCATCGTTAAGTTGCTAGCCTTGGAAGTCCCACAATAAGTCACACCCTAAAAAATAAAATATATTAATGAAAACTTGGATATGTGGATATACAGAAACACAGCAAAAGCAAGTAATTCAATTATTTTACCAACCACTGCACATATATAAATTTTATAAATTTATATATGTGCAGTGTTTGGTAAAATAATTGAGTTGCTTGACAACATGCATGGTATAACAACGAAAACAGCAAAAGCAAGTTCAAGGAACTGCTATCTTGCTACCCTGTTAAACATAAGGGTAGAGTTGTCCATATACATGCCATGATGGTATACAGGTGAGAATGGAGGTAAAGCCCAACTCATTCTTACCCCTGACAATAGATGAGTGGTCAGCCTCATGCTCAAGATGTTTTACACCTGGGGAAAGAGCCACCAGCACCCACTAAAGAGGAAGCTGGGTGGGTCCCACATTATGACTAGGTGTTGTGGAGAAAAGATAACTCTCCTGCCCCTACCAAGAACCAAACCCCAAACTGTCAGGTCTGTAGTGCAGTCACTATACTGACTATACTACTCCAGCTCCCTGTAACTTTGTTAAGCTGGAGACAAGCGCTCATTTCCTGGGATATGATGGCAGTTTGTGTATGGTTACCGCATTCAAAAGCCTGCAGATGGTGGCACCATGTTTCTCTGATGTTATGGTAACCATCTACCAGTGTCACAACCCACAGGGTTACAGTCTTAAATATTCATTGCTATGTAAACTTCAAATTCCAAACTGTTATTTGGGAAGTCTGTTGTGAAGATTTTTAAAAAATTGTTTCCAAAATCTTGTGTTGTTTGCTAACCAAATAATGTAGAAAAATGTAACTACAAATTTCCACTGATCTTCATTAAAGTGTAATTGAATAAAAATTTATGACAAATCTTGTAAACATTTTGTTGTCTTTACAATTACATTGTATGTACAATGAGTGTTCACCGACTCTGTATACAATCACAAGTTTATCAGTATGTAGTTATGTTACACATTAGAATGCAACCAAATAAAGCTTTCCGTTTTAGTGTCAAACTTCAGAAGAGACAACTACATGTACCTTCAACAGCATCACTCATACACTAACCTTCACTTCAATGAAATCTGGTTTGCCAATGCCAACTAATGTGGCATAATCTGCTATTTCTTCAACATTCCATGACTTTACTAGCGTGAGTCTATAAACTGTCCGCTGACCCTTTTCAGAAAGAGCTTTCAGACTGTCTATAAACCTCTCCCAGAAGTCTTTGAACAGCGGACGGTCAATCTTCCGCAGACTGGATTTAGTGCTGGCATCCACACTGACGTACAGTTGTGTAACTGGACTCATATCCCTGCGAGTAAAATTCTAGTTAACATTTGTGAACAGGAATCGGAAGTTCCAAGCAAACACACTGCACTCACCCAAATGGAACATTACAACAATTTTATCCCCAACCCGCCACAATATGGCACACAAAAATTTTTTTCCCAAACTCATTATCCTTTCATCCCAACATACTACAAATGACACTTCATAATTTGTGTCACTTCACACAAATGATGGAAGCTGACGGCTCACAACTTTAAAATACATTTATCTTCCTCATATCACTTCCAGTGGTTAAAAAAAAAATAATAATAATAAATAAAAAATAAAATAAAAACAAGAGCTTTCAGCAGCACACTGAGAAAACTAGCTCTACTGCCTCTAGAAAAAATGCACTGCACCTTCGACACACAGATGCTGAAAGCTGCAAACATGATATATATTTGACACTTGAATTAAAGAGGATCCTCTATCTATTAACTGTGAAAAAAAGAAAAACTTCCTATTTCACTTGGGTAAATACATTCACATGTTACATGTTTAATAAGCATATAAGCACCTGGAAAATGCTGTCATTTCAATCATGAAACTGTCTGAAATCCTAACACCCACATATGACAATTCTGTGAATGTGGTGCACCACTACAGCAATTACATGACAAAACCAAATACCTCAGTGCTTTAGGGAATTGAGCATTCGTGACCAGAAACGTTGAAATTCCACGTTCATGGAGAAGATGTACAAAGTTGCTAATCTCAGGGTACATAATTGGTTCACCAACCAATGACAAAGCACAATGTTTTACGTCCATTCCTTCCGCAAACCGCTCTGGTAAAACTCCTGGTACACCTGAAATTAAACCCCACACATACTACAGCACAACCCCAATTTTATGTCTTTGGGGGAGACTACCCAAAAATGATGTAAAATCAGGGAGAGCATAAAATCCAGGAAACTCCCCTCCTATGAACATTTCGCCAGGACTGTGTAAAAAGTGCATAAAATCACCAAACACAAAATGTGGGAATGTGGAATTAGGGTTTTACTGTAATAACACAATCAAACCAAATAAATTTCACATTCTCTATTCCATGCATTATAATGCAATTATTACAATTAGAACCCCACCATACAGTCCAGACTTGGCACCCAAGTGACTGTCACTTTTTCCCCAACATAGAAGGAATTTGTAGACCCTTCACACACAATGAAGAAGTGAAGGATGCCGTCAAGCATTAGTTAACTGGACTGGCAGCAGAGGTCTATGACGAAGACATACAAAAACTCATAACAGGAAATAAGTGCCTGAATATTGGTGGCGACTGTGTTGAAAAACAACCGGGGAGACTGTAATAATGACATATTAAATTTCATTTTTATTTTGATTATTTTTCTTTATAGCCAAATGGTATTTACCTTTTCAATTACCCTTGTGAGCGCGCGCACACAAGGGTGTGTGTGTGTGTGTGTATACATGTGTATGTGTGTGCATGTATACGCATGTATGAGGGTTCTTCAAAAAGTTCCCACACTTTTTTTTTTTTTAACTCTATTTATTAAGAACTTCAAAAGCAAATCACATAACTTTTCTACATAGTCACCCTGCTTTGCAATGCATTTTTCCCAGCGTCCTACCAACTTTCTAATGCCATCAGCAAAAAATGTTTTTGGTCGAGTGATAGCCACTGATGCACCACAGCTTTCACATCATCGTCACATGAAAATCATCTTCCCCGTAAAGCAGTTTTGAGCGGTCCAAAAAGGTGGAAATCAGATGGTACTAAATCCGGACTGTAAGCTGGGTGTTCCATAGCCTCCCACTTCAGTTGTTTGAGGGTTTCCAGTGTGTGGGCTGCAGTGTGGCTGTGGGCATTGTCGTGCAACAACAAAATTTCCTTTGACAGTTTTCCTCTTCTTTTAGAGCGGATTGCGGGTTTTAATTCTCTCTGAAGCATGTCACAATACGTTGCACTTGCGACAGTTGTTCCACGTTCCTGACAGGTTTCAAGATTAGGCCCTTGAGAGTCCCAGAAGATGGTCAACATCAACTTTCCTGTCGACGGTTGCATCTTGAATTTCTTTGCTACGGGAGATGATGGATGCTTCCATTGCATACTTTGCCGCTTGCTTTCAGGCTCGTAATGGTGAATCCATGTTTCATCACCAGTTACAATTTGCTGCAGAAAGTTGTCACCTTCTTCACGATAATAGGCCAAGTGTCGGGAACAAAAGTCTAAGCACTTGTGCTCACGCTCCTCTGTCAGTTCCTTAGGCACCCACCAGGAACACACTTTACTGAACTGAAGGCTGTCATGAATCAGCCTTCCTGCAACCTCTTCAATTGGTATTATTCTGTTTTCACGAATCAGTTCGAGGGTTCTTTCTTCATTCCTTGTGGTCGTGGCTGTAGATGGACGTCCGGAGCGCTCTGCATCCATCACACTCGTGCAGTTATTTTCAAACATTTCAATCCACTCATAGACGATTCTACGAGAGAGAACTTTATCCCCATACTGAGCACACATACAGAGATGAATTTGTGCTCCCGGCACACCTTCTGCCCACAAAAAGCGTATGACCGAATGCTGTTCCTCTTTGGTGCAATTTGTAAGTTTCACAGCCATCATCACCACAGCATGACAACTCGCATACTAAACTGCAAGGTTAGATGGTTTGCCCAACTGACTAGTCACATGACACTCTCAGACACAACCAATTACTACTCCTCCCACCCTCACCATTTCCCGTGAAGATATAAAAGTGCAGAAACTTTTTGAATTATCCTTGTATATGTACACATACATACATATACACACATTGAATGTGTGTGTGTATATGTATGTATGTATATATATATATATATATATATATATGTGTATATACAGGGTGTCCCAGGAGGAATGTGCCAGACTTCAGGAGGGTGTTCCTTATATTAAAGTATACCGATATAACCCAAAACACCTACGTCCAAAGTTGAATGGTTACAGAGATAATGGCCAGAGAAGTTTGAAACTTTGACAGCTGTTACACACTTATTGATTATCAAATACATATTAAAACGGGCAGGAATATGTGGTTTCTGTAATGTTAATATCTGTACTTAACATCAAACTAACTTGTGAGTGA
>Ga0123354_10019960_pt1 | contig 10531 bp, 7 predicted proteins | sample TergutLab28metaG_2_FD_97872 | JGI IMG/M metagenome (GOLD analysis project Ga0123354, IMG submission 97872) | Labiotermes labralis P4 segment gut microbial communities from Petit-Saut dam, French Guiana - Lab288 P4 | ecosystem: Host-associated > Arthropoda: Insects > Digestive system > Gut ...
AGAGAATAGTATATGGTATTGTAAGAAAGGAAGAGACAGCGAGAGAATAGTATATGGTATTGTAAGAAAGGAAGAGACAGCGAGAGAATAGTATATGGTATTGTAAGAAAGGAAGAGACAGCGAGAGAATAGTATATGGTATTTTAAGAAAGGAAGAGAGAGCGAGAGAATAGTATATGGTATTGTAAGAAAGGATGAGAGAGAGAGAGAGAGAGAATAAAACAAGGACATGGAAAGGAAGGACAGAATAGGGAACTGGACTGCGATAACAGAATAAGCTGTTTGCGAAGATCGTGGCACACATCGCGAAGCTACAATTCAGAGGAGGAAAGATTTGACAAATTCGAAATTTAATATTGAACGAACGAAAATCTTCGAAGCCTGAGAGACAGACGGGCCCAGCTACTGCACTCATATTTTCACCTGTTCCTCTAGTTACCAACTTACGACATTTACACTCGAACAATTAACACTACAATAAACTGATACTTGTAGAACGTCACTGTGAACGACACGAAGACACGTGGAAGAATGGTGGTACATCTCTATTCATTAATAATCTTGTCACTAGATTTCACTTTAAATAAAATTTCGTAAAAACCAGCAGAGTGGTTCAAATACATGAACGAGTTTAACACAAAGACAGCATGATGACTTAAGACGCTATTTTATTTCTTGAAGGAAATAAATTGGGCTTAAAATACTTGGATATTGAGCTATAACAAATTAACGTAAAAGTTAAATGGTTATCGGCGAAACAAAATGCAGAGTACAGGAATAAACAGACATCGATGCTGCAGTCAACGAGATTTGAGGTTATCTTGGTCGTAAGTGATTAAAATACTCTTCTTCTTTGCGTATTGTTGTTGATAAGCGATATATCCGAGGAAAAACCATGAAAATTGCAGCCCATTCCTCCGAAAAGTCTGTGCTGATTTACCAGACTCCGTACCAATCTGAATACACATAAATCGTCTGCTATTATAGCTGTCGATTCTACAAATTTTGTTCCGAATACTGACTTGTTTGTGATTTGTGTAAAGGAAGCTGTTTGGAAGAAATGCGTTGTACTCCCTCGTGCCTTTGAACACAAAAGAAAGTTTCGGCTTTTTTGTGCCTGGCAGTTGGACAACAGAGAGAGATGCTGCATGCTTAGTCGAGAGGACAGGAGACCCCAGGGAACACTTCCAGACACGAGTAACACCATTTCCTTCAAGCTCATCTCATATATACTGTGAGAACTGCGGCCTCACGAACAGTTTACATTCTCCAGTTCCGTCTTGAGGTATCTCATATCTTCTCAAATATGACTGAATACTTTTTTTGGCCGTGTTTTAAGGTCTCCCCAGGAAAACAAAGAAATAAATTCCGTTTCAGAGTCGTACCAAACTTTCAGTACATGCACAAATATCGAAACGCAGTAAACTATTATTTATTTAATTAATTTCAATGTACTTTATGTAATGACACTTCTAGTGGCCCAAATTATACACCACAGCTTCTAAAATTTGGAAAAAAAATCAGCAGTTTGTTTTGACAAATTCCTAATGTAACGAAATTTTTTAAATTGAATTATTTACTAGTCCTCGTGGCTTACATATTGCACTTTTAATACTAATTTTAATAAAAATTTACACATTAATATTTCTTACTGCTTTATTAAATCGAAAACGAGTGTAGTAAAAGCTGATGTGGCCTTGTTCTAATTACTCTCTTGACATTCCATGAAGGGGCCAACGAAAACCCCAAAAGCCCTGAAATATGAAAACCGGTTTCTAGGCCGAGATTCGAATCTAATATCATTTCATTATGAACACAACTAAATACCTTTAAATATGTTAAGCATTATACTATTGCCTGTACAAAAGAATAAATCAGTGCACGCACTCAGTACATGCATATCTGTGAACAAATCTAACAAGTTATGACTGATTGCCAATAGTCTTTCAGGAAAAATTTGCAGAGCTATTTAAAGAAAATTAATATTTTTATTATTTATTTGATATGTTCAACGTTCCACTAAAAAAAAAACTGTTAACTGAACATTATTCGCTGCGACTATATTACTCTTCACAGTTCCACAACCATATTTCATTGACCTCTTTTAATATCATGCTCTAATCCACGGGTTCGTTCCCAATAATATATCTTTATTAGTAACCGGTTTTCGCAATGCGTGCTGTGTGTCCCGCCCATCTTATATTAGTGTCACTGCCATAACACTAACTGGCATATAACGTGTAAAATTGATTGTCCTCTTCCTTACACAATTCCCTAATTTCCCCTCTCACATGATCTGTGCTACCAAAGGTGGGTGGAGCGATAATTCTCTGACTTGTATCAGGAGGTGCCGGGTCCGAATCTCCGCAGGTATACAGACCATCTTGCCTGGAGTTTTAGTGCTTTTATTCACCTCATCCATACATAGACCGCGATAGCCTTAAACTGCGCCATGGCCCCTTCCATGCACATAATTCCCAATGCATTATTCACATCATCTGATCACTCGAGGCTACATCGTCCAGGTTACCGTCATAGTCGCTAATTAAACCGCCGGCATAAATATGTCGATAAAAGTTTGTTTCAAGCGTTCCTAAACTACGTCCACTATCAAGCAATAATTTATTATGTTACTGCTCTCTAAGAAATGCAGTCTGTATCTGTACTTTGTTTCCCGGAAATCACTGAAACGTTTCAAGTACGAAGAGACTGTTTAGTCTGTTGTTTCATTTTGCATCCACCCGTAAGAACCTGTGACAGTTCCGACATCATTAATATCACTGGTCCTTTGACATCCGTTCCCCCTTTAGGAGAACCATACGTTAAATTACAGCGAAAACACACAGCAACTCTCTTAACTTCCAAGCCCGCTGATACACGTTTACCTGGAACTACCAGTAGCTTCCTGGCATATCCTGTTGTGTACAAAGTACTCTGTGTTCAGGCTCAGTCGTCAACGGCGAAACGTTCTCTCTGATACGGTTCCTTAAATTATTCACCCAGCCACCGGATGTGACGTGATCTTTAAAACCCTTGCTATAAATAATTAACTCGTAATGAAGTACAAATGATTATGATCTGTAGGCATGTCACATAGGTAGCGCAAACATTAGAGAGAAACTGCTGCCGCCATCTACCAAAGTATACGCCGTCACACTACGAAATAGCTGTCCTAACACCACAGTGAGGACCTCAAACGTTAGTGATAAATAAATAATGCCATACGACCCCTTGGCGAATGACGTTCGTTTTAAATTATCGGTCCACGTAAAGCTTTATTTCGCAACTCACGGAGAGCACAGATCATGTCTATTATGAGGACCAGTTGGGTAAACCTGTTTACTGATATAATCTCTATTTCTTGTGATCATTCGATTTAACACAACAATATATGATGCGGAAAATGCAAGGTTCTTAACGTTACAGCTGGTCGGATACAGTTACAGTTCCACCGTTATTTAAAAGTTTAACATAATTTTACGACATACCTAACAAACCTAACTAACCCCTTATGCCAGTTCCAATTTTTCCTTCTTCCGAGTTGCATACAGATCATACTTATGGATGATCACGCATGGATATTCATTCAATTGGATAGATAATGATAAAATTCGGTAATAAATTCTTACTGTCATTTAAATTCACGTTAGTTTCCTCCAGATGGTAACAGTGCGACGGCCTGGACCTCAGAGATGGGAACCTGACTCACTTCTTCCCAAGTAAAGTAACCGTGATAACCATCAGCAAACACAGCAACTATAGGCCGCATGTTATCACACCAACAACAAGAGCATTGCTAACAATAACATCCACAGTAATTTTAGTATTGTGTTAAAGAGCTCTGTGAAATGTAGGGCACACTGCAATGCAAATCCACGAGGCCAAGGTGCAAAGAAAACACCTGTAAACTCTGGGCAATAGAGTGCGGACTGCAGCTTTAAATTGAGTTTTCTTTCGTGCGGATGGGAAGTGGTAGTTCAAATGAAAGGTCCGAGAACACGCTATTTCACAACATAACGAAGGAAGCATTAAGAAACTTCTCAAGACGGACTCCGCAACCTGCAGTTGCTGGCAATTATCACTGACACAGACAAACAGCGTGCAATCTGTGGCCGCAAACATCAAACAGGTGACTCGGTGGAAACGGACAATATTCACTTAATGTCTGAATTGTAAACACAACTGCCCCCAACTGTAATATGTTGCAATAAAAGATCAGAGACAGCAGAGTTCGAATTATGTGCAAAATTAAAATATGGCCAGTTACGTGAACGGAACTGATTAGGTCCTAAAGTTACTGCTATGCTCTTGTAGGTTACATTAGCACTAAATGACAGATGAGCTTCGTACGTAACATTAAAATGTCAGAAATGGCTTCAGTCAGTCCACATGAATGCTGACAAATAAGCACCGGCTATCACACTGGTAATTAACGGTTGTTGCCGATATCACGTTTTCCTATATCGGGCAAGAGTTATTTATAAATGTTTAATAAAGGATTTAATTACGTCAAACAAATAACGAGTACTGAGTTTTTAAACTCTACATGATGCATGTTACGTTTGTTAGCTTCATAGGTTTAATTGTTTTGATGACAACACACCATAATTCTGCAAAATTTAATAAAGAAAACTTGACTATGCAATAGTCAAAAAATAAAAAAAAAAACTACTGCTTCGTTAATTACGTATGGGCCTTTGTTTTGGGGCTGGCCTGTATTTCCGTACAGTCAAATATCGTCATAACCCCCAACGTTTTTTATTAATACAGTTTTTTCAGAAGGTATTAATAAGAACAAAAAGGAATGCCATCAATTCCGTTGCATAAGCACGTCTACTGTGAAAATATCCTATCCATAGTTCAGCAGATCGTGACGTTATAAACATTATATATATATGAATGAGAGTTCATCACGAAGCTGTGGGCAGATCCAACTCTGCATAGCTTCTGGTAGTGGTATGACTAGAAACTGGGAAAAAATGCGGAAGTGATGTAATTTGGGGCAATAAACCGGTACTTATCTGAAGGGACTGCAAAGAGTTGAGAGAAATGTTACTGAGAATAGCCCGCTTCATGGCCGAGAATTGAACCTGTAGCCTCAAAATATGAACCAAAAGTGCCACCCAAAGAATGACGACGTCATTGTCTTGGCAGTGTAAGATATGGACACAGAAATTCTTCAATACCTTCTGATGACTTCCATAATTAATGTTTGAAGGCAAGAGAAAAAAAATGGCAGTAGCAGTAGGCCCTGTACATCTGTAAATGGCGATACTGCAGGACAGTAGTTACTGTTGTGGCAAAGTAAACTGGAACGGCATCGATACAACAGTTTACCGAAGGATACGAGTTTTTAAATTTCAAATAACTGAATAGTAACATGGGTTAAGTTCATTTCGGCATCATTTTATCACGCGCAAATATTTGAAAGCTAGCTTCATAACATTCATCTGTGAATATGCCTAATTACATATAAGAATTGTGGGCCAGGTAGCTCAGTCGATATAACGACTGAGCTACAGGCTGGACGGTCCGGGATCGAAGATTTTCCGCCCGTTCAGACCGGCCCTGGGGCCCACCCAGCCTCCTGTACAAAGGGTACCGGGTCTTTCCCGGGGGTAAAGTGCGGCCGGGGCGTGCTGCTGACCACTCACCCCCCTTCTAGTGCCGCGGTCATGGAGGAGTGGAGATATGCCTCTACCCACCCTCTGGGCCACACCGGGCATGTAACGGGATCACTTTACCTTAATTAAATACCAGATTTTACAAGCAAATTGTTACTATCCTGAAAGTGACGCCATGAAGTCATCCACCCTGCTGATGAAGGCACCAATTTGGTTCGAATGTATTCTACTAGGCTGCACGAGGTTAAAACCAAAAATACAGAAATATGGACATTCATCGCTATAACCATCTCCAGTTTCACAAATATTACACAAGTTTACAAAACAAATTACATTTTCCACATGCAACACCGACACGGCCACGCACAGTTGCAAAAGCTGAAGTTTTTCATTTACGATAAGAATGACCGGCGAGAAAGTTTCACGTCTTTGTTACGTATTAAGTACCGCGTACTTAAAGATTTCAAGTCTCCATACCCTATCGAACGTCCGATCTGCTCCACCTGGAAGTTTCCCGTGGCCAGCTCTTGCAGTTTTTGACGTGAAGGATTAAAAAGTAACATCGCTCTAACCCCAGAAGGTACGACTGCAAGTAATACAGAGTTTGTGGGAACTTTTACAGCAAGATGAAGTAACGATACAGACAGCAAACACACACACATCGCTAAACTTACAGGATAAAGGATACTCACTCTCATAATATAAAGCTCGAGGACTCTGTAAATGTACAAGGAGCAATAACAAATTTAACCCTCGTAACAAATCTCCTGCACAGCCACACTAATCACCACTAACATCCGACTTCTTGCGGGCGCAATTAGGTAACTGCCCTACGATATATTAATAAAGTCGGCCGGTGGCCGCAGGTGGACAGTGAGGCTCCGACTAACAGTTCATTGTAGAGCTCAGCCCCACTCAGGGAATACATTTGTGTTCTCGATATTAATCAAGCGCGTAAATATCGAGTTCCAAATTTGCAGGGTGTAAGTCGTGTACTGGTGCAACTGCCAGCCTAGTACCTGCTGCATCTCAACAGAATTGCACTGCCTGTCGACACCGCGCAGAACTGTCTACCGTTAAGGGGATAAGTACCAACATCAGGACAAGCCCGTTACCTGTTATCCCTTCTTTTAACTGTGATTCTCTGCAGAAAACTGAGGGACCCCCACACCAGAAGTTTAACCCTGATCCTGCTAATGTGGAGAATATGGTGAGCTCCTAATAATGCCAGCAAATGGCAGATGGAATTTAACTCGGCGTTTAAAGGGTTAAGACGCTAATTGACAGTTCGTGGATTTTACGTGGAAGTGAGACTTGGAAATCAGAATCACGTAATTATAGGACACAAAGAGTACATTCTCAGCTTCTGTTCAACCGGTCGGCGTTAAAATTAAGAGTTCCATTCCTACAAAATCTGTTATCACACAGTGTGATAGCAGTCCTTGTATTCGGAGTCCGGGTGCCCTGCTACACTCCAGTTCGTCCGCTGAAATTCTAGCCCATCGTAGAGTGACTGAACTCAGAACACACGTAATCAAATTCACCGTGTCAGCACTATACATAACAAAGCAATGACTCACACACATATCATGTCTTTGCACAGTACCACGTTGGTGCCTGCAGAAGCATTATAATGTGCATAGTAACGCAGCGTCTTCTGCACAAGTGACGGAATGGGTACTGTGTGTGTGTGTTTGAGTTATTCGCCTCATTTCAATAACAAACACATCGACAAGCATCAAAGATCATTTCATAACAAGAATGTTAAGAGAATTACGCACACAAAACACGTCTACGATTGCTATGGAGACAATTCCTTTTACAAACACTGTACTACGAAACAGCGTGCGGCGTATTGAGGCACGTTGCGATACAAGACGCCGTACTGATGGTTACACTCTATCGTTCTGTGCTTAATGAAACATTTTCTATTGGCATTTAGCACTACTGAATAATATGCGAGACGTATGGCTGTCTCTTCGACGAATAATATGGTTACGACCATCTGGGATATTACGCCGTGTAGCATGCTGCGCAGCTACAAACAGTTCGTATGAAGCTGTTGCCCCATCTTCAGACCCCACAATGTAACTTTTCACTGCATTAACAATAAATACGTTTTATCCTAAAGTGACAAGCACTTGGAGTGAACAAGGTTATATCTGTTGCTGATAATGTACACAAAGGGTAGAAAGGGAATTTTGGAAATCGACATCCTTGTCACTCTCGTCCTTCTAATATAAGCAGAGTTCAGCTGCGCAATGTGACACTTCGGTAAACCTAACGACTCGCTTTATCATCATGACAAACAACACTAACCTCATTGTGTTAATCCATTTGATGGTGAAGCGTACCGTAAAAACTAAACAACTCAGAACATAAAGTGTATAAAATTTTCGACATTTTTTTTTGCTACGCTAACACTATACGCAGCCCGAATACGATTTTATTTTTAATCTGTAAAAGACAATCTGGAAGAAGTCCATTAACTTGTTTTTCATAAATATTGTGACGTACAGTTTGCATATGTTTCGGTATGTACTTATACTAAAATGAACAAGTAATGCTTAGTTCCAAGCGGATTGAAGTTTCTAACTAAAGTTTTTTATTGTAACTGGTACTTAAAAATAGCCAGTCGGTCAATGTAGCCGTAAAAGGGTTTACTCGTAAATAAAGGAGAACCCTGCGTTTGAAAAGTACGATAAAGACACATATTACTTTTTTCAATTGTTATTACATATCTTCTTAACTACGAGTATCCTCAATATGTATGATTAAATGAGCTTACGTGAATATTAAATTGAACACATAAAATTACTGACTCTGGCAAATATCATCACTGGTAAATGAAGAATAAAATCCAACTAGATCCCACTTATTACTTTATTATGCTTATGTTAGGCTCAACATGTTTCGGGCACCATTATGCACATCATCAGGAGCTCACGACGATAGCGTTGGTTTATGTGGTAACCAACGCTATCGTCGTGAGCTCCTGATGATGTGCATAATGGTGCCGAAACATGTTGAGCCTAACATAAGCATAATAAAGTAATAAGTGGGATCTAGTTGGATTTTATTCTTCAGTTATCAAGATGATGCACGGTCCAATACACTTCAAAACCATCACTGGTCTACGGAAATAAGGCTTATTGGGACGAAAGGTGACAAAGGAGGTGAATGAGGAAAAATTCGTACAGTAAAACTGGGAGCTGTAATAAATTCATATTACTTATGACAAGGTAAACGGTGTTTGAGATTCAGCAGGCCCCTGTTAATCAGATCAGAAGAGAAGAATATTGTGTACATAAAATGGATTTTAAAGCTCGCAACTTTGGCTTTGAAGTATGACATAACATAATCTCATCTATATCAACCCATAAAAAGTCAAACAAACAAAAGCGTGCTACAAGTTTGGTTCCAACACGAAGACATCGATCACAGAACTACAACAAAAGAATATCTCACGATGTCTAAAACTGACTAGACATTACAAGGACACACGAAAACACCGCAGTAAAACTTGGCTTCTCAGGAAGCTACACTCTAAGAGCGAATAAGGCCATCAACAATTTCTTATCCATTACAAACGTAACAGGATTATATCGGTTCTATTTCACAAAGTTCAGAAAAGAGATGGGGGTATTTGAGTCAGCACGATTAAGTAGACGTGTGTTCAAACTGAGGATGATATAAAACCGACATTTTGTTTTTCCAAGAATATCGTTCAATACACACACACACACACACACATAACGCCTTGTAAACCGAATAATGTAAATACAAAGCAGTGCTGTGCAACATGATGATGTCATCAAATAACATGGTCTATTACTGGACATTAACCTGGGGGGCACTTATAAGCTTTACATAATCCATGATCCGTGTGTTATTCGAATATAAGTACAGTGTAGTTTACCGTACATTTCACATTACGACACTCTCTCGGAATGGTGATTTACTAACTGAAGCTTTCTACGTGTACCATCCAATCAAATATCAACACATTCTCTTTGTAATCATTCACATTTACGCATTTTTAAAATATTTGATCTTATGATTGTAATTACACCTATGGATTGGTTCTGATACTTATTAAACTTTTATTTTATAACCGGAATCTATCTAAACTTTGAATTTTAGGCCTCTGAAGATGGTCATTTGGTTGACCGAAACATGCAGGAATTCAATGCGTATATAAACTAACTTTAACATAGGCCTACTTATTTGCACTTCTTGGTGCCATTATTGTATTGACGAGAACACAAAGAAACCTTATCTGACTACAAAGCAAGTTTGCTTTTGTTGAAGACTGTAGTCTACAGCTGCTAAGAAGACACCACCCAAAAGACGGAGACAACTTCGTCCTCCTAGTCGGTGGTGTATGTATGTGATGTATGTATAGTCCAACTCCAATGATAGAACTATACCCATAGCCTTTTTCCCCCTGTGGTGTAACAGCCCCTAGTGGGCTAGGGCCTCCTCATAGTCGAGGTGTTGAGATCACACTCAGTCACACCACACTCGGGAGGACTCCTCTGGGCGAGGGATCGGCCCATCGCAGGGACCTCTACCTGATGACACGCAACATTGATAAGAGACAGACATCCATGCGCCGTCCGGATTCGAACCCGCAACCCCAGCAACTGGGATCGGCACACTCGTAACAACCTTTTCATTTTATTAAAGATAAAAAAGGTAAACTGTTCCCGTGACAGGCCTGGTGTGGCCCAGAGGGTGGGTAGAGGTATAGCTCTACTCTTCCATGACCGCGGCACTAGAAGGGGGTGAGTGGTCAGCAGCACGCCCCGGCCGCAATTTACCGCCAGGAAAGACCCGGTACCCTTTGCACAGGAGGCTGGGTGGGCCTCAGGACCGGTCTGGACGGGCGGAAAATTTCGTCCTCA
>Ga0123354_10019961_pt1 | contig 10531 bp, 5 predicted proteins | sample TergutLab28metaG_2_FD_97872 | JGI IMG/M metagenome (GOLD analysis project Ga0123354, IMG submission 97872) | Labiotermes labralis P4 segment gut microbial communities from Petit-Saut dam, French Guiana - Lab288 P4 | ecosystem: Host-associated > Arthropoda: Insects > Digestive system > Gut ...
TATTATATTATATTATATTATATTATATTATATTATATTATATTATATTATATTATATTATATTATATTATATTATATTATATTATATTATATTATATTATATTAATATCATTGTCCTGTACTTCAAGTGTGAAAAGTACCGGCTTCGGTAATAAAATGAGCCTATCTTGGTAGGCTACGCTTTGTAATTAAAGTATTATTAAGTTCCAGCTGTAAATTGTTCTGCAAAAGAATACATAAAGAAACTACAGCACGGCTGTTCCACGTGCCTATGCACGTGAGATATTTCACACCGTCTACGAAAATAAACAAAGGTGGGACACTTTGTGTTCACATCAAATACTTCCGCGTCCCGGGTCGTGACGTCGTGTAGTGTTGTACCACTGTGCCGACGTTTCGGAACACACTTCTGCCTCCATCAGGACAGCGGGTAACAGCAGTTTTCACAACCAACGCCGTGAAAGCCTCTGACCTCGCTAATTAAAACCACACTGCGAAAGCAACTTCTTTCCCAAAACAGTGCCGCCGGCTGCTCAACGCAGAGGCCCGAGTTAGTTCATGTGAAATTTATCATGGACAAAGTGATATTAGGACAGGGTTTTCTTTGAGTAGGTCGGGTTTCTCTTGTCAACATCATTCCATTATAGTTCCATTCTCTTCAATCATCTATCACCAGTGCTATATAGTATTTGCACTTGGCGTTAAGAAGCACGCTTAAAACACACGCACACACTCATTGTACAACCTTAGAAAACCCTACATCCCCAGAATTAATTTTATACTTTCACCAACTTAACGTTCATGTGACCGTGCATGGTGATAAATTCCTATAATAACACTAACTAGATTCACTAATTTCTCTAATTTATTTTTGGAATAAAACTATACATGTTTCGGACAGTTCTTCTGTCCATCAACAGGAGTTTCTCACAGCACACACAGCAACGGTATATGTCATACAGGTATTGCTGACAGCTTTCTGTCAGCAATACCTGTATGACATATACCATTGCTGTTTGTACAATGAAAAACTCCTGATGATGGACAGAGGAAGCCATCTGAAACATGTAGAATTTTATTCCAAAAATAAAATCTGAGAAATTAGTGCATCCAGTTGGTTTTATTACAGGAATATTTTCACCAGTTCGTTCAAATGAAGACGGCGCTTCCTTCAGCACATCGAATGTTTCAGAAAGTAGTTCGACATTGGTGCCTAAAGAACTGCAATCACACGCCTCTTCATCTTCGCATCTCATCGCATCGTCATCGCTCCTGTTCATATTTCTAACAAGACAGACAACTAAAACTTTTCTATACTGTATTATTACATTGATGGCCTCCTTGCTCTTTATGCACTGGATTCCTGCCAGGTGTGGGACGCAAAAAAATACATGTTCAATTTCTTTATTTCCTGTCTTCTATTCATTTGAATCTCTCTTTTCTCTTTTGTTGACTTTAAGTCAACGCTACCGGACATGATCTTGTATTATTAGACAAGTTTCTTTCTTCTCACAGGAAATCTTAATTTATATCACTTTTATTTGGCCCTGCATCGCGTACCCGGAAACACTACTGCCTGCCCGTACTGATGTAATGCGCACATAGCTGTGCATGCCTGCAAGCAAACAGCATAGCCTGCACATAAACGTATTGTCTTATACCTTTACAAGCCCGCGTTCAAAAGGCAAGTAGACTGAAATGTTCAAGACCATAACGTAAGGACAGATTGCTACAGTGAAAGATTTACTTTCTTTCCTGGCCGGTCTAAGTAAGACCAGTTCATATACTTGCATAAAAAGGGCGCAGAACTTTGTCATTCAAGCGAGCGTTGTTAATTCCACGATGACTTCAACACGTATACATATTGTAGATGTACGAGTCTTTGAGCTGAGAATTCCAAACTTGATTACAGGCTTCCGCCGAGAAGTAGAAGAGAACTGCGCTCTTCTGGGTTGTTACCCAGAAACCACAGAAAGCACCTTACAGATAAAGATTCTTCAAAGTGAAAAGTGTATTCAATAATCAAAACACAGCATAACGTACCTAAAAAAGGGCACTAAATAAAACTTTCAAAACATTATTTTCACGTACTTTGTACATGTAATCATATGTGCGTGTGTATGTGTATGTATGTATGCATATATATATATATATATATATATATATATATCGAAACATTTATATTTATGAAATCCTAATTTCGTTGTGAATATTAGACATCATTCCTACTCCTAGAACCGTCTATTGCAGTTAACCTTCTAAGTACCTCTGCATTTTGTATTACCTGATGGTGGCCCATTCCAGCAGAACGTGTTATCATAATAAAATATTTTAGTCATGTTTGACGGTTTTATTCTATTGTAATTAATTTGCTGCCATAATTGAATGTAGAAATTAAAGTTTAAAAGCATTAACGGACTCGTCTTTCTGACACAGACGGTCTGTGTCCCCTGTCACGTCACTGTATGATTTATGTTAACGTCAGTCTTCAAAGTTTAAACGCCTATAAAATCAAACAGCCTTTCAAGAAAGCCACAGTTCGTCATAGTAATTTAAAGCTCATTGTAGAAGTAAGCAGTGTATGCCTTAATAACATCGAACCAAGCCCCAAGATTACACCTATCCAATTTCACAGGTTTGTCGAACCTACGGAAATGAATTAGCATCTAAAAGCAAGTTAAAATATAGTGAGACCTTACTTTGAGCCCACAAAAACTTTACATGCTGCTGAAGTAACACATGTTCAAATTCGAACTTCATTTTTACACTGTTCTATATTCTTCAACACCCAAAAAGGCGACTTTTCAAATTTCTGAATCTACAGGCTCCCCTTATGTTTCATTTGCTACCCACGTATACCACGCTGTTGAAATAAAATATTTATGAAGCCCAGTAAAATTCAGGTAGAAGTGTATATTCGTAATGTTTATTGTTAAAATTTATTCTAGCTCAACAGGCGAAAATCACACCAATGCAACAAATAATTAGCATTCAAACCAGCGCTAATTTAGTTTGTTAAATCTGCTTCGAAACGACCAGGATATCAAATCGGGGCCCAATCTAAGGCATCCCAAGGAAAATTGTCATCTGCTGCCTAGGGGTGATTTTGAGACATGGTTTTGATTGTCAAAGATACTGAAATACCTGCTTCACAAATTGAGTTGCTGAAGACTGGATGACACACCCTGTAGAGTCCGCTTGGAGAGAACGTAACAGTTATTATAAGTTTCGCCGAATTGTTTGTCCTGATCTCAATTAAAATAAGTCGTTTAACTCATAAGCCAATAAAATCAGCCTGTACTAAAATAAGCCAATAAAATCAGCCTGTGCTCAATCAACGTCGCAACCACCATCATCATCTCAAGTCAGCGCAAGGATTATAAAACAACGTAGCGGGCTTCACTCATTCTCAAACAAAATAATTGTGAAAGTTGTATTTCAGGGTTGAGTATTAACAGAGCTCCTTTACAGTTACAGTCGCTAAGGCAAAACTTAATTTTTGAGTAATTAACTAAGGAGGAAATTTTTTTCTCTCTCCGAAACACCGTTTCCCCTTCCGCTATAGTTTAAAAATTCCACATTTTGTTCAAACACCTTCTCCAAGAAAATAAATTCTATTCCAGTTGGCCTAATATAAACTTCAAATATGAGATTCTCCTAAAGGAAATCTACGTGCCGTACGGGTATCTGCGTATTGGTTCTGAAATTCGGTCCTAGACACATTATTTTAAATTCTATCGAATTATTAGTTTAGCACAAACAGACCAAATAAAATTACACAAAACTCTCTGCGTTAGCTTGAGAGGAAGTATTTATATTGGGCCTATTGGTAGAAGTACCCTCTCGTGGTGTTCGTACATCAAGACATCAATTATTATTATTATTATTATTATTATTATTATTATTATTATAGCCATTCCGTATATAAGATATGAAAATGTCTCGTCAGGTTGCGTGACTTCAGGATTTGCCGCGGTGTACATGAGATATTCGCTCTTCTGAGATGTTACGCAGCGTACATTGATAGACTGCTTGGCCCTTTAAGATGGGACCGATAGGTTCTCCCGAAATGTCGGTATCTAACAACAAATATACGCTGTCTAACTCCCAGAAGAGGGTACATCTCGCAAGGTTCTTCAATTATCGGGTAGTCGGAAATCGGACCATTGAAAGCAGACGTTTAAGATCCAGTTTTGAAAGCGCTCTTCATAACTGAGCCAAGTAGTAAGATTTACTGCTTCAATTAGAAGCAGTCACAGTATAATAATTTCACGCGCTCTTTGTGGCTTAACTCTCTGTGATCATTTTAACGTAAGATGTCAATTAAAACAGGAAACCCCGATGGTATTATCTTATTCTTTCGCTTAGCAAGGAGAGCCAATTAACTGACAGTCGAAATAAAGCCTGTATTTATGTTGCTAGTTACCCAACCATCCACTACTTGTTTTGCAGAAGGCTATGATTTTAGTTAAGTAGATTATAGACCCGTCTATTCTTATAATGAAAGCCAACGAGATGCACTAATTCTCAAAATTATTTGATAAAGTACTCTACATGTTTCGGACAGGTCCGCTGTCCATCATCAGGAGTATCTCAACACTGTGTACACGCAATAGGCATTTGTCATGCTAATTCTGTTGGCGTCTGCTATCGTGGTCAGGATGGAACTTCAGTTCCATCCTGACCACGATAGCAGTGTTGAGATATTCCTGATGATGGACAGTGGACTTGTCCGAAACATGTAGAATACTTTGTAGAATAAATTTGAGAATTAGTGCATCTCTTTGGCTTTCACTATACGAACACATCATGATGCACGGTCCTCTGAGTGTCAAACATAGACCCATCTGTTTTTAAGTTTCATTAATCACCAACTGCTTTCGAGAAATTTTTAGTACGCGTTATTTAACGAGTCAGTCAACTGCTAAAGTTATGTATCACATGTGATGGATGAATGAAGGATTAGTAGAATTAGTGAAACAATACTGACAGAATAAAACCGGGGTACTTGAGGAAAAAACTGTTCCAATGCTACTTTTTACACCAAAAATGCCAAATGGACTGGCCTGGGATTGAACCCGGGCTTCCGTGGTGACAGACCGCCGATTAACCACATGAGAGACGTTATAAAACTCGCATTTCTATGTGTGTTGATCAGGTGACTATTAGCAGTAAAGCTGCAGCGTCAGAAAATGCCACTCTATTCAATTCAGTTCCACAAAGACAAAGTTTTTCAACGTCCATAAGAAATCAACAGTAGCGCAGCCTTTCAGCAAACAATTTTTGGTTTCCTGAGTGCCCGACTAACTCAATTTCAAACATTGTTTCGTTTTGACCATTTATTTCAACCTGCCTTAATCTTATATTCGCGACAATAATTATGGCATAGAATAATTAAAATATAAATTTCTTCCCTCCGTAAGGCAATACGTTATTCACTCACGTAAATACTGTCCTTCAGGCCAAAATACAGCAAATATTTCCAAATTCGATACTTCGTTTAAAGACACATTAAACACATCAAGTACCCAGTTTTTTTTAGCCAGATATCCAAAAATGCTAATTGCATCTAAGTTGAATTAAGCCTTAATAAAATGCACTAGACCAGAGCTGAGGAACCTATGGCATATGGAATTCACTGCTACCCCATTTTTCATTTTACTTTTTTCCCGACCAGCTTCTTTATATTTTGAAGAATATGTGCATACTCGTATACACACATATCTGAATGTAGCGACTGTATATGAATTACTGTTGCTACCATATAAACCTGCGAGTGAAACATTTTTACACAAATCGAGAGAGGTGCGAAGTGTTGACGGGATATTTATCATTGTGGCGCCGACCTGGCGGTGACTGGGCTAACACGTGACTTTGGGCACAACATTTTGCAGTCTTCTTTTCAAACAGAAACAGTAGCAGCCCCAGTGACTTCCACTTTTTCTTCCTTATTGCATTCCTCGATGAGGCCTTTATTTGAAACATATTATGTATTAATTATACAATATAATTATACTATGTAAAGGTAAAGCGATCCCGTTAGAGGCCCGGTGTGGCCCAGAGCGTGGTTAGAGGCATAGCTCTACTCTTTCATGACGGCGGCGCTAGAAGGGGGTGAGTGGTCAGCCCCACGCTCCGGCCGCACTTTACCCCGAGAAAGACTCAGTACCCATTTTACAGGAGGCTGGGTGGGACCCAAGGCCGGTCTGGGTAGGCGGAAAATCTCGTCCCCACCGGGATTCGATCCCGGATCGTCCTGCCCATAGTCAGTCGCTATACCGACCAAGCTATCCGACCCACTAATTATAATATGTAATAATAATAATTTATTAATTAATAATGAACATGGAAGGCTCCCAGACGTTATTTTGATCTTCAAAATTCCCAAGGGCACCCGAAAGAAATTGTATGAAATGTACAGACAAGTTGGGCACGCGCCCTCAAAAAGGTTCGCCTGCCCTGCTCCCAGCCATGCACTGACAGGCCGCAAAATTACAAGCAGCAAGTCTCAATATATTCCATCGCGACTGACGCTAACATTTACATTCACACCAGTCGCGTGACACCGAGTGCGTGTCCTTGCTGTTTATTTGTCTGGTCGCTGGATACAATAAATTATGCAACTTTCGCCAAGAATGGAGAAGTCTTATGAAATATATGGACCATTTTTAGGAAACGTTTGCAAGTTAAGTAACCGAAATAGAGTAAAACTTTCTCGCAATTAATAGTAATTGTAATGAATTATCATATTATGGGCATTAATTTGAACAAATATACAGCTAAACAGCTTAGTTCTGTGTTATGTAATTAAAACACTTAATGGCTTTCATTAAATTTTTCATGACGCTTCACTCTGTTTTATGAATTAAATTACACGCCTAAGCATATTTTGTGTTTTTCTGATCTGAATAATCACCATACATTATTACTTCCTGCTGGCTGTATAACCACAACTAACTGCTCTCTTAATTTCTACTAATGTAAGTCAAATTATTGTATATAATACGAAATCATTTCACATATCGTCATGTCATATTAGGGACTAAATGCCAAAGGAGTGTGCTGTCTAGATTTACAATAGTATCTATACTGCGACGTGTTTTGAACTAACGATTAAACACATTAGTCCTAAACTGCACAACTCCGTCCTTAGAAAATAGTTTGGAAGAGTGTCCTTGTTAAGGAATGCGTTTAACAAAGGCCCCTGCCTTTTTTCTCAGGTCTCTTTTATTAAACATTTAGAAAAGAACATTACCTGTGGTCATCAGCATTCACGGAATGTTAACACTTCCATTTATGTGTTTAGAATTTTCTCCGGTGGCCCCCCCAAATAGAGAAAGAGAGAGAGAATGACAGCTTCTTTGGGAGAAACATCTTCTAACATCACTGTCCTACAATGTGACAATATGTTTGCTACGTTTAGCTGGAACCTAATTGACTCCTCGTATATTTGCTTCTGAAATGCTGAATTACGATGTATTTTTTCTGTTCCCAAAACTTACGGATAAAATACACAGTTATCTCTAAGGAGTTGGGGGACCGCGGTAGCACGGTGGCTAAGGAGCTGTGATACAAATCGGAAGGTCGCTGGTTCGATCCCAGCTGGTGTTGGTGGATTCTTTATTGACATAAAATCCTTCCGATCGCACCAGGGTCCTGGGTTCGACTCAGTCTCTAACAGAAATGAGTACCAGGAGTACTTCCTGGGGGTAAAGGCGACGAGTGCGTAAGGCTGACAACCTACCACCATTCTGTGCCGTTGTCACGAAATCTGGGAACCATTAACTTCCTAAAAACCCTCTGGGCCTGTCCATGCCTGTAATGGGACTGCTTTACCTCTTACGACTTAGTCAGATGTCGCGACCGGTTAACACTCTATATTACCTGGAACACTGTTGATAAGTCTACTGACAAGTGTAGGGCGACTATGTGAACACTCATACCTGAAGCTCGGATAACAGACACGTGTAGTTCTGAAGCTACTGTACAAGGGAGGATCATCCTTACGGTGGCAAGGATTGTACTACTGCTATACTCGTATGTGTATAAAAACATTAGACTCAACACAGGAAGAAAACTGTGCGCTAGTGCAATTGTATCTTTAATTTTCCAACGAAATGCATATATACATTTGAATATCTGTATTTTTACTAAATATCTCCCATATGTTTCGGCGCTCACTGCGACATCCTCAGGGACAACTCTTACCACTTCTCAAAACCATCTGCTTGTTGTAAGGTTGTTACAATGGTTGAGTAACACGGCATGAAATATATCGTATGTGGGTTTTTTTTACGAAGTTGTTTACAATTATTAAAACAATATTGGCTCATTGTTGTAGCTCAAAAGTCTGTTAGGAATATTGAAAAAAACCTTGTCTAAAGCATGTTGATATTTGCTTGTAGAGAAGGCTACTTCTTATATTACAATATTTTGCGTACTAGCGGTCCATAAGCTGCTGATGTACTGTAGGCAACATTATATACTGAACTGGCTACTCCATTAATTTCACAAACGTAATAATGTTCATTACAAATTCTTAACTCAAGCCGTGCAAAAACTCTATAAAATGTATTTACATAAAAATACAGCCATACCACAATTTACTTTCAGCATTCTACAGTCGTGAAATTAGGTCTGTTGCTCTAAGCGGATAACACAGATCGAAGGTGTTATATAAAATGGTACTGAGAAAATATGCGGAATAAAAGAGAAATGCTTACCAATTTTTTAAATTCAGAATTCTGATGGAAGAGACCACATGGGATGCCTAGAAACAGAGGGAAAGATAATATCAAAAAACTTAGAGAAACGAGGTAGGTAGATGCGGATTGGATTTATCTGGCTCTGGGTTCTTGTGAATACGGTAATGATATTTAAATTGATTCTTTGCACTTTCATAGCAGGTGGGAATATAACACCCTCTGAAATCTATTTAACACTTTGGGGGGGGGGGCCTGGGGTGTTTCGCCCCGATTACGTGTAATGGCCTACCCTTACTGGACTTCACGATCACACTCATTGGACACACCACAGTCGGTAGGACTCCTCTGGACGAGTGATCAGCTCGTCGCAGAGACCTTTAATTGACAACACACAATAATCACAACAGACAAACATCCATGCCGCCGGCGGGATTCAAACCCAAAATCCCAAAAAGCGATCCCCCGCCGCAGGTCCACGTCTTAGACCACGCGACCACGGAGATTGGCTTTAACAATCATCTCCATACTTAACATGCTCTTATCTTATTTGGACATTTTACTGTCGAATTCGTATATTTTAACTTTGCCACACAACACCAAATCACTAATAAAATTTTTGAACCAAGAACAATAAGTGTGTCGAAACTTTTATCGTACCAAAAATAGAAAACCTTTAAATATACGGACAGTCCTAAGATAAGAGTAGTCATTATGTGTTTCAAATCTCACACTAACGAATACTCAGCGCAGACAGAAAGACGGGGAACGTCAATAAGATTTACCGCCCGCTCTTGAACAGGATTCAAACGCATTCAGCGTCAGACCACCGGAATCGATGAATAAAACAAACAGGGCATTATAATATATTACAATTAGGCACTGATTCATGGCCTTTTGCTAGTGTTTCCTATTGATATTCCACCACGTGGGGTCCGCGTTCAGAATGTAACAGAGCCACCCAGCCGCGTCTAAGAGTGGTAACAGGGCGATGAACATTCTGCAAATAATATCACTGAAACGACAAACAAAACTAAAAATTTTACAGAACAGCGGCAGTTTTCATTCGGTTTATACAAAATGAGCACTGGGTTAAAAGAACAAACAGCAGATTGCAGAAAACTGCAGAATTTGGAGCTTACAGTTGGCACTCCTCCGTAAATAACTCTCACTACTGCGGTGATATAACAAGTAATACGAGATGGTCGATATTTGCAGCACGAAATGGACAGAACGAGAAATGCGTACAGAAGTTACACGGAATATCTAGGAAACGGAGGTCTGTATGGGAGGATAATGTATGATGTGGAATAGATTCAACTGGCTCAGGTTAGAAAGCGATGGTCGTATACGTAGACAAGGCCATGAAACTTCGCGTTCCATGTAAAGTGAGAAATTTCTTGGTCAAGTGAGCCACTTCTACCATCATGGTCTCTGATACATGGAGTTAATGAGCTGATTATTTACAAATTAAAGCCATTTTCAATTAATATAACTGGAAGGTTCAGAATAATTCAAGGAAAGTAGCCCGATTAAAATAATTCAAATGTACGTGAAATTAAATTCAAAAACACAGATAAACAACAAAAGTACGTTTAAAAGAATCGACAGCAATGGGACTCAAAATACCTTAAATTATTCACTTTCGACCAAACGAAAAAATATTTAAGCCATTCCTATGGTGGGAAACAAGGACCAACTAATCCTGTAAAAAAAATGGCGATAGAAACGTGGAGGAGGGTGAAGTCATGGTAATATTGGTGGTGATGTTGTGATAAGGACGATGACGATGAAGAAGAAGAAGAAGAAGAAGAAGAAGAAGAAGAAGA
>Ga0123354_10019962_pt1 | contig 10531 bp, 7 predicted proteins | sample TergutLab28metaG_2_FD_97872 | JGI IMG/M metagenome (GOLD analysis project Ga0123354, IMG submission 97872) | Labiotermes labralis P4 segment gut microbial communities from Petit-Saut dam, French Guiana - Lab288 P4 | ecosystem: Host-associated > Arthropoda: Insects > Digestive system > Gut ...
GAAACTGCCATATCTGTTTATTACCGTCTGGTTCTTGAAATCTACGTATTGCTGGGCATTCAATACATCATAATATTTTGTCGGGTTGGAAAATCCGACATTCATATCGTAATTGATTTTTACGTTTCCCTGTTTACCTTTTTTTGTGGTAATAATGATTACGCCGTTTGAGGCGCGTGAACCGTACAGCGAAGTCGCAGCCGCATCCTTAAGTATGGACATGGATTCTATGTCCTGCGGATTAATGTCCGACAAAGCGTTGGCATTACCTATTGCAGCCAAATCTCCCGATTGCATGGGTAATCCGTCTATTACGTACAAAGGTTGCGTTCCCGAATTAATAGAATTTACGCCGCGAATATACACAATAGACGGTTGTCCTACTCCCGCAGAAGGAGTTGTAACGCTTACGCCGGAAGCTCTTCCCTGCAACATTTGGTCAAAACTAACGCTTGGCACGTCTTTCAAATTATCTGATTTGACCACGGAAACAGAAGACGCCAACGACCTTTGCGACTGTGTTCCATAAGCGACTACAACGACTTCATTCAAATTTTTGGTCGAGGTCTTTAATAATACCGATACATGATTTGCGACTGTAACTTCTTCATCCTCCATTCCCAAAAAACGAACTATCAAGGTGTGCGCCGACGGCGGAACATCTAATGTGAATTTTCCATTTATATCCGTGACCGTACCAATCGAAGCTTGTCCCTTTACAATCACCGACGCGCCGACAACAGGTTCTCCGGATTCGTCGGCGACAGTTCCCGATATCTGTTTGCTCTGTGCGAGCGCTAATCCCATGCTTATTAAGAAGCATGTAAACAACAAAGTTAATCTTTTCATAAACTCTACTTTAAATTATACTTAATTTTTAATTATTTCCAATTTTGTTTTTTTGTCTAAATTATACGACCGTTTAAAATATCATAATGAAGAGCTTCATTGACAGCAAAGCGAAAAACAGAAACAAAAGGTAAAATAATGTGTTTGTATTGCAAAATAAATACATTTGCAGCCATTTTAATTTGACTGCTTATCTGGAACAAGCAAGTAAAGATGATGGATAAGAAAATAAACATTATAGATTGTATATAAAGATGAAAATATTTGGAAACTGACATTCCGTCAGGAATGTATCGCTCGGTAGAGCTTGCAACATCCCACAATAAAAGCTGCATCCCGACAGGGATGCATCCTTAACAGGATGCAAGGGCGAGGTATCTTGACGTCTTTTCTACCGAGCGAAGCATTCCTACCGGAATGCCAAAGTGAAAATTATACGTCAGATATATTCGTAATGTAGTTTTAGAAATTCAAAACATTACAGGTTTATTGCTTTTCATTATTTAGCAGTTAATAAAAATAAACTTGCTTGTTCCAGATAAGCAGTTTTTAATATTTTATAAATATTACCATAAACGATTGTTTTCAAGAACATTAAAATAATATTAATTAATTTATAACAATTATGATTTACGGATACATTCGAGTAAGTACGGACAAACAAACGGTCAAAAACCAGAGGTATGAAATCAGTCAATTCTGTGAAAAAAATCTTTTATGCGTAAATAAATGGATTGAAGAAGTCATATCCGGCACAAAAAAAGTGGAAGAAAGGAAGTTAGGCAAACTCATCAAAAAAATGAAAAAAGACGATGTGTTGATATGCTCGGAACTTTCCCGTTTAGGCAGGAATTTGCTAATGATTATGAGTATTCTCAACGAATGTATGAATCGCAATATTCAGGTTTGGACAATTAAAGACAATTACCGTTTAGGTAATGACATCAGTTCTAAAGTTCTCGCTTTTGCTTTCGGACTTTCTTCCGAAATAGAACGTAACTTAATATCGCAGAGAACAAAAGAAGCCCTTGCTCGCAAACGGGCTGAAGGCGTAATATTGGGACGACCTAAAGGCAGCAAATCAAAAAAGAAAAAACTTTCAGGGAAAGAATCCGAGATAAATGAACTGATAAACAAAAAAATATCAAAAAGCGCTATTGCTCGTGTCTTTAGCGTACATCGGCTTACTGTCGTTAAATTTTTGGAGGAAATAAAAAATTTTTAATTTTGGTTTATTTTTTTCATTATTATTTGCATTATTTAAGAAAATAACATATCTTTGCATTTCCGTTTATTATTTAACAATAGTAAATAGTTTATTTCGATAATAATAATTGATTTTAAACGGTCGTATAATTTGTATAAAAAAACAAAATTGAATATAATTTAAAATTTAAGTATAATTTAATGTAGAGTTTATGAAAAGATTAACTTTATTGTTTACATGCTTCTTAATGAGCATGATGTTAGCAATCGCACAGAACAAACAGATATCGGGAATTGTCGCTGATGAATCCGGAGAACCTGTTGTTGGCGCGTCGGTGGTTGTAAAGGGACAAGCTTCGATTGGCACGGTCACGGATGTGAATGGAAATTTCGTTTTGGACGTTCCAAGTTCATCAAATACATTGATAATTAAGTATTTGGGAATGCAAGAACAAGATGTAGCCGTCTCTTCAAATATGAAAATTGTTATGCACTCATCGACCAAACAATTGGACGAGGTGATTGTTGTGGCGTACGGAACGGCAAAGAAATCGGCATTTACCGGTTCGGCGACGGTTCTTGACGCGGATGATATATCTAAACATGTTTCCACGAACGTTGCAAATATTTTGGTCGGCTCCGTACCGGGCGTGCAAATGCGCGGCAGTTCCGGAGATCCTAATTCAGGAAACGGCTTCATCAATATACGCGGCGTTAACTCCATGTATGCAAGTACCGACCCTTTAATCATCGTCGATGGCGCTCCTTATCCGGCAAATCTGGCAAATATTCCGCAGGGTGATATCGAATCGATAACCGTACTAAAAGATGCTGCATCCGCCGCTCTTTATGGCGCCCGTGGTGGGGCTGGCGTTATTATCGTCACAACAAAGAAGGGCAATGCGCAGAAAACCGTTATTAACGTAGATGCAAAGTGGGGCGTAAACTCGCGCTCTGTTCCGGATTATGATGTAATCAAAAATCCCGGACAATATTATGAAGCATATTACAGTCAGTTATACAATTATTATTTCTATGGGCAGGGTTATGATGCGGCAAGCGCTAACGCAAGCGCTAATACAAAAATGATTAGCGATTTGGGTTACAATGTTTATACCGTTCCCGACGGACAAGTATTGATTGGCGCCAATGGCAAGTTGAATCCGAATGCTACAATGGGACGCCGATATACCTACAATGGCACGGAATATTATATGCAACCTGACAACTGGACCGACCTGGCTTATAAAAACGCATTGCGTCAGGAATACAATGTAAGCGCCAGCGGAGCCACCGATCGTTCCTCATTCTATGCCAGTTTAGGATCCTTGAACGAAGACGGTATCATAACAAATTCCGGTTACAACAGGACAACCGCTCGTTTTAAGGCTGATTATCAGGTTAAGAAGTGGCTTAAAGTAGGGGGGAATGTCGGATATGTACATTCAAATACAAAATCTAATCCGAATATGGACGCTACTACAAATTCAACCAATCTGATGTACTACACCTCTATGATTGCTCCTATCTATCCTGTATATGTCCGCGTGGTGGATGACAAAGGCAATGTAGTAATAAAAAAAGACGCTTACGGGCATGAGGCATACGACTATGGCGTTGCTTCGTCAAACTATGGCGTGCCTCGCGCTTTTCTGCAAACGGGTAATCCTTTAGGTTCGAACCTGTACAACAAAGTTACTACCGGAGGAGATCAATTGAACGCTAACTTTTCAGCCGATATTAACATTACCCGGTTTTTGAAAGCAAGCGTAATCAGTACTATTAATTGGGGACAGATTAACTATTCGGATTATGAAAATCCGTTTTATGGACCGAAACAAGGCGTAAACGGAACTATTGACAAAAGTTCAACTTCGGCTCTAAGAACCAACAATACTCAAACCCTGACTTATTTTCAGAATTTTGAAAAACATAATGTAAATGTTATGGTGGGGCACGATTATTACAAAACAACTACAAAGTATTTGGAAGCTTTGGCGCAGGGCGGATTCTCTCCCGATATTCCTGAAATAAACGCTTTCGCTAAAATAACAGATGGATATTCCTATACTACCGTGTACAATGTCGAGGGTTATTTAGGAAGCGCGCAATATAATTATTCAGAAAAGTATTTTGGATCTTTGTCTTATCGTCGCGATGCATCTTCTTACTTCGCGAAAGATCATCGTTGGGGTAACTTTTGGGCGATAGGCGGCGCATGGCTTCTATCCAAGGAGGCGTTTATGTACCGTTTTACATCATGGTTAGACATGTTGAAGTTAAAGGCGTCTATTGGACAACAGGGTAAAGATAATATTGGCGCTTGGGCTTATACCGATCTTTATTCATTGTCTCCATCTTCTGAGACGACGATGTCGCCTTCATTCTATCGCATGGGCAATCCGAATATTACATGGGAAACGACCACAAACTTCAATGCCGGCATTGAATTTGCTTTCCTTAAGCAACGCTTGACAGGCAGCATTGATTTTTATAACAAAAAAATATCAAACTTGTTGTTCTCGTTATCAGTTCCCGAATCAGCCGGTTCTCGCGCATACTACGGCAACGTAGGCGATATTGGCAATCAAGGCGTCGAAGCGTCCTTAACCGGAACTGTGGTTCGCACAAAAAATATCGAGTGGAATGTAACGGTAAATCTGTCGCACAATAAGGATAAGATTCTTAGCTTGCCTGAATCAAAGATTACGGATAACGGCGGTTATACGGAATCCAGCTATGGTATGTCCAGCCCCGGCTTCATCAATCCCAGCGGCGCCTCTGTCGATAGACTCCCAATGTGGTATAGAGTAGGCGGAGCTTTATATAATGGCTTCTTGCCTAAATATGCAGGCGTTGATGCTCAAGGACAGGCTACCTATTGGGTAGATGATAATTTACAAGGCGCTATCAATAGACCGGGTAAAGAATATACAAGTAAGACAACAAACATCAATACGGCAACCAGATATGAACTTGGCTCGCTCTCGCCTAAAATCTTCGGCGGTTTCGGCACAACATTGCGCGTATTTGACTTCGACGCGTCTGCTACCTTTGATTATCAGGCAGGCGGAAAGGTTTATGACAGCCGTTATCAGCAATATATGGCTCCTTGTATAACCGCCTCAAACGCTGGCAGTAATTTTTCCGTAGATTATCTAAAATCTTGGAGTCCTAATAATACTTCCAGCAATATTCCGCGTTGGCAATATGGAGACGGATATACGGCAGCTACTTCAGACCGTTTCCTTACAAACGCCGGATACTTGAACTTTCAGTCGTTTACCTTGGGATATACGTTGCCAAAGAATTTAATTAAAGATATTTCCAAACTTCGTGTATTTGCTACCGGCGAGAACTTGGGCTTTTGGTCGGCTCGCAAGGGATTAGATCCTCGCTACTCTTTCGCTACAAACACCTACGTTTCAGTTTACTCGCCTGTGCGTAACATTTCAGGCGGAATTCAAATATCATTCTAATTATTAAAAATATAAATATGAAAAAAATATTGCTGTCATTATTTGTTGCCGTCTGGGGAATGACCTTTGCAACAAGTTGTATTCAAGAGATCGATCCTCAGACTTCAACCGTTACCGCCGATCAGGCGGGTAATGCTCCCGGCGCCTATGATAACTTCGTGAGCGCTATTACCTCTACTTTAGTTGGACAGTTCACTTATGGTGGAAATTCAAATGTGTATCCTTATGATTTTGGTTATCCGTCATTCTTTTTGCAGCGTGACGTAATGGGACAGGATATGCCATTGAGCTATTCAGGCTCATGGTATAGTACTTGGTACGGGTGTGGCGTAGGACTTGGACCTTCGTATGCAATATGCCAGGTTCCATGGACCTACTACTACAAGTGGATAAAGAATTGCAATACCGTCCTTTCTTTAGCCGGTACAGAACCTGACGCCGACAAACAAACCGGCGTTGGTATCGCTTACGCCATGCGCGCAATGTTTTATATGGATCTTGCCCGTATGTACGCTCCAAAAACTTATGCGCTTGACAAAAACGCCGAAACTGTGCCAATAGTAACAGAAACTACCGCTGTCGGGGATTTGACGCATAACGCTCGTGCAACCAATGAAGAGATGTGGACATTCATCCTTTCCGATCTGGATAAGGCAGAACAGTATCTTTCAGGTTATAACCGTTCGGATGTTTACACTCCGGACTCGACTGTGGTGTATGGATTAAAGGCTCGCGCTTATTTAACGATGGAAGACTGGCCAAACGCTCAAAAATATGCCAAGATGGCTCAGAATGGTTATACTGTTATGACTCAGGATCAGTACACCAACCGCCAAACAGGCTTTAATACGCCTAACTTATCATGGATGTTTGGCGTGACTTATAGCGCTACCGATCCGAATATTACAATGAATGATGGAGACTCGTCCTGGGGTTCGCAGATGTGTCTTGAAGTGAATCCGGATGCATCCGGTTGCGGCTATGCTTCAAATTACGGCGATCCGAAGGTTATCGACCGCCACTTGTATGAGACCATTCCTACTTCTGATTTTCGCAGAAATTGTTTTGTTGACTTTGCACTGGATGATCTGAGCGAAGATGATTGTATAACAGCGCTGGGAGCATACTCCGACTATCCCGACTGGGTTTATCGTACGGGGTACGACGCCAATTATGGCGCTGTAGGAGGACTTTCATTGAAGTTTCGTCTGGCCGGCGGACAAGCTGGTCACGACAATCAACACATTGGTTTTATTGTTGCGGTTCCTCTCATGCGCGTTGAAGAAATGTACCTGATTGAAGCGGAAGCTGCCGGTATGCAAAATGAAGCCAACGGTATCGCATTGCTGACCAAATTCGCCCAGACACGCGACGCCGCTTACGTATATGGCACGCATAGCGCCGACGCTTACGGCAACACAACTACCGGCGCATTCCGGAATGAAGTATGGTGGCAACGGCGCGTTGAACTTTGGGGAGAAGGCTTCGCCACTTTCGATATCAAACGTCTCAACAAGGGTATTATCCGTAGTTATGAAAATACAAATCATATCGAATCCTTTCGTTGGAATACGACTACTCCTCCCGATTGGATGAGTCTTTGTATTATACAAACAGAAACTAACTATAATTATGACTGTACAAACAATCCTGTGCCAGTCAAGCCTACTACTGACTCTCCGGAGTATCCATGGTGATAGTTTTTAACATACAAAAAATAATTAAAATGAAAAATAAAATTTATCAGTTATTTATAGCGTTTCTTGCTATTGTCTTTATTACTTCATGTAAAGAAGATTGGGGCGCACAACCTGGAAACGATCCAAATCCGGTAGCTACTATTTATCAGTACAAACCAAGTCGACCCTATAATGCCGACAATGATGTTATAATCAGAGTAGCCACGAACAATAAAACAGTCGAGGCTTATTACTTAGCGGAAAAGACCGCAGATATTTCAATGAATGAAAGCGATTACATGAATTATGTGGTTTCAAATGGAACTAAGCTTACTGATATTTCCGGCGAATCAACAGCTGACATTGTATTGACCAACTTGTATGGCGAATACACCATTACCGTAGTAGCAGTAGATGGCAGCGGAGCAAAAACATCTGCAAAAACTACTTTTACCGGTCTTGATTGGACGGATGTTGCTACCGGCACTTACTATTTTGAAGTAAATGCAAATATGACAAATTTATTTGGCGGATCAACTCCTACAGTTTTGCAAATTTGTACCACCGACCCTTCATTGTATCGCTTTAAAGACGTATTCGGCGCTGGTTATAGCTTAAAAATAAATATGTTAACGCTTACAGGAAATGATGCGGACGGAGACTATACATTCTTCAGGATTCCCGTAGGGGATACGCCATTTACGTATTCTACTTATGGCGCTGTCAGTTATCGTGATATAGGTTATTTGCAAGGTAATGACGCCTATATAACCGATTACGGATATGAAAGCGGTATGTATTCAGACTACTACTGTTTCCTTTGCATCCAATACTTTGTATCGGCAGGCAGTCTTGGTTGGGGTTATGATGAATTTGTTCCTGAATAATTAAAAATCTGTGAAGATGGTACTTCATTTTTTTATTCGTACAAAGAATAAATAGCGAGAGATAGTTCTACTTCACATTAAAAAAGAAAAACTCCAAGTAGTAATATACTTGGAGTTTTTCTTTTCCATTGTCTCTCATAAAATCGTATAGAATTAACTCTCATGAATCTGTCTCTTTCTTCCATGCTACAAAGGTAGCATACTTATTATTTAGTGCGCTCTAAACGGCTATTCCGAAAATTATTTTTGAAAACCAAAAACAAAAGCCTGCTATAATATAAATTCTCAAATTTATTTTTTATCTTTGTATGCTTAAGAAACGCCATCACGTTTTTGAATGTTTTTATTTGAAAGGACAAAGATAAAATTTAACAATATTGTAGCATAATTGTAACTTTATGCGCGTAATTTTGCGTATAAAGTTACAAAAGAGAATTATTCTAAAATTTAAAAACAAATTTATAAGAAAGAATTTATTAAATAAAAAGATTAGTATTAACGCGAGCGGTTATTTTTTTCAGATAATCGCTCATAAATATTAAAAAAATGAAGAAATTTACTTTATTACTTTTTTTCTTGGCAACTACTGCCGTAATAATGGCAAGTACGCCAAGCGTTGTAATTTCAGGAGTATATGGAGGCGGCGGAAACAGTGGCGCTCCTGTGCTGAATGATTACATTGAGTTGTATAATACGACTGCATCGCCGGTTGACATGAGCGATTGGGCGATTTATTACACTTCGGCAACCGGAACATACTTTTCAAGCGCTAACACTTTCACATTTCCTTCGGGAACATCTATCGGCGCAAATGGTTTTTTGTTGTTGCAAGCATCAAAAGGATCCGGAACGCAGACAAACCCATACGAGTTTGACATAGATATAAGCGGTAGCGGCGGAACGAATTTTTCAATAGCGGCAACGGCAGGTAAAGTACTCCTTCTTTCGCAATATACCAATTTAACGGCTACAGGTAGTATTCCAACTACTTTTGCAGATATTCAAGCGCTCGCCGGTTTTGTGGATTATGTTCCTTTCGGTTCCACTTCTACCCCGACAGTTGGAAACTCGATGGTTGATTTGAAAGCAACTACTGCCGCTACTCGAATTATTACGGGTACAACGGTTTCTTATACTCCGGATATGGCTGCGGATTTTAGTGTTGTGACATTAACCGCTTCTGTTCCGAGAAATTCCAAAACAAACCTGTCTATTTCTACGGTAGCTGCTCCTACATTTTCTGCGCCTACAGGAACCTATACCGTTCCACAGAGTATAACTATCTCTACTGCAACAGAAGGCGCATCTATCTATTACACGACGGACGGCAGCGATCCGACAGAAAGTTCAACGCTTTACACAGCGCCGATAACCGTTTCTACCACAACAACCATTAAAGCGATTGCAATACAAGCAGGTATGAATAACAGCGCTATTGCTACAGCAACTTACGCTTTCCCTGTGGAAGTTGCTAATATTGCTGAATTCAGCGCTTTACCAAGTAATACGGTAGCTCAAATTACAGGCGCTATTACAGCTACTTATCAAAACGGAACCAATTTATTTGTTCAGGATGCATCGGGCTGGATGGTGATTTATGGATCGACGTCAAAAACCTACCAAGCCGGCGACCAATTAACAAATGCGATCGGTACGTTCCTATCGTATGAAGCATATTCGGGCGCAGGAGTATTTTATCCGGAAATGGATATAACCAAAAACGGCGGTTTTACTCTTCCCGACGGAGTGCAGGGCGATCCTGTCGTACCTTATGCAACTGATCCTGACGCATTAACAACTGCCGATCAGAACAGATATATCGCTTTGAACGATGTGGAAATTGCTGCCGACGTCGCTTACTCAACAACAACTGCAACGGATGGAACTATTGTAACCGGCAGCGGAACAATGATTATCCGCGATAATTACAAATTGCTTTCAAGTACTTTTAATGCAGGCGATAAAGTAAATCTGACGGGTATTGTCCGATATTACGGCGGCGCCATTCAAATTTATATTCTTTCCATAAGTCCTTATACGGGAATCAATAGTCCACAATTCAGCGCTGTCAACGTTTATGCTGAAAATGGAGTTATCTGTATAAATAATCTACAGGAAACCGCAAAAATCAACGTATATGATTTATCCGGAAAATTGATTTTCCAAACCACAGCGGCAAACACGACAAAAATTCCCGTAGCTAAAGGAGTTTATGTAGTGAAAGTCGGAACGCAAGCGTTTAAGGTTGTAAATAAATAATTAATTATTGAGGCTGCTTTAATAACAACAGGCAGCCTCAATTTTTAGAATATCCATAGAATCCGGAACCCATTCCATATTGGCAGCCTGATGTGAAACGTCGGGTTATTAATGATTAATAGACATTTATATAAATTTAATTTTAAAATATGAAACAAATTATTTTAGCTTC
>Ga0123354_10019963_pt1 | contig 10531 bp, 11 predicted proteins | sample TergutLab28metaG_2_FD_97872 | JGI IMG/M metagenome (GOLD analysis project Ga0123354, IMG submission 97872) | Labiotermes labralis P4 segment gut microbial communities from Petit-Saut dam, French Guiana - Lab288 P4 | ecosystem: Host-associated > Arthropoda: Insects > Digestive system > Gut ...
ACTATTAAAAAAATATAATTATATAATAAAAAAATAATTTTTTTATTTTTTTGTTTTTGGGGTGTGGGGGGTGGGGGGGGGGGGGAACTTCTGCTGCTTATTCATCGTTCATATTTTGCCAATATTCACTATAACAATTTTGCATACATATGTATTATAAAGTTATACACTAATTGTTAAGTCCAACCAGAAGCTTTTACATAAATATAATCATGTATGCATGCTCAGAAACTTCTTGCTGTATGTATATTTCTTCAACACTTGAAGAATGTATCTCATTTACATAATTTAATATTCTTTTTAAAGTGTATTGGTTATGAAGCAGAAACTTAGGTGTTAAAATTTTATAAAATATGTGAAGATAACTCTAGCCCATTTTAAGGTACTTTTTCAGCGTTTGCCTGGAAGGGGTGAGAAAACTGATAAAAAATCTCAAGAGCAGAGATTTGAAGTTGGAACCTCTGAGTATGAAGCAGGAATGTTAATCCATTCAGACAGTACATTCAGTATTAAAAACTTATTAGGCTAACGGTTATGTATTGGTTCTCAGCAGCGTAACAGAATGTTTCATTGCAGATGGATCCATCAGACCAAACTGATGGTGTGGTGAAGAGTCAATATGGAGTGCTCAAACTGCAGCAGAGTCCTCTAGCAACAGATTCTGGGACCAGCAATTCTGATAATGCAGCTGCAGCAGCAGCAGCCGCTGTTACTGGACATTACACTCCATTCAGTTTCTCCAATCCAGTGTATGAACCCACTGCTACTAATACCCCAGGCTCTGCAGGTGTTGAAGGTCCAACCTATAAAGTAGAGGATGTTGTAATCCGTATGAAGAGTGTATATGGCTCCAGCCAGAGAAAGGCTTGGGGAGGCTTGAAACGTAAGTGATTTCCAGTTGATTCAGTACTCTCAGATTCCTGTTGTGTTTCTCAGTAAACTTCTTCTTCTCTTTTCCTCCACAATCATGCACATGATTTTTATTGCAACTGAATTTAACTGAGAGAATATATTGAAATTAATTACTTCGCACTCAATTCTGAAATGAGAAACAGCATTATGTTCTTTAGCAACTATTACTGCCTAATACTAATCATTGTAGAACAACAGTAAATGTTTCGTGTACATAGCAATAACATTGTTTTTGATCATAGCAATAAATCTGTGGTGTACATGTCATAAATTTTAAACAAAATCCGTTTCAGTTACTTAACAAGAACATAGCACAGCTGAATTTCTTGATGTAAGATAATCCATTTCTTTTATAATGCTTTCTGCTTCTGTCTCAGGAGGCTTCATGGCGCGATGGGAAGTGGCAAAGTCGATCTGGCCGTACATGTTGTCCATCGGGCTGGCATACTTTGTTACACTGTGTCTGTATCCAGGCATTGAGAGTGAGATTGTCAGCTGCAAATTTGGCAGCTGGATGCCTGTAATTCTTATGGCAGTCTTCAATGCTTCTGACCTTGTGGGAAAAGTATGTATAGCCCTTGGTATAAGACTCTGTACGTAAATTTATATTTTATTTTGAAGAGAAATAAAATGGTTCCTTTTTGAATCAGAAGCTTAAAATGCTTACAGCTGAATTGTTCATAAACTTTTATCAACAGAAAAGTGTTCATTAGGTATAATACATTTAAATATCTTAAAATAATGTGACTTCTTAACAAAACAAGTGTGAAGAAGGATCTTACAGATCCATCTTCATTATAATGTCCTGAACATATATTTTAAAGTGTGTGTGTGTGTCCTGGTCTACCACTCTAAGTGAAAAACATAAATTGAACATGTTTTATAATATATGAACCTCCATACAAAAGAAGTAGCAAGATTACCCTTAGAATTACATTATGAGGACCTTCATAATGTTCACCTTTTACCTGACATTGTTAGGAAGATTAAATTATAGAAGATAAGGTGGATAGGGCGTTTAGCATAAAGGATGGAAAAGAAAAGTTTATACAAAATTTTGGGTAGAAACTTCAACAGAATGTACCACTTGGAAATACAGGCTTAGTTAAAAGGATATTATTAAAATTTATCTCTGTAAAGTGGGGTGTAATGTTGTGGACTGGATTTTAGTGGCTCAGTACAAGGTCCAGTAGACTCTTTTGAATGTGATGGTGAACCTTTACATCACATGTAAGCAGGGAGTTAATTAGGCTGTGATATAGTTCAATAGAGTTCAAGTGGCTTGTCTGACTTCTGACTGCAGAAACCTGGACTGAATTCCAGTGTAATCCGTGTGGTATAAAATGGCAGTGGCCCATTTGAGGATGAAGTACCAAGATACTCAGTATTCACTGCACTTCCAAAACCAGAAATTATTTAACAGTATTTGATGTTTGTTGGAACGTGCGTCATTGTGATAACTGAAGAATAAAAATTAACTAGATGCCACTTATTATTTTATTGTACTTCTTATGGGCTCAACATGTTTAGGGCACTACTATGCCCATCATCAGGAGCTCGCGACTATAATGTTGATTATCACATTGGCCTGGACACTCCAGCCTAACCACACCTAACCTCCAGTCTACAGCAAAAACGAAACGGCCAATGTGTTAATCAACATTATAGTTGCGAGCTCCTGATGATGGGCATAGTAGTGCCCGAAACATGTTGGGCACATAAGAAGTACAATAAAATAATAAGTGGCTTCTAGTCGGTTTTTATTCTTCAGTTATTTAACAGTATGTTAAGAAGTGGATGTGTCCACTAAGACAACATTATATTCTAGAAGTAAATATACATTTATTTTGATCTAATGGGATTGACAGATTTTGGTCTTGATTTGATGTCATTAACAGGTATTGGCATCAGTATCATATGACTGGTCACGGACACAACTGATTGTGTTTGCATGGCTACGCACATTATTGGTACCCCTGCTACTGCTGTGTGCCACTCCTAGAGCTAATCCTCTTATCCCAGGAGAAGGATACCCTATGTTATTCTCTCTGCTACTTGGAGTGACTAACGGACTGGTTGGCAGTGTGCCAATGATTCAGGCTCCAAGCAGAGTTTCTGAAGAACACAGAGAACTCACAGGTAATCAGAGCATCATGTCTACTTCATTCACGAAATTGAGGAATAAATTTTGTCCTACATTTCGGGTCAGGTTTAAGGCTATTAGAGTCTGTGTGGCTGAATGAGGCCCCACCATTCAGCAGGGCTCAAAAAAGGCAGATTGTGCTTCAGATTTTCATAATCTTCATTCATCATATGTCTTATACTGGCCATGCTGGATATAGTCATCCAATGATGTAATATGGATGCAAGTGGACTTTTGTCAGTGTCTTGTTGAGTCCTGTTGAATTATCTGTTCAGTTAGACCTGTCATTTATCAGATTCTTTTTTTTTACAATGACTTTTTTTAGGTAATCACTGAGTATACAGATAAATTTACCACCTAAACATGATGGAAAGAAATGTGAATATGTGACAGGTTAACGTACATTATTTAGAGCTTGACTGTATCAGTAGCTTGCAAGCTGGGGACCTTGAAGGCATTATCAGTCATTCATCAGCTATTTTTACTATATGAAGAGACTTCAGCAAAGGATTACACAGAAATCATATTTTCTGATGTTGATATTGGTGGCAGCACTCTCTCCATGTGGTTACAAGCACTGCTGACATATTCCATATAGACATGCTGCTGTTATGCACTCCACTGTGTATTTACTCCCACTTAGTTTGACAGCAATGGTCATATGTTCTGATTGGCTGTTGAAGACATCCTGTGTATTGCTCTAACAAGACTGTTGGATGGCGGCTCCATGTGAGGCATTTAATTTAAGTGAATTAAATCTCTTCTATAAGAGATTGTTTTTGGTCTCTGTAATACTGTTATGTGCCCAGAGTGGCAGAAAAGAGCAAGACAACAGTACCAGCAAACAGTGTGACATTGTTTGCTTGAATCACATACATATCTGGAATTATTATCACTTTATCTTTAAAAGACATGTAGTCTATTGTAGAAGCAGTGAGATAAAATTGGTCTTTAATGCAGAAGAGGTTTTGAGCCATTAAACTTTGTTGTTTCAAATGGGCAATGCGTTGTTGCCAGTAACAATAGTTCCGTTTGTAGTCATTACTTTAAAGTCACAACCAACATCTGTGGCTACTGTCCACAAATCATCAGAGAAACTTTAACTGGGAGGATTGAAACGGATTAAAAGAAGCCCAGCTCCAACTCTTCTTCCACTTCTGCACTCACCCTCTCCTCTGAATAACAGTTCAGTGCCTCCAGGGCCGTGTATCTACTCATATACCATTTGGCACCAGAAATTAATGCACTGTGGGAGCTGCAGAAGATCTGAATTTGAATGAGAGCTGCATAAAAGGGGCCATTAAATGTCATCACCTTAACCTGATGCTAGGCATTTTGAGCATCTCACTGCATGATGGGTATACCTGATGTTAGACGCCAAAGCATCAGCTTCCCTGTAACTGTGAGGAATTTATCTTCATTGTTTTCATTTCAGGGAAAACTTTTTTTGTATATTATCTGTTTTGCTACAATGGTGGTGACTCCCTTATTGGTTAGCACCTCGGTTTTTTCTCCAACCCCCATCACATCCCACATCCTTACCACTTATAGTTCCTTATTAAGGGCCTCCAGTTAACCACAAAATTTATTCACTCTTAAGGTTGTAACTTTAATGATTACCATAAAGTTCAGGCATTTTCAGTCCTGTTTGTCACCTGACCCCGAATGCTGCTTCACCACATTGAACACGAATCTCAAAAGCTTAAGTTTCAGAAGTAGTTTTATTTATAAACATTATTTTATAGACTGAGTTTACTTATTAAGTTTACATTTATCCTATTTAATCATTTTTCCACATTCCATAGATCCTTAGATATAGCAATAGTTACATAAAATGTCAAAGGTATGCATAATACATGGAAAATAAAGCAATTGTCATAGCTAATATCTTAAGAAAACAATATGTAAAACTGAATGAGAATATGTATATATATATATATATATATATATACACACACACACACACACACACACACACACACACACACACATTAGACCTGCAATTATTCAAATTGAAATCGAAATTAAAATTATAATCTGTGTTATAATAATAAGTATATTTAATATAGTAGTAATTCAGAAAATATTTAAATATTCTACTAATTTCAGACTAGTGAAGAACCAAGATCTTTAATTTATCTCCAGTCAAAATATTCTCAGTAAAAAGATTTAGCAAGAAAAAACCTTTTTAAGGCCTGTTTAAACTATGTGACATTGTATGATATATCCTTGATAGTTGATGGAAGTTTGATAAAAATTATAATTCAAAAATAAAAAAAACTCCCTTTTGAAATGTTGCTAAATTTGCTATGGGTAAATGTAAGTCAGAATTATATCTTGTATTAATGTTATGAACATCAGAATTAGATCTAAACAATTCTCTATTCTTAACAACAAACAGTGGTAAAGAAAATATATACTGAGATCGGAGAAGCAAGACTTCCAAATTTTTAAACAACTCACAACAGAAATCTGTACTACTATAACCCATAATAACTCTAATTATTCTTTTTTGAATTTTGAATATAAGTTTACTATGAAAAGAATTCCCCCCAAAATTATGTCATATGATACAATAGAGTGAACATAAGAAAAAGAGATCATACTTTTTACTTCTAAAGACATGGATGGTGTAACTGCCCTAATCTCACAGCATGCTTTGTTTAATTTAGAAGTTAATTCATCATTATGGACTTCCCAAGACAGAGAACTATCAGTGATTATTCCAAGAAATTTAGTATCATAAGTTTGTTTACTTATACATTGCAGATACTTGGACAAAATGCAGAATACAAAGATTGAATGCTATGATACAGTAATAGGGAAACTAATTAGGTGTTACCCTATTCAGGCTACAAAAACCATTCTTGAAAAAGAAATATAATTTTGTAGCCTGTAAGATAATCATGTATATGACAATTTAATTTCAATTATTTCAGGTAACATCATGACACTGTCTTATAATATTGGTCTTACTGCGGGATCTCTTGTGGCATACTTACTGGATGCAATTTTGGGTGCAGCAAGCCCCGATATTTGCAAGATGGGAGGACCATCATTAATGGGCCCCATGCAAGGTACACATATTCCACAAATTGGAAGTACTATTTCTGTGGTGACACCTCTATTGATGAATTTGTCATCTGTCATGCCCACTGAAGCAGGGTCTAGTACTGTCAATGCTACAACTGCTGCCACAATTCTCTTGGGGTTGACCACAAGTACCACCTCACTAGAACAGCTCACACCAACCGCAGTGGCAGTCTTCAGTGTAACTTCTAGTACCGGACTTATTTCCTTGAACACAACGGACACAACATAGAGATTATCCTGACTCTATAGAAATACATATTTATGATAGACTCTCAGATTATCTGCTGGCAAGCTTGTAGTAGGGTTTCTTAAAGAAAGATGACCTAATGGAATATGTTTTAACAACAAAACAAAATAATTGCATTGATAATTTTATTCAAATCATATCATTACCATTTTTGTCAGAGAACAGTTACATTTTGTTGTCAAAACAAAAATTAATTGCATTTTTCAGTGAACTTAAACCATATCATTGTCATAAATATCTGAGGAGTTAAACTTGACATCAGTATTGGAATGTTATTCTGATTAGAATGAACGTATTATTATATCAAAAATACAAAAGTCTTTGGTGTTCATACAACTCTGGTCCTGTTGCTACAAGATTATATGTTGTTTCCAATGCATAAATTGAGCTATGTCCACCGCTGTTTTGTTGCTTGATTACATATGCACTTTTAATACATAAAGAAATCTGTATCAAACTCTGTGTTACTTCAATGCAGCTGTGTGTGTTTTCATACATGAAGCAATCACCATGCGGCACACACTGTAAATAATAAAAATGATGTGCAATGTCACATCATATTATTTTTTAAATTTAATTTAATGATAAGCACAAATAAATCATAATAGGCAACAGAGAAAATGTATGTATTTTTTTTTATACTTCATTCTTAGACTGTGAATTAATTATGCATAAGAACTATTCCATGTTTTTCTTGTACAGATTTTGCCTTATTTACGTTACACAAATTTTGACATCTTCTATATCTTATGGGCTATGGCCCTATGTAGCTGGATTGGATAAATAAATATAATAAAAATATAGTGTTTATGTGCGCTAACTTATTTGCTAGGTGACAGCCTTAAAATCTGTTGTTATTTCTATGACAAAAATTGTTGCAACAAAAATTATACTTGGTTGAAATGCAGAAACTTCAGCTGGTATGTCTGATCCTTTAAGTTAACGTCGCTGTTCTGTTACTCACTCTTTCTTTTGTGAAGATTTTTTGTTGCAGTGGAAACTGAAATTTAGCAAATATGTTTCAAAGCATGGAGCAATGCTTAAAAGTGTAATTAATATAAAAGGAATAGTGAAACACAAAAACTTTTACCTAAAAGAAGTCCATTAAAATATGCTTTTGTGAAAAGTCTGACACTTACATTAAAAATTGCGCTTGCTGAGTTGTTTAGGTTTTTGTGTAGAAATATGTAATGAAGAGTTTTACTTTCACATTAAACCTTTTCTATATGTAATGAAGTGAAGTATCTTGGAAAAATTTATTTGTACAGAGTTTTGAAATTATGACAGTGTGTAAGTGCCAGTCTAGACAAATTCAGAACTTATGCCGGCCTTACACGGTATTATACAGGGTTATTCATAAGTCTGTGAAACATTTTAAAAATTCGCAACAAATAAACTACTCAACGGATCATGGTAGTTCTTACACCGATAGAGAGAGAAACTCTCCAAGTTTTTTTTACATATTTCCACTCCCCGCTAATCTCCAGGATCTTCGCAACTGTATCATTGCTGCTGTGGCTCTGGTCGACCGTGAAATGCTGACACCCATGTGGAACAAGATGGACTATAGCATAGATGTCTGCCGTATTACCAAAGGTGGACAAATTGAGCATCTGTGAAATATGTAAAAAAAAAAAAAAACTTGGAGAGTTTCTCTCTCTATCGGCGTAGGAACTACCATGATCTGCTGAGTAGTTTATTTGTTGCGAATTTTTAAAATGTTTCACGGACTTACAAATAACCCTGTATAATGAAAACTCTGTATGCTAAAAATGAACATGGAAAAATGTCATTGTTGTGAACACAGAGAAACATAAAGAGTCCCAGAAGCTTTTATAAAACCCTTGAATACATACTAAACGAAAACACAAGTGGACACTTTGAGGAGGGAAATCCAATTTTAGATAAATTAGAGGGTCTATTGTAAATTGTAAAATTGTTGGCATTTCTGACAGTGATAATATACTTTGGGGGCAAAGTAATTATCTAGGACTTAATTTTGTGTTCGATTGTGACAGGAGAGTACTGCTATTTGTAAGTAGTGGTATAATATACTATATTACAGGCATTACCCTCAGTATTTAATTACTGCCTTATTGTTTACTTCTGGTTTAGCATTACCAACGAATGACACTCATGTCCATGGAAATGTGCTGTATGATTATAGAACATTATGGAAATTTGTTGAATTATAATTAGATGAAGAGATTTGTTTTCTCCATTATGTATTCTATCAAAGTTTATATAATTTATCTGTTATTAGATGAAAGCATGACCATGCAGAATTCTTAACCTTTATCAGATGAATAATGCCACTAATTAAAACTAAGTTCAATGTAGTAAGCATAACATGCAGGAACTTCAATAACACAGTTTATATGAACAACTTTTTTATTTATGTTACAGATATAATCTATAGCACTATTTTAAAATCTCAGTTTAAGCAAGTAGCACAAATCAGCTTCCAACATTTCTTATGCAGGATATATTGTTGTTTGCATGATAGAAATTATTATTATTATGCAGATCTGTGAGTAAAACAAGAAGCATGCAGCATTTATCTCTCTGCCTTTTTAAATGTATGTACAACGAGATATATATTAATATACTGTTCAATGTGAACAATTTGGGCAATGTTAAGGAAAACTGTGCACAGTGAAATGCATTATGTGTTCTTTGTCTCTGTTTTTTAATATACCGAAAATTTACTGATGAATTGTAAGGGCTTTCATTAATTTATGAAAATGACTAAAACACTAGTCTGACATGGGAATGAGAGTCAACTGCATAGTATGTCAAGTCATATGTTGAAGTCATATCTTATACACTGAGTATGGATTCCTTAAATACAGTATTACTCTTCTGGAAAAAGTAGCACACAGTGTTTTGAATATCCAGTGGGGTATGCTGGAACAAACATAATTGGTTCTAGAACCTCATTTGTTATACCATCTGTTTGTTCTAGCATACATTGAAATATATGTATCTAGGGGTAATCTGTTCCAGACCCACAGCCTAGAGCAATGTTACCATCCAACACAACCATTTAAACAGGAAAAATATAAAACAAAATAAAAAATATAATTTATTTAACTTTTATACACTGTACATGTAAATTTAAAAAACAAAAGCAGTCTTTCCTTAGTGAAAACTATGAACAAATTATCCCTAATAAAAAGCATAAACAATCTAATCTAATGACTGATGCTCTAATCAAAGCGGGTAGGCCTGACTTGCCATGCACGTGCGGGTGCTACATCGGCCGATAGTACCTCTGCGTTTTTGTAGCGTCTGTGTTTGTTGTAAAATCCTGATTTTATGGATAAAAACTGTTCGTTGTAGCCTACCCCACTGTATCCGTATTATTTGTCATGGAAATCCACACTTGGTTTCAAAGCATGAAAATGGTCACAGTGGTTTCATTCTACACTTTCGTAACACATAAACAAAGTAAGAGCATTGACCATCATCTAATACCACAAAACAGATCCTGTCTGGTAGGAACCCTAATTTTTGTTAAAACCCTTTAATATGCAGGGTCCTATTGTAAATCCCCCTGTACAGTTTTAAATAAGGATGTACTTACTTTTCTCTTGCCTTCTTGATTTCCTCTCAGATATGGTCACTAAGTTCCAAATTCAGGAGAAACCAATGTTTTGTGTGATTCAATTTCCGTATGACACAATGCAACTAATGTACTAAAATGTAATGAAGAGAACATTTATATTAACTGATTTCTTAAATGATGCTGCAAAAGGTTCAAGGTGATAAAGCATGCTCTGCCAGAGACAAAGCTGTGTTCTTATAAACTACAGGACAGAAATGATTTACACAGTGAATTGTAAAAGTTCACATTATGGAAGTGGGCCATATAGCCCGGTCAGTATAGCGACTGGCTACGGGCTGGACGGTCCGGGGATCGAATCCCGGTGGGGGCGAGATTTTCCGCACCTGTCCAGACCGGCCCTGGGGCCCACCCACCCTTCTGTACAATGGTTACCGGGTCTTTCCCAGGGGTAAAGAGCGGCCGGGGCGTGACGCTGACCCCTCACCCCCTTCTAGTGCCATGGTCAAGAAAGAGTAGAGCTATACCTCTACTCCCCCTATGGGCCGTACGGCCTGTACAGAGCCTCAGT